>MDSV01118160.1_pt1 | contig 10896 bp, 7 predicted proteins | sample 810851 | NCBI WGS metagenome assembly MDSV01 (sample SAMN05326640, study PRJNA326480) | marine metagenome | isolation source: seawater | place: Atlantic Ocean: North East | collected 2012 | reverse complement strand
TACGATGGAGACAAAAAAAATCATTATAATATTGTTAAACAATGTTACATGAATCTAAAAGAACAAGATTTGTTCGCAAATGGAATAGACCTTTAGAAAACACGAACCTTATCCTGTCATAACTGATAGAGTTAAGAACCATGTATATCTCGGCAGTATATGGCTAAGAAAACTCCGCCCGCACCTGAAGATGTTGAACTACCCCCTGTTCCCCCACAAGAAGTAGATATTGAACAATTAATAAATTTGACTCGTGCATTACAAATGCAAACCGCAGATCGTTTGTCATTTATTCGTATATTTCAACAAGCATTCACTACAATAGAGGGTGCAATGGGTGTTTTGCAATCAGATATTAATCAATTAAATGCAGGTATTGAGGCTAGAAACGCTCAAAATCAAGAAAACTCAGCACAAGATGAGCCTGAAAAGACTGATGAATAGAACCACTTAAGGATGATTGCACGTCTAGTGGTAGTTGATAACTATGGCGAATGCACTATTCAAGGGCGACTTAGCAGAAGTTTCCTTCGGGAAAGAAACAGGATTGAGAGGTCAAGGAACAAGTAACAGCAATGGATTTGTAACTACTGTTAGCGGAAATACATCAACAATTACAATTGGTGCGGATTCTGCAAACTATTGGAGAGAAAAATTACCTGACAATGTTCTTGTCGGTTGCGTTTTGAGAATTAATGCTTCAACAGGAAATATGCTTTCTGATGATTATGCATCTACTCGCCGGACATTTTACATTACAGCATGGGACACTACTGCTCATCAATTAACAATTCAACCAAACCTAGCATCAGGCGCAGTTACTGCTGACGGCAATGCTTCATTTACAATTGATAGTTTTAGATCTCCTACTTTTGAAGCAGGTATGTCCGATACAGGAAACAATCACAAAGTAAAGACCGACCAATTCATCGGACTTCTAAATGAATTAGGATTACCTGAACCTGAGATTGACGTAAGAAAACAACACGTTGTTGGAATGGGTCGAGATGTAAATGTAATAACAAGTGGTCGAGAAACGCTTTCAGGCGGTAGTCTTGAGATTAATGCACATAGCCTTAGATGGTTGAAATACGCATTAGGCGGTCATACTGCAAAGAGCAATGGTTCTTCTTCAACAACGGCTGCCGGAAATCATACAGTAACTACTGCCGTGTTCAATGTTGGGGCTAATGCTACTGTAACAGGTAGAGCCGAATTGCAATCTGATTCATCTACTGCGGCTGATTTAACTACAATAGCAACAGGTGGTACTGTATTTGCAGGTTTAGATAGCGTTACAACAACAACAGGAACTAACGTAGTAATTGGTGCTAAAGTTGCATCTGTTGAAAACACAACAACTGCTAGACTTAGTGCAATTAGCGTATTTGCAACCAATGGCGGTTCAGATGGCGGGGTTATCAAAGTAAATAATAGCGGCACTACAAGTTACGCATCTTACACAAGCGTAAGCAGTAATGACTTAGTTGGCGTGGCAGATATTGATTCGGGCGCAGCAACTCTAGTTCTTGCAGCAAACAAATGTGTTGTAGTATTAGCACCAATTGCAGAAGCAATAACTGAAGGCGATACGAGAATAAATGTGGGTGCAACAGTTAGAGCAATGTATGCAGCAGGAGACTATTTACAAATTATAGACAAAGATACTCATCAAATCCCCGGTCAAGACGCAACACCACCTACAATATTCAAACATGAAATTCGTAGAGTAATTGCAGTTCAAGGCAGTTATGTCCATGTTGAAGAACCATTCACTTTCGCACACGCTGTTGGTTCATGTGGTCTTGATAGATTAAGATACAATGCTGCTGCTGAAGAAGGTAGCCCAAACATTGCATCATCTACTAAAGAATTACAAAACGGTGTGGATCATACAATCTTCGGCCATACAACTTTGCCTTCTTTTACCATAGAACAATCATTCCGTAATTCTGATGCTACACCGGGCGGAGAGCAATTACTTCGCTTGTATAGCGGCTGTAAAGCAAATGGTGCATCATTATCAGCAGATACCGAGGGTGAATTGAAACTATCAGTAGAGTATGAAGCAAGCCGTTCATATACAGATACAGGCGGCAGATTCACCCCACACCGTATGTTTGACAATACTGCAAACACATCTGCTAACAGAAAAGTTAGTGGTATAGCGGTTGATGGCGAGAAACCATACTTATTCCAAGATATTAGTATTGAGATATTTGGTCGCCCTGTATTGAGAGCAACCGAGTTTAACATTAGTGTTGCAAACAACAATACTTCACGATGGTACATTAGAGGATTTGAAGGAACAACATCTGATAACGACCAAGTGCAACACGGTGCAACTCAAACATCATTAGATATTACTGAAGGTCAAAGAGAATACACTTTCTCATTCAAAGCATTAGTTGAAGATGATAGAATGTGGGAAGAACTCAGAACACGCCGCCATCATCAGAATACTAATGATATTACTTTTACAATGAATAAAGTGGGTAGTGCTACTACAAGACAAAGTGCAACCATTACTATTGAAGATTATACTATTACAAAAGCAGATCATCAAATCCCTAGCGATAAAGGGCCGATTACTGCTGATGTTGAACTTGTTGTAAGGCACATGAAACTAACAGAATCAAATCCTTACTACATACTTTGATGAAAGGATTGAATAACCATAGGCCACGAGGAATAATACATGAAGTTAAGTGGATTTGTTACAATCAATGGTTCAAGAGAACAAATTAATTGGACATTAAGTGCAAGCGGTATTGTAGCCGGGCCGGGTTTAAGTGCTGATGAAATGAGCCTTGAGATACCTTTGCCTGAAGTTCAAGAAGTAGAAGAAGTCGAATATACTGATGGTTATGATGAATTAACTGTTAGTGTTCTAAGAGGAATGTTAGAAGCAAGAGGAGAACCGATTTATGGAAATAAAGCGGATCTTGTTTCTCGCCTACGAGGATGGGATGCCACCCACCCCGAAGGTTATACAGCACCATTAGAAGAGGGAGAAGTAGTTGGAGATGAGTCAGATGTTGAAACCGAGTGATTTTACAATAAGTAATACGCCTAACCGCCATGAGATTGAAACTGAGGCGGGTACTCTAGTAATCTATGTGAAGCCTCTTTCATGGATTAAACAACAGCAAGCAATATCACAATTCGTAGATTTCAAATTAATTGATGGTGAACCTACGCCTTCTATTGATTTTGGGGGATATTGGGATTATGTATTAATTAACTGCGTAGTTGATTCTGAACCAAAACTATCGAAGAAAGATTTGAGAAATCTAACTCCTGAAGTTGGTACAAAAATATCTGAGGTATTACCATCACTTGACGATTTAGTTGAAGGTATGACCGGCGGTGAACCAAGCCCTTTGGAATAACCCAATCTGATTTATTTGAATATTTAGAATCAGACGGGGCAGATAATAAGTTTACTTTCAAACAGAATTTATTACTTTCTCATCACGCTGTTACGTTTATACTAGGCAGCCATTTTAATTGCCCGCCGCATATGTGGGATGATTTACCACCTGAAAGAGTTTATTTGGATTATTTGTTTGTTATATCATCGCAAAAACAACAGGAAAAAGAAATAGAAAAAATGCAAAAAGACGACAAACGGTATAACGCTAGAGGCAATCAAAATAAAGGAAGGCCGATACGCACCACTAGCGACAGCAGAAACTTAGCGGATAGTTTCGATTTAATGAATGCGAAATTGAGGGAAAAGGAAGATGCCCGGTGATTATGTAGAAATACAAACTGATAATCTAAAATCATATGCTGCTGCTCTTAGTAGCATAAGCAAACACGAGTCAAGAAGGTTCGTCGCATTGAAAGTAGCGCAAAAATTCTTTGGACCGTTTCAAAACTTTTATTATAAGATAAGGGGAAGTTTTAGAATATTTACAAAGTTGCTTGGAATAAACACAAAAGCACAAGGCGCAGCAACAAAACAAACAACTCTTCTAGGCAAAGCAACTAATCTATTGTTACTTCCTATGAGATTATTAAGATTAAATTCTTTAATGATGATAGGAACTATTCTTTCGGTAGTAGCAGTATTTGGATATTTGATGGGTTCTTTTGGTTCTACTACAAGTAAAAGTGGAGAACTGTTAGCATCATTTAATACGATAAAGGATAGTATCTTATCTATCGCATCTGTTATAATGGATTTAGATTGGAGTCCTATTACTGATTTGTTAATGACCGCATTTGGTTTAATTGGTAAATTTATAGGCGACTTTTTGATTGCAGCAATCGCAATGTTTGCTGAACTCTTTGTAATATTTTCTGAATTGATAACATATCTTGCAGACGTAGGGGTGTTCCAACAAATCATTGACATAGTAGGTATTCTTGGTACAGCAGTTATATTTACAATATCTAGTATATTTATTGCATTAGACCAATTAGGTATCAATTGGGGTTCAATATTTGGTTTCATTACAGATCTTGTTGCAGGTTTAGCAAACTTCTTGATGGATAGTGGTATAATCCCATTCTTTGTTGATTTGATACAATATCTTGCTATACTGTTATCCACATTTGGTTTCGTAATAGGTGCAGTAATAATTCTATGGGCAGATATGGCGGCTTACATAGTAGGCCCATTATGGACTATATTTACAACAGTCATAGGAGGCATAGTAGATTTGATTACAATTGCTACGGGAATTATTCTTGGCGTTGTTAGTATAGTTTTCAAACTAATGAGCCTACCTGCAAGAATGTTCTTTGGTTTGATGACAGGGGGTTGGGATGGTATGTGGGAACAAGCCGACAAAGTATTGAAAGAGATTTTGGGAATTGTTATACAGACTTTTAAGATGATAGGTGGCAGGATAAAAGATATGTTTGACGGTACAGTAAAAATTGTTGTTGCAATGATTATGCTTTTGGCAGCCCCTTTCCTTTACATTAATGATAAGATTGAACAAATCTTTGGTGTCAATTTGCTCGGAATGTTAGGTGATTCATTGTCGTTCATGTTTGATTGGGTTGATGGTATTGTAGATTATTTCCAAGCAGGGTTCGACAAATTAATGAAGCCAATTGAAGATATGATGGAGAAATTAGAAGAGTTGAGAGATATAGATATTGGCGGCGGCGTTGGAGATAAAATAAGTGGTGGCGCAAGCAAGATTGGAGGTTTCTTCGGATTTTCAAAAGGGGGTATTGCAAGAGGGCCAACAAGCGGTTATCCTGCTACATTACACGGAACAGAAGCAGTAGTTCCGTTGCCTGATGGAAGAACAATACCCGTAGCAATACAGGGAGGCATGAGTGGCAGCAGCCATACTGAAAACGTATCATTCACAATTAATGTAAGTGGTGGCGGAGATTCTGCAAAGATAGCAAAGGCTGTAAGCCAAGAAGTTCAGCGAGCATTTAGAACCCGTTCAAGATCGGGCGGATACGGGAGAGGATTGTAATGCCGATGATTCAACTACTTAGAAGAGATAGTAGCGTTATCGAATTAGAAGCAGAAAGTATATCTTTTGGTTTTGATAGAATGGCTATAACATATCCTGTTGCTATATTTGCAACAAGAATGGGTATGGATTTGAATCAAAGTGATATGGAGATTGTAATTGAAGGAGTGTTTACTGATGATGAAGTTGCCACCAATGGAGTAGGTGCGGCTTTTCATTTAGATTTATCAAGAGGTGGTGGCATAAAGCCCGCAGACACTTGGTTTAATCAATATTCAAGTTGGTCTGTTGCGAGAGCAGATTTAGATGGTGTTGAAATTACTTTTTCAAGTGCTTCCCAAATTAATGCAAATCTTGGCGAAGATATTACCATTCGCTTAAAAAACGGTACGGCAGCATCGGCTACTGTTGCAACAAGCAGTATATTTGAAGTTGATATTTCAGGTGCTGCTCATAGTGATGCGGTTGCTGATTTGATTCTTTCTGCAATAAACGGTGCATCTGCTAAAGTCAATACAGTTACTACCGACTTGAATGATATATTTACAGTTACACAATCTAATGGGCAACAAAGAACATTATCAGGAACACAACAAACTATATTGCCTCATAATAGTGCGTCAACATTTAATGGTGAAATGATTACTTTGACAAATAAAACCGTAGGTACATCAGGTAATTCAACAGTCAATATATCAAAAGACGATGCAGGGCAAGAATGGGATAAACAATTTGTAGTTACCAACATGAGTGGCGGAGAGGGTTCTGTTATAATGACTAAAGAAGATAAAGTTCAAGATGTGTTAAACTTAGCAAATATGAGTGCGGGTGGTGCATTAATATCTCCGCAGATTTTAACAGGCAGCGTTATAGATTTACCAAATAGCGTTGCTTCTTTTGATACATCGAGATTTTTAAGCATAGAAGATTCTCCGGTAGTTGCTAAATATATTGTTGGAGTTAGAGTACCATACGAATCTCTTGCATCTTCAACAACAGGAACAAGAGTCCTTAGACAGTTTTTGATACCCGCAGGGCCGGGAACAAATTATCCTGCTGAAGGAAATACTTACGATTATGATCCTACGGTTACAGTAGATAACAAAACAATACGCCCCAATCCGTTTTTAGAGCAAGGAGTTGCAATACCTGCTATAATCAAAGGATTCACGCCATCTTACAATGCAGGTGAAGGACATTGGACATATACATTAACGATGTCGCCTATTGAACAATTAGTAGGTTTATGATATGGGCTTGGTACGTTTTTATGGTTCTGCCCTAAAATTCAATGGGCTTACTGATGGTCTAGTCGTACCAACAGGAAAATATAGAGAAGCAGGAATTGATTTAAGATCTAAAGAATTTTCAGCAACGGTCAAATCAACAAAAAGCCATTCTACAAAAATGGGATTAAAACATATAGCATCCCCTTCTAATCCTTTGAATGCATTGAGAGGTGCGTTTACTATTGACGCATATATCATACCTGACTATGGGGGCGTGATTATAGAGAAGCCGGGTGCATTCAAATTAAAATATGGTAATCCATTTTCAACAGGCAATCTAATCTTTGAAGTATATACAAACAAAGGTGGTATCGCTGTTGCTACTGCTTTTGATGTACCATCTCATACTCAAAGTAATTCGGGGGTGTATTCTTCATCTAGTAACGCACATCGGCCTCAAGACCTAACAATAGGAGAACAGGGATTATATCTTGTTACAGCACAATTTACTCAAAAAGAAATAAAGTGTTTCATCAATGGAGAACTTGTCGCTACTACTAATTTAGGTGGAGAAAATCATATTGTAACAGATGTATCTTCAGACATATACATCGGAGGTCAAGGTGGAGAGTTTAGAGGAATTATAGAAAGCATAAGGTTAGCAAGTGGTGTTCAAAATCCTAAATTACAACCCCTAACTAAAACTGAAGATACTTTTGGCCTTTGGGAATTCAATGATGAATATGATAGCCCCGATATATACTTCTTTGACAATGCTAGACCGGGAACACCAATGCAAGGTAGAGATGGCCCTGATACTCACGATGGATTATTGGACATACCAATGGTAGGTATCGGCCATTCATTCAGCACTACACATTTCAAGATAAGAGATTATCCTGACAACCCAAGTGGGTTTGCAGATAGATATACTGCCTTAGAAAAACTAGCATCTTTGACTCAAGGCATCTCTCTTGAAGAAGTAAGAAATCAATCGTGGTACACTTCGACATTAGATCTTACAGGAACTACTTACTTCACCGGAGTTAATTCTACTGTTCTTAATGCAGTAATCAATCATTCAGGTACAAGTCCAATAACAGGTGTTATTACGCCACCTGATACTAGAAAGATTCAATTTAGCGATAATTCTACGTTAAGCACATCATCTACATCAACACTAAATCCATCAATAAATAGAGTCGAAAGAATCCGTATAACAGGGATTGACTTTGCAAATAGTAGATTAAACTGCACTTCTATACATTTGGCTAACGACCAAGCAAACGGTACAATTGATAACTTCCCTGAAACACAAGGCCACTTATTTGCACATACAGATGATACTCCTGTATGGTTTACAATAGGCAATGCCGATGTTTTAATTGACCCCGGTACTAATGAGGTAAACGCAGGAGTAAGCAATCAAAGAACAAGAGGAGAACATACATTCACTTTAGCACACTCAACTCAAGGCCAAAGATTTTCTGATGCTTCGGGATATGGTAATGATGCATATTTCTTTTCAAGCAAAAGCAGAACAACAGATTCAACTGATGCAGATACACTATACGAACCTAGCACAACATATCCTTGTATGGGTGCGGTAACATCCTATTCATTAGTAAAAGGAGATTTCTTTCTCAAGATGCTACCTCAACCTGACGAACAAAAGGTAAAGCAAACCATTCAAGGTATAGCAAATACATTTCTTTACGATGCTGAAGATATAACATTACAATCTTTAGTTTCTGAAAATGAGAGAGTAAAGGTAACTGAACCTGCATATAACGGTGAGATTAGCAAGGTGATAAACAAAGCAACAACAATTACTGCGGTAGAATCGGGCGGTAGTAATGTATTCAATAGAATTGTAGTGGAACATGGAGTAGGGTTCTATGAAACAGGGATAAGTCAAAATGTATCTGCATCAACAAGAGATGAGATAGTTGCTATTGCTGTATCTAATCCTAAGCCATTCATGTTGAAAGGACTAGATACTGAACATACAGCAGATATTTCTAATGGTGTTCCTACTAATGATAATTACATTAGACATCTAACACCGGAGAAAGAGCCAAGAATTGCTACTATTGAATCCCCTAGTGGATTAGTTAGTGCGGGTGGGCCATCTAAGATATTGATTTACTATGATGCTGTTGATCTTACAGGAGAGATAGTTGCAGGTACAGGTCTTGCCAATTCAGGGGTTAGTGGTGCTTCAGCATCATTACAATTTAGAAAAGACCATGCAACAGGGAATGCAGCCTATCTAGTGGTTAAGAAAACCGTACCTAGTGGTAGTGCCGTATTTGGTGCAAGGACAGTCTCAGGATGGCTTAGACGGCCATATACGGGAAATCAAACAGATGCTTCGGCAATCAAACTGACTCTTACTGCACCGGGCGGATTGGTTAGTTTACCAACAAGCAATTTCAATGATAGACCCGCTTCGCACGTTTTATCATCTAATCCGACAGGAGACTTTACACCCTCGCCATTCATCAACATAGAAGATACAGTATATTCTTTAGGAACAGGAATAAGAGGATATGGTAGGCCAAAGGCAGTACCTAGCATCAATACACCCGATGAGACAAGTAATGCTGATTTCCATCTATTATACTTTACAGGCTCAACAGGATTGAATAGAACAAACTATGCTACGACCAACGTAACCCCTTCTTCATTGAGAAGAAGTAACTTAGGTGGCTTTGATGTTATAGACAATGAATTGGTTAGAACGGGAAATCTTGTATTGGTACATCCTAACAACAAATCTCGTTATAACGGTCTTGATGATGTAGCATCGTTAGACAAAGCATCAGCCGATCCTACATCAGTTGTATTAGAAAAAACACTAATGCGAGGCAGAATAGAAGAAATCACGCCGATGATTGATAGTCAAGATACCAAGATTATCATTAGAGGTAGGTCATTGTTGATGGATGTAATAGACCATCGCTCTACAAGAGATTTCAATTTAGCAGAAGGTTCTCCTGTCAAAGAAATCGGAGACTTAGGTACACCAACGGTTAGTATGACTCTTGGCGGATTAGGTCAAGGTGGTATAGACATACAGCCTATCTATGAAGAACATCCGTTCTTGCCCGGTTGGAAGGATAAGGTAGTAGGTACGGGTAATGCGTCTGTAAGGAATGATAAGCAAGCCTCAACATACTATGCATCTACAAGAGCCATTACTGAGATACCGCTATTCCCTTCTATGTTTTATGATGTGGATAGTATCTTATCATCAGATAATGATTCAAGAACACCTTTGCCATCTACTAACGCATTTAAGATGACAGTAGATTGTACGATGGCGATTAATAGACCTGAGACAAGATCTAATGAATCTCGTTTCTTAGTTGATTGGGGGCAGATAGGTTCAGTAGCATCTCTTGAAGTTACTAGGCAAATGTATGATTGGATAGTAGAAGAACAAACAGCAAAGCGTTGGTTGATTCGATGCCAACGCCCGTCAGTTCAAGCAGTAGTGGCTACAACCGCATACAATGCAGGTACAGGGGTACTTACTGTTGATGACGCATCTGCTTTCTTAAAAACAAACGGTGAAAGAGGATTGGCTGCAAATTGTGCAGATGCATTCTATGTAACGATTGGAGAAGGTGTATTGAATAGTGGTTATGGGATAGTAGCCAAAGCAGAATATACTTCAAGCACAACTCTTACTTTGACTTCTGCACATACATGGAATCCGCTTGATACCACATCTAACTATTCAGGAAGTTTAGGAAATATAGATTTGGGTATGACTGTTACATTAGGAGGGTATATTGTAATAGGCGGTGCAAACGAAGCATCTGAATCTCCAATCATATATGATTATACAGATTCGGCAATAGGTGCAGCAGACAATCCATCTTACGATGGTTTTGGTGCAACACTTGCTTCAGACCTCGCAACAGCAATTCGTAATCTTATGGGTCTTAATGCGGATGCGGTTCATGCAGACCCTAACAATTCAAGAAAATACTATATCTTGGATGGCCCTAATATGGATGCTTTTGAATGGGATGTTCTTGAAACTCATGAAGCAGCAAATGATAGGAGAGCAGTTCATCCTGTAATATGTCGAAGTACGGCTTTATCTCTAAAGGGTAAGAAGTCAGATGGTTCTGATTTAGAATATGTTCGCCCGTTAGATATTAATTTTGATGATGTTGCTTTGAAGATGAAAGATTTTGACGGTT
>MDSV01065177.1_pt1 | contig 10896 bp, 9 predicted proteins | sample 810851 | NCBI WGS metagenome assembly MDSV01 (sample SAMN05326640, study PRJNA326480) | marine metagenome | isolation source: seawater | place: Atlantic Ocean: North East | collected 2012 | reverse complement strand
GCGGCTACACTTCGTGTGTGAAGCACGAGCCCCTCTGCGTTAGGTCCTCAATAGAAATCGTAACGAAATAATTCACTGATCAATAATGTAACGCGCAAACCCTCTCAAGAACTCGTCGGTTTGTCGTTCCACGGCGTGCTGGTTCCTGGCAGGACAAATACCAGCAGCTGAGATTTCTGGTCTTGCACAGTGCGGGGAGAACAGGCGAAGAAGGTCCGCGGCCATCGGGGCTTGCCGGCTGCATTTTGGGGATCGATAGGTGCATAGAGGGTCGCGCATGTCATCCTTACGTCGGCGGATCCCGATACCTCCTCAACCTCCGGAGACCCAGACGATGTCCAGCTCGGGCGATTTCTCTGGCCCGGGGCGTGAGCAATCGCGACCAACGAGGAACTTCCCGATATCGAGAATCGCCGTAGTCGCGCCTCAGCTCGTATGGATGATGACTATAGTCCTAGGAATGGCGACATATCGCGGGAATTACGGTAGCAGCGACACATCGTCGTACCTACCTTTGGCATGGTACGACGGAATTTTCATTCACGTTGGGCCACTGTTGCCACTCATACCTTTAGCAACACGTGCCATGGCTTCGTTCTTATCCGGTGCATCGAACATGACGAAAGATGTGTCCCCGGCACGTGCCGGTATCGTGTATGTTTTAGCAGCGTTAATCCGCCTCTCTGTGTACTTTGCAGCAAGGGTGTTCGGCGGTGATGCTATGTCGGACCATGTTTTCTTGGGCGCTTGCGTGTTCTCTGCGGCACACGCGGAGGCTGTGGCTGGACTTGCGCTGCTGGCTCGACTGGTTGTGATGAAGTCGACAGTGTTTGCGACTATATCAGCAGCAATGGTGGTGCTCCAATCCTTGTGTCTGATGGGGCTTCAGTGTGGCGATTCATGGTTCACCGCCATCTATTTCCACATGCCCGGCGAGACCATGGTAAGCTTGGTTCTTGGGATGCTGACATGCCAGGCCCTCACGATGGCCCTGGTGATTGCTCCCGCGGCATCCGCCCTGGAGCTTGCTGTCATGGCCTTGCGAGAATCTCGGGATATTGGAGGTCGGTTGGGGTGAGAAAAGTTTAATAGTCAACCAAATGGGTTTTATTCACTTTAGAATCGTCTATGCGTAGCGGTGGTTAAGTGTTCGCTGGCTCCCGATCGTTGTTGGTCGGGAACCTGACGAAGGGCTTGGCCTTCCCCAGGTACCCGCGGGACGACCGGATGCTTCTGCCGCGGTACGGCCTCGGGGGGTTGACTTGGCCTGCATGGGACTGGTGCGAGTCGAGCCAGTCTGTCGCTTGGCGGGTGTGGACACTTCCTTCGCCGGAGGACTGCCACCGGTCCTTGCAGCGAGAGAGGCCCTCGATGCGCGCATCGCTTCCAGCGCAGCCTCTCCTTCCTGAATGGAACGCCTCGTCCCGTTCTCCATGCGCGCCGGTTGCCTGGGGCTCTTGAAAGGGGAGCTCAAAGACGCCGCGAGAGCCGCTGCGGCAAGTTTAGCGGGCGACGGTTTAGGCGTTTCATCAGCCGACCAGTCCCCGCGCGCCACGCTCGCGGCGGCGTGTGCCGTAGCTGCCACCGCCACAAAGGCATCCGAAGCGCGGATAGGGCTACCCTCAAACTCCTCGCTCATCTCCACGGGAGAGTTTCTTCTGCTCCGAGTGGGTGACATCATGCTCTGCGTTGGAGCCGACCTGGGAGGCGTCATGTGCGGTTCACCCACGTCCCTGCGGCTGTGAACATGCCTGCGTTGGCTCTTCATTGACGCCGGAGCGCTGGGAGCGCTGCTCTCATCGTCGGAGGAAATTCTGCACAGATCATCTTCGTCAGAGGAGGAGATGTCCATGGCACCAGCCATTCTCTCGCTGTGCCCCGGGTGGGTGGCGACGCGAGACATGCGGCCCCCCTTCGATCGAGCGCGCGAGAAGTCACCCCCTTCGGAGAGACGCCTCGCGGGCCGGGGCGCCATCACCTCGGTAGCATCGTGGTCAACATCGAGGCGGCGAGCGACCGTCGATGTTCTGGGCTTGCCGAAGTCAACCGCGGTGGCCACCGGCACAACCGAAGCCGTGACTGGCGCTGCAACGGGGGTCCTGCCTTCGAGATCATTTTGCTCCCGAGGCGTCGGTGACTTTGGTGGCGTTCCGTGTCCGTGCCAAACCCACTGTCCCTCCCCGGTTGGATGATCCACTGCTGTTTCAGGCTCCGAGAGGTCCAGTTCCGTGTCTCGCTCGCTCATGGAGGGCAAAAATGCATTCCTGTTGGAATCTTGGAGAGCCTCAACCTCCGCGGCTGCTTCCGCAGCAGCCGCGGCGAGCCTGTCACGCTGGGTTGATACAGGTTTGCGGGTCTTTGAAGGCGCTTCATCCAACATAGGACGACCCTTCACAACCACACCCGATCCAGCCTCACGGTCCCGACGCAGCGCGCGCTCGAGCGGGGTGTCCCTCTGGTCGTCGATGTCCGTGTCGACGGCGGCGTTGAAATCCGTATCGACCTCGTCCTCAGAAGTCATCTGCACGACGGTGACACCGACGGAGCGCATGGCGGCAGTCATGGACTGGGTGGATGCTTCCTCGCGTTCGCTGTTGATGCGGATCGACTCGCGGAGAGCGTCAAGCTCGCCGCGGGCCGTCGCGGCCTCGGCACGAGCCTGAGCGAGAGCCTCCGCAGCCTCCATTTTCGCTTCCTCGCCGGCTTCGAGCGCCGCGAACGCAGCCTCAGCCTCCGCCGCGAGCTCCGCGGTAGCCTCCCTTTCGCGCATCATGTTAATTTCACGCTGGGCCGCAGAGTGATCCTTCTCGAGCACCTCGGCGCGACGCATGGCCTGAGCGGCGGTGTCCTTGGACTCGGATGCGGCCCTCTCGAGCACCTCGACGCGACGCACGGCCTGAGCGGCGGTGTCCTTGGACTCGGAGGCGGCCTTTTCGAGCATCGAAAGTTTCGACTCTGCCAACTGTGCGCGTTGCTCAGCCTCGGCGTACTTCTCCTCCCATTCCTTCTCAGTTTCGGCGACATCTCCCTCCCTCTCCTCCTCCGCACGAATGAGGGCACGAGAGGCGGCCAACTTAGCCTCAGCAGCCATGGCCTCAGCCTTGGCCTGTTTGGCCTGAGCTTCAGCTGCGGCGTGCCTCGCCTCCGTGAGCTTCTCTTCCCATTCCTTTTCCGTCTCGAATTCGTCTTGCTCCCTTTCCTTCTCCGCTTCCGCAAAGGCTGTGAGCTTGGCGTGGGCTTCGGCGACGGCGTCAGCAGCCGACTGCTTCGCCTCGGCAACGGCGAGGGCAGCCGACTGCTTTGCGTCAACGGCGATCTGCTGAGCCTCGGCGAGCGCGGCCTCCGCGTCCGACCTGACGCGTTCGGCGGTCCCGTTTGCTTCAACGACCATCTCTTCAGCCTTGGCGAGCTTAGCGTCAGCCTCAGCCGCCGCGCGCTCAGCATACTCCGAAGCCTCGGCTGCTGCGCGCTCGGCGTCAGCCAGCTTGGATGCCGCTTCAGCTGCGATTTGCCGCGCCTCAATGAGCTGATCCTCCCTGGTCTTGTCCGACTCGACGAGTTCGACCTTCGTGGCCTGGGCCGACACCTTCTCATCCTCCATCGCCTTGAATGTGGCCTGAAGCTTAGCCTCCCTTTCGGTGAGCTCGGCTCCTCTGGCCCGCAGCTCGACGAGATCCTTCTGCGCGGCGTCGCACTCAGCCTGGAGCATGGCGACGCGTTGAGCTGCACGTTCGGCTGTCGCCGTCGCCTCGTCCGCGACCCTCTCGGCTTCCCTCAGTTTGGATGTCCACATGTCGGTGTTGCGGGTGAGGGCAGCCTCAACAGCAGCAGCGGTGCCGGCTGCGGCGGTGGATGTGGCGGATGAGAGGATGGCGACTGATCTCTCTCGCTGCTCGAGCAGCTCTCTGTTCATCCCCTGAAGATCCTCGATCTCGCGCTCAGCCTCCTCGAGCATGCCCTCTAGCTGGAGCACTCGCTCGTTTTTCGCAGGCGATGCGGGTTTCTCTTCGTCCTTTTCCTTCTTCGGCGAAGACTGGGGCGTCCCGGACTCAAACGGCGCGCCGGCCAGCATGGCCACCTTCTCATCCTTCTCCCCATCGCTCACGGCGTCGCCTTCCTGGAGCCCAAGAGCATCGGCCCAGCTGTCCTGGCTGTCGTGCAGAGAGCTTCTAGCGGGTTTTGACACGATGGTAGTGTCGAGCTCGCGCTGAAGCCGAGCAGAGTACTCGCGCTCTTCGTTGAGCTTTACCTCCAACATCAACACCTTTTCAGAAACTTCAGTCTCCGTAGCGGCGAGAACCGCGGGGATGGGTGCATCACCACGAGCCTCGAGAAGCAGTGCTTCGAGCTTGCGTCTGGCGGCTCGTTCGGCTGCGAGTTCATCCGCCGCCTTGGCCGCATCGGCTGTCAGCTGTTCACGCAGACGGCGAAGTTCGGAGCCGTATCGTGCGCCGGCGTCGGAGCCCTCGGCGTCCTCGAGCTCGCGGACGCGCTCCTGAAGCCAGTTGTTATGTTGCGCAGCCTCGGACTCGCGGGCGGCAGCGACCGCGGCTGACTCCTTCGCCTCTTCAGCCTCGTCGGAGGCGATATTGGCGGCCTTGTCCGCGGCCGCGCGCAATTCAGTTTCGCGCTTGCCGATGTCGCGCCACTTCGCCGCCTCAGCCTCAGCCTCCGCCGCTACCGACTCGGCGCGCTCGCGAGAACTGCGGGCGTTCGCGGCGTCTCTTGCCTCCGCTTTCGCTCGCAGTCTAGCCTGAGCCGCTTCCAGGGAGAGGGTTTCCACCTCGCCGCTAGCCGCGGCGGCGATCGCAGCTGCGGTGTCTTCAGCCCGACAAAGCGCCGCGGCTGCTTCCCTGGCGCGCTCCTCAGCCTCCGCCGTCGCGCGGGCCGCCTCCTCCAGCTCTGCCGTCGCTTCATTGAGGAGTTCGCCTCGGAGGAGGTCGAGGGAGCCGTCGTGTAGACGAGTACCCGAGAGAGATTCCGCTCCCTCGAGCGTCCACACCCGAGCGCGAAGTGCCGCCGCCTCGGACTCGGCTTCGTTTCGCGCCCACTCAGCCTCCTCGAACCGGGCGCGCGCCTTATCCAGGGCACCGTCAGCGGTCCTCAGCGCCAGCCTGAGCTCGGCTACGCGCCTGTGAATCGTGGCCTCCTCCGCGCTTGGATGAATCGTCGACAAGATGACGGTGTTGCCTGCGTTGTCGGGCGTCCCAGTGTCAGAGTCGCGCCTCCTCCTGAGCCAGCTGTGCTCGGCATCTTCCTCCGCGGTGACAGACTCGGGCACGTTGAAATCCCGCTCGCTGATCGACTTGAGGCTGGCGCGCAGAGGCGTGTGTTCCTCCACGACGTCAAGCTCGAAGCTCGAGTCCATGGTGTCGTCTCCTGGCTGTCTTCCGCTCGCGGAGCTCGCCATGGACAGCGGACTGAACAACACGGTGTTTGGACTCTTCCCAACAGCGGTCGTCTTTCCTTTCGCCAGGGGAGTGCGCTCCGCGTCGTATCCCTCGGCGCCGTAAGATGCGTGACCATCGTCGTCTTGCATGATCTGAGGATGCGTCGTTTGGAGAGGGATATACGGTCAGGTGGGCGAACGATTACGTGCATGAGAGGGGCGAGTCAAGGGGAGTGCTGGCGAGATCGTGAATCGTGGTGTTCTCCGAGGAGAAAAGGCGGCAAAATCAAGCCGGCGCGCGGGCCGATCCCTGGGCCGACTTCGACCGCAGTGGACAATCTGGGGCATCTCACCGTTCGTTCAAGAGCAGGTACGAACTGCTCCTTCGGGTTGAGATCACTGACACCGCCTATGCCAAACGACAGGCGGTGACCGGTGCTCTTCACATAGGTGCTGCTCGTCATCGAGCCTTGCTGCTGCTCTCCACCCCGATCCGCTCCAAACCCTGAGACGACACCCATCCCTGACAACCACGAAGCGGGGTCTCGCGCGCGGCGTTTCAATGCGTCCTAACTCTTCGCGATGAGCCGCCAGTATCCGCAATCCACGTCGTCAAGCGGTCACGGCGCCCGTCGGCGACCAGAGTATTGACCCTGCTCTGAGAAAATGGCGGCAAAAAAGCAACATTTTTAAAAACGACGACCAACCGGTGGAATCGTATTTATGGTTAGCGTCACCACGGATGCATGTCTTTCGATCCGAAGGTGAGTCCTAACTGCTAATTCCCGGATTTGTGTGTACGGAGCCAGTCTGCCAGTGCACGTAGTGTCGAGACGAGTCGCTCACTTTGTGGGGCGGTGGGGCGCCATGGCGGACATCGTCACTCAACTTCAGGATTCGGTGAACGAGATCAATGGCATGTTTTACAACTGCACCGGCATGCTGCAGAGGGATGCCAAGCCGGCCGGGACGACGGCGGACGGCGAACTCAGCGACGCGCTGCCCGACGATGGCCTCGAGGCGAGCGAGAAGCAAATAAAGGTGCGAGCTCCATCCTCCTTCCCTCACGGATTTCCCTTCCTCGCACGCCCGAAACGACCCGTGAATGCCTCAGAGACTGACATCTACGTTCTATCATCGCAGGAGATGGCAGCGGCTTTGATCCAGCAGAGCAGGAAGATCGACGAGCTCGCCTCTTTGCTCCCAGAGGTGGATCTGGACGAGCCCGCGCAGCTGGGGAGGATAGCCAAGCTTCAGGCGGAGAACGACGAGCTGGACAAGGAGCTGGCGCGGGTGTTGGAGGCATCGGAGAAAGTTCTGTCGAAGGCGACGGCGGCGTTCGAGGCTGCGACGAACAAGGTCTTGCTCACTGAGGAACAGCCCTCGACGACGTCGAAGTAGCGCCCGTTCTGTTGGTTTTTAGCTTTAGGTCACGCGGTTGAATAGCGATTACCCGTTAGATTCACACCGTTGGCGATGCGTCCGGTCCCAGACGCACCCGAGTCCCTCTGGTCCCGTTAGTCGCGGCACATGGATCGCACGATGACACCATAAAAAACGGACGCTGCGCGGCGGTGTTGTGAACAGAAGTAGAATTACATCGGCAAGGGTTTCCCGCGGTGGGCCCTCTACCAAACGATCTCGTCCGAGTGGAACGAGAAAAGGCGCTAATTTACTTGAGGAGCGAGGTGACCTCCTTTTCCACCGCCTTCTCGTCCATACCCTCGAGAGAAGCCTTCTTCTCCATCCCAAAGTCTGCGAGGACGGGGGTCGGATGGGGACTTTGGTCAGACAAAGGGGACACTTGATTGGATGGATGGTGGGCATCGGCGGGGAGCGACGCGGGGGTCGCGGAGGCTGGGTTCGACGACGCGATGGGCTAAAACGCCCGCGGGGTCGGAGGTGTGCGTACCTTGACGAACGACGATGCCACCCTCCACACCGCTCGCCTCGCGGATAAGAATAGGCGTCGCGGGGCTCGCGGCTTTCATGTTCTTGTAGCTCTTGAGCAGGAAGTTCCGGACGCCCTCGCTCCCCTTGGACGTCTGGCAGAGGTGAAACCGGATCTCCTGCACGGCCTTGAGGCCGGCGAAAGCAGCCTTGGACATGGCGACGCTCCCAAACAGACACGCACCGAGGAACCGCGTTCCGTGCTGTGGGCCATCCGCCGTCGAGAGAGCCCGTTGGTTCACACTCGTGTCTCACCCAGAGTTTCGCGCCGAGCCGGTCTAACTAATTTGCCCATACGAAAATCTGTGGGCGAGTGCTTTGAGTTATCGCTTATTCTTGAGTCAGTTGCGTACCTATTTTTCGAGAGCCAAAAAACAGGATCCTTAAGGCCCAAGCCGCGCGCTGGGCGACCCTCTTGTTTAGGCGCAGTGACAACCCACAGGGTCGTTGCCAAGATGTCGAACACCTCTTGCACCCTCCGCACGCGCAAGTTCATGACTAACCGTCTGCTTAGCCGTCGCCAGTTCGTGAGTGCCCGATTCCCGGACAGCCACCCGGGCGGCTCCTAGCTTTCTCACCGTACAACCGGTGTTTTCCGGCGATTTCATCCCCGGAGAGGCGCGCCGCACGAGGCGAGCGCGCCATGATTGAAGCACAATACTGACCGTGACGTTTCTAACCCTCTTCCCACGCAGATCCTCGATGTTCTCCACCCCGGCCGCGCCAACGTGCCCAAGGTGAGCGCCATCCCCGACCGAGACCTCGCTAGGGTTTTCGGGTTTTCTCCAAGCGCTTTGCCCTAAAATACTCGCGGGGGCGAACTGGTGACTGACCTCCTCCCTCCCTCCTCCTCTCGTTTCTTCCTCAGTCTGAGCTCCGCGAGAAGCTCGCCAAGATGTACGATGTCTCGGACAACGCGTGCGTCAGCCTCTTCGGCTTCCGCACTCAGTTTGGTGGTGGCAAGTCCACTGGGTTCGGTCTGATCTACGACAACATTGACGCCATGAAGAAGTTCGAGCCCAAGCACCGTGTGATCCGTGCGGGCCTTAAGCAGAAGGTTACCCAGTCCCGCAAGCAGATCAAGGAGAAGAAGAACCGTGTCAAGAAGCTTCGCGGTTCCGCGAAGAACAAGGTCATGTAAGTTCTTTTGGGTGGAGTTCTTTGGGGGGCGACTTGACGCTATTGGCGCTGGTTGCAAACTGGGTCGCGAGTACTGGTTTTTTGCCATCAACTTAGCTGAATGGAATAAAGCGAGTGCAGTGACCTACTATTAACGTATCGTTCGTCTCGCGCCCGCCGACGACGTGAGCGTCGTCCGTAGCCTCTCGCCTGACGCTCGCGTGGGGTTCGCATCGTCGATGTTCAACTAATATTTCTGTCGTATTAAAACGCAGGAGGGCATCCTTGTCCTCAAGCCACGAGTGTCGCACCTCCTCGATTCCCCAACTTAAAACAGGACGCCGCCGAGCTCCTGCGCACGCTCCTTCTCGAAAGTCTCGAAGTACTGATAGATGATGGTGACGGCGAGCAGGATACCGGTTCCGCTCCCGATTGCTCCCATGAAGTCAGCCACGACGGTGAGCATGCCGATGCACATACCTCCGAAAGCCGCAGCGGTGGGGATGTAGCGGTTGAGCTCCTTCTGGAGGGAGGACTCGCGGTGACCCACCATGAACATCTGCTGCTGCTTGAGCTGCTTGGCGACATCGCGCGCCGAGGAGCCGGAGACCTCGATCCAGGTCTTGGAGAACAGGGCGCACGCGCTGAGCATGAAGGTGAGGTAGAAGACGGCGTGAAGCGGGTTCGCCGCGATGTCCCTGAGGCTGGTGGGCGGGGAGATGTAGTACGCCAGGCCGCCCACGGGGATGAACTGGCCGGTGCTCTCGGACTCCTGCCAGCGGCCGAGGAGCTGGATCAGGAAGTTGCCTCCGTAGCGCTTGTACAGCAGCTGGGAGATGAAGTAGAGGTTGGACACCAGCGCGGACTGCAGGATGATTGGCATGTTCGACGTGTAGAAGAGCTTGATGGGGTAGGTCTGCTTCATGCCGCGGCCGCGCTTGGACGCCACGGGGAGGTCGACCCTGAAGCCCTGGAAGTAGATCACCACGAGGAAGATCAGGATCGTGGACAGCAGGTTGGTGATGTTCGGCAGGTTGGTGCGGTAGAAAGCCTCCTTGAGCGCGCGCATCTTGTCGCCGCGGGTGAGAAGGAGGTGGAAGAGCGCGATGACGGCACCCTCGAACTCGGCACCCTTTCCGGTGTTCACGGTCGTGGGGCTGAACGCCTTCCAGATGATGCTCTCGCACTGGTTGGTCGCGATGAAGAGGGAGATACCGGAACCGAGACCGTATCCCTTGGTCAGGAGCTCGTCGAGCAAGATGACGATGATGCCCGCCATGAAGAGCTGGATGATGATCAGGATGGCGTTGCCCGCGCCGAGATCGCGGACATCACCGTAGATGCCGGAAACGACGTAGGCGACAGCCTCGCCGATGGTGATGAGAATGCCGAGGAGCTTCTGGGCGCCGTTACTGCGAAATCGAGAGGGACGCGCGGGAGGTCAGATCGTCGGTTCTCGGGGGAAATTGTGTTCCGAAGGGGCCGCGGCCAGACGCGATCGTGGAGGGAAGAATTGTGGGGGGATCCAGGGGGGGCGACGAGCGGGCGCACTCACAGTAGGGCCCTGTCCTCCTTCACGGCGTCGTCAACCTCGATGATCCTGGAACCCGCCAGGAGCTGCATGACCAGACCGGAGGTGACGATCGGGCTGATACCGAGCTCCATGCACGTGCCGCGGTTCGAGGCCATAATCACGCGCGCCCAGTAGAACGGATCCGCGCCACTGGCGGTGTGGATGCCGTACAGGGGCAGCTGGGAGCACACAAGGAACACGAAGAGAGCGACGGTGGTGTACAGCGCACGCTCGCGGAAGGGCACCCTGCGATCGGCGGCCTTAACCTCGGGGAGAATCGAGAGGAAAGGGCGCACGAGGTGCAAGACGCGGAAGCCGGAGCTCATTGTTGCAGATCGGGGTGGGGGCACAAGCGGAACGAGCCGATCGGAGTCTGCGTCCTCGGAGCGAGGATGGCGAGACCGGGTTCACTCGCGAATGTGAACCTGGGAAGAAGCTCTTCACGTGAGCCTCGATCCGACGCGACGTGCCTTCACAAGCCCGCGCGAGTATCTATGGTCGCGTCGAACGAAACAAAACCCCTGCTCTCGCTTTTTCCCGGTCGTGACCTTCGGGCGAGCGAAAAGACCCGGGAGTGTGACGATCTAATTTATTTCCCCGATCCGATCGCCACAGCGGAACAGACTGAAAATCACCCAGTTTGCCTTTGAGACGGTTAAAAAGGTGCACTCAACGCCGCCGAATCCTTCGCGGACCTTCCACTTCGATCGAGCCGAGAAGGTTCCGCGGACCGCAGCTCGATTGCCGATTCGATCTAGACGCGAACACCATGTCGCCCAGGACCAGTTTCAAGTACGTGTACATCCCCGCGGACGACACGTGCCCGATGGAGGAGCTCACGATGGAGATCCCCGAGGGCAAGGAG
>MDSV01181394.1_pt1 | contig 10897 bp, 11 predicted proteins | sample 810851 | NCBI WGS metagenome assembly MDSV01 (sample SAMN05326640, study PRJNA326480) | marine metagenome | isolation source: seawater | place: Atlantic Ocean: North East | collected 2012 | reverse complement strand
TTTTAATTTTTGATTTAAACCATAATGTAGTGAACGTTTTTTTTTTACTTTTTTTCAAAAGTGTTTTTGCCATATTTCAGCTTTTTTAATGTCCAAATTCGGATTTCTCAAAAAACTTTTGAAAAAAAATTTTTTTTTATTTTTTAAATAGATATAATTTATCAAATTCCCTTGCTTGTAAACGAAGTACCACACCCACATTTTGATTGAGCCATAGGGTTTTCGAAGTGAAATGATTCGCCCATAATATCTTTTTTCCAATCTATGTGAGTACCCAATAAGTGTAAAAGACTTTTATGACATACTTGTAAGTCATAACCAGGTCTTTGAATAATAGTATCTAGTTTATTAGGTATATCATTTGTAGGTTCAAATTTATAGTTAAATCCATTACAACCTCCTCCTTTTACATAAAATAATATTGAATTGCAATCATTATTTATAGCAATATCTTTCAATCTACTACAAGCTGTTTTGGATAAGGTTATAACCTGTTTTTTCATATAATAATAATAGAATATTATTATTATATAGTTATAGTAATTAACTTCTTAGTGAAGGATTGATACAAATATCACGAGTTGGGAAAATATCACCTGATATACAAACATCATTTTCGTCTACTTTCATACACGAACGAATACCTTTGTGTTTTCCTATAAAACAGTAACCCGATTTTTCTTTTGATTTATTTTGTTGTATTTCACTTTCTTGCTCGTCTGGTTCAGGTGTTTGGTAAATTTTTTTATTATTTTCTAATTTTTTTTTAAGTATTTTAAAATCAGTTTCATCTGTATTAGTAACATCTTGGACTAAGTTAACACTATTAATAGTAGCATCTTTTCCAATATCTACTACTTCTTTTGTTACATTACTTGTTACATCAACAGCAGCAGTAGCACCTTTAGAAGTAACATCTGCGGCTGCTTTAGTACTTTCAGCCAAAGTATATCCAAATAATTGAGCTATATTTTTAAATACAGGTCTAAAAAAGTCAGCTGCAGCTTCTGTATAGATACCTAAATATAAAATGATATTTACCCCTAAAATTGCTAATACTACAAATACAATTCCATAAGTCATAATTTGGTTATCAGAATTTGTTTTATTTGTATTATCTACTAAATTAATAGTTTCTGTAAGCTTTTTTGATACAGGTGTAAAAGTCTTAGAATTTGGTGTCATTCTTCTAACATAAGATCTAGTTTTTGAGTTCATATATAAATAAACCTATATTTTTATTAATGATTAAATAATGAATTTAATTTATCAAGTTTTTCAATAGTTTTTTCAAGATTTGATCTACCGTTAACATTTTTAAATAAATAATCTGTTTTTGGCGCGTGTTCATTTTTTTTTACTTTTTTATATAGTAAATTAATTTTAGGCAACATAGTTTTAATAATAGATTTATCAGACATTAATTCAATTTTCAAATCTACGTTTTCTGTTATAATTTCAACAGCAAAATATAGCAGATATCTTCTCTTTTTTTTTGTTGAGAAATTATATTTTATCATAAATAACGACAATAAGTTATTTAATATTTTTGTGATAATCTCTCCAGATGCATATTCAAAAAGTATATCCCATACAATCCAAATAACATCTTTTGCAAACTTGTCTTCTACATTTACAAAACTTCTGTATTCACAATTTAAAATCTCTTTTTTTTTTCTGCACATGGTATCGAATTCCATAATCCACTCTATCCACCAACATGATAATAAAGTATTTTTGCTTTCAACATTATAAACCAATTCATTAATTGCTATAAATAACTCTTTTGGATCACCTGATTTTTGTATTTTTGTAGCGAATGATATATTTGGTGCCTTTACTTTAGAAGATAATGATAACATATCAAACTCTTTTTTTTTAATTTTAATATTTTCAAAACTAGGTTTCTTGTTAGATATACACAAAACAATTATTATTTCAGCAAATAAAGTTCTTATTTTTTGATTATTTCTTAGTGCAATTTCATTGCCGGTGTAGCCATTATTAATAATATCTTTAAATGCAGAAAATCTCATATTTAAATAAACAGGTAATTTAGGATTACCTAAATGAATATTTTTGCATGTAATTAATATAATATTATCCCATAATTCTATATAATGTCCCGCACATATTAATTCAATTGACCAGTTTAATGCTTCTTCTATTCTATTATTATTTATGGATGTTAAAAGTTCTTTTCTTACATCTGTTTTTTTATAAGATGAAAATGATATTCCAGAAAAATCTTTAGGTAATCTTGTATCATTAATATCGGTATTCATTATAATTTTAATTAATACAAAAAAAATAACAATAATACATATAAAGAATGTTAAAAAATTTAAATATACCATCTTTTAAAGAAATTTCAAATGTATTTTCACCATTTATAAAATTGGCAGATAATAACAAATGGATACTATTACTAATTATGTTGTTAATAATGTACTTATTTTTTAAATTTTCTGAAACTTTAGTAGTAGCTTATAATCAAGAAGGTTTTACATCAAGTGATACAGATCAACGATATATTTTTAAAAACAAACACATATATGATGAATTTTATGTGAAAATATATGATGAATTAATAGAAGATCCAAATAAAATAGAAGGAGAACTTTTACAAGTTATTGAGGTATCAAAAATGGATAAAAATAGTAAAATCTTAGATTTAGGTTCAGGTACAGGACATCATGTTGGATATTTGCAAGAACGAGGTATGAATGTTACAGGATTAGACAAATCAAATAATATGATTAAACAATCAAAACAAAACTATCCTGATGCTAATTTTATAAATGGTGATATGGGAGATTCTTTTCTTTTTTCATCAGACCAATTTACCCACATAACTTGTTTTTATTTTACGTTATATTATGAAAAAAACAAGAAACATTTATTTGAGAACTGCAATAATTGGTTAAAAGATAAGGGATATTTAATATTTCATTTAGTGGATAAATTTAATTTTGATCCAATTGTAAATGCAGCAGATCCAATGCATGTGATTGATCCTCAACATTATACAGATAAAAGAATAGAAAATTCAATTGTTGTATTTAATGATTTTACTTATAAATCAAAGTTTACTATAATAGAAAACACAAATCGTGCAAAATTTACGGAATTATTTAAATTTAAAAAAAATGGTAATATTAGACAAAATGAACATATTTTATACATGGAACGACAAAATGAAATTATTCAAATGGTTAAAGATTCCGGATTTTCATTTGTAGATAGAATTGATTTAGCTACAATTGGATATGAAAATCAATTTATTTACGTATTTCAAAATAGTAAATAAACTTTATTAGTATTAATATGTTGTATTTAATAATAATACTAATAATTATTATTACGATACCTTATATATTTTATATACTTTGGGTAAAAATAAGAAATCCATTCTGGTCTAAACAACCTGTATTTAATTATTACAATATTTATAATTGGTTATTTCCTTGCGGAATTATTAATAATAGTTTACCTGAAATAACTAAATACTATAATGTAAGGAATATAGTATTTAAAAATGTAAATGAAGTTTCAGAAAATGAAAAAAATGATATTATTTATTTAATTCAGAATTGTTATTATAAGACAAGTACTATTCATTATTTTCCTAGAAAATGTAATTTTTTTCCTTATTTAATAAATAACAATGGTAATACTTACATTAGCTTGTATTATAAAAAAAAGAATATAGTTGGAATATTAACAGGTAGACCTTTGCAAGTTAACTTAAATAATAATATTTTTTTAACATATTATGCAGATTATTTGTGCGTAGATAGTAATTATAGAAAAAACAATATATCTCCAGAATTAATTTATACACATTATTATAATCAATCGCATAAGGAACCTGCAATAATAACATCTTTATTTAAAAGAGAGCATGTTTTAAATAGTTTTGTACCACTGGTTGAATTTAATACATATACTTTTGATATGACTACATGGTTAACATATTCTTTACATTCTAGTATAAAAATTATTAAAATAACAAAGGATAATATTAATCTACTACATGAATATATTAAACAAAGTAAAAATAAATTCAAATGTTTTATTACAACATCTATAGGAAATTTATTGAAAATAATAATAACTAACAATGTATTAGTATATTGTACTATAATTAATGATACTATTTATTCTGCATACTTTTTAAGAGATTTATGTACTAGGTATTCCAAAAAGAAATCTATAGAATGTTTTGCTAGTATAAAAACGTGTAGTGATGAATTATTTTTACATAGTTTTAGTAATGTAATTTATTATTTAAAACAAAATTATTCAATATTATTAATGGAAGAAGTTTCAGATAATTATGTAATAATAAACAATATATTATTGAAATATAGCTATATGAGTAAAATTAAAGCTGCTTTTTATTTTTATAATTTTGCGATTACTCCGATTAAAAGCGAGAGCTTTTGTTGTGTATATTAAGATAATTCCTAAATATAATTTATCTTACATATTTACCAATTTTGGCAAAAGAATCAACTATATATATAATAAATACACCTAGAAATCCATATAATATTATTTCTTCAGTGACACTTTTTATTTTATCGTCATGTTGTTCTTCAAGCAGATTAATCATGTAATTAAGTTTTTGTGTCAATTCAGATTCTGTCATTTGTGAATTCTGGAAAGTTTCATTTGTTGCGTAAGGTTGTTGATTGTATACATTATTTGTTTCATTATTGCTATATTGCATAGGTGATAAATAATTTGTTTCATTAGTGTTTTCAACAGGTGGATCTTCCATGGATTGTTTTTTTACATTTACTCTTTCAATTCCCGCTGATTGTTGATTTCGATCTGGATATATTATTGGTTCTTCGTTATAATTATTATCGTTTTCATCCTCGTCTTCTTTAAAAGCACTAACAGATACATTAGATGTTTTTAATTTATTTTCTGTTAAGCTTTCTCTAGTTATTTTATTCCGCCTGGTTTTATTATTTTTAGATATGGTTGAATTATTTGATTCAGATCCTTCAATTAATGAATATCCTAAAGATGATGACATTATACTTATTAAAAATTGAGATAAAAATAATAATTAATTACTGAAATTTTTATTCAATATAAATATATATATATGAAGTCTGTAATCAATGTTGAAAGTATTTTAGTCTTAATGGTGGTTTATTTTATTATGGGAGATCCATTATCTTTAGCACCTTTATTTTCATCATTAATTGGTAAATTTTTTATATTGATGCTTTTAATTATTTTTTCATCGTATAATCTTATATACGGACTTGTATTTTTAGTATTATTACTTCATATAGATGAGAACAGAATAGAAGGAATGGAAAATTATGCTATGAATAAGGATTATAAACATGTATCTTCTGCTGTTATGAAATCATTGGAAGTATTTAAATGTAATAGTAATAATGAAAGTACAATTGATAATTGGGAAGAATTAGTGGTTTTTTCTGATGGTAAAAAATGTGATCCATGTAAACCAGAATGCAATAACTGGAGCTTTAAAGATGATTTTAAATTAAAAGATAATAACGATATTCTTACAAATGAAAACAAAATTCGTTCAAAACAAAGTATTCCAATAGTAAATAATTCAAATACGTCAAACGTCAACGGTTTTAATTTTGTTTAATTATATTATAAATATACTATATAATGAATAAAAAAGAAAAGTATATTTTATTAGGTTTATTTTTATTTGCGATTGTGTTAGTAAATTCTTATTTAAGCATGACTATGGATACAAAAGAAACTGAAAAATCTAAAGATATAAAAGAAAATTTTACAGGTTTAATAAATGATGTTTATAAAGATTTTAATGTTACTACTAATAATTTATCTAATAAAGCATTTAGACAATTAAGAAATTCTTTTAGAAATAATAAAGAAACTTTTCAAAGAAGTTATAGAAGTTTTACACGACCGGTCAACAAATTATAATTATATTCAAAAATTTTGAATACAATTATAAAATCTATTTAATAAATTTTGATTCTCCCATTTTTTCTATATTGTCTATATTTGCACTATCGTTACCTGATACATTTTTATAAGTATTTGATTGTACGTGAATATCAGGTAATCTCAAATCAGATTTTTTAACGATAAAACCTGAACCAATTCTTTTTTCAAATAAATTATTATACACAGCTAAATTTACATCAATATTATAACATGCTGGTAAAAATTGACAACCATATAACATAGGTTCTGGGTAACATATATCTTGTGTATCGTCACATGAAAAAATATAATTACTAAAAGGCTTATCTCCCGTAGTTTTATCAGGAACACATATTGTAAAATTTTGCATATTTTTTTCTACAGCAACTTTTGCTTCTGAGGCGCCAAATTTAAGCAGATCAGAATGTTTTAATACGTATACATTTCCCTTTTGTGAACCATTAATAGCATCATAAGAAATAGTTTTATATACATTTTCTAGTTTTAGTAAATTATTTATTGAATTACTCTCATCTTCGTAATTCATAGTAATAAAAATAAAAGTTCTTTTATGTTCTTGATTATTAAACACATAAGGGTCCTTGCTAGATTGTTTTAGGTAATAAAATTCATCTAATCCTTTTTTTTTATTTTTTTTCTTTAATTTAAATGTAGATTTAATAATTTTGTTTATTTTCGATAAAATAGTTTCATCATATATTTCACATAAATTAATATGTATAAATAAAGGATCTTTAAAATTAGGTAGAGATGATGTAAATCCATTTCTTTTTAAACTATTCATAGCATTACTAAATGAAACATTATTTTTTGATGTTATTGTATCACTATCATCTATTTTATTTATTGCAATAACAGGTTCATTTTCTTCAAAATGATTGAATACTTGAAAGTTAAAAAATCTTATACCTTGACGTAATAATATAGGTAATGTTAATTCTGAAACATAATCTGAATTATTATCTATAGCACACGAATTAAATGAACTTTTAATATAAAAATCTCTTAAATATAATGTTGAAAATACTTTTTTATCAACCACTTGCATAGAACCGGGTGGATGCCCACTTTGCGAATCGATTTCTTTTCCATCAATTTGAAATATATTTTCCTTTTTAATATAAGCTTCCAGTTTTTCTTTTACTACTGGATCTAAGTCATTGCCAAATCCTTCTACTATATTAATATGCAAATCGTAAAAATAAGTAGATAAAAATATTAATGAAAATAATATAATTACTACTACAATAGTATTCTTATTTAAATTAAAAGTTTCGCGTTTTGTTAAATAGGTAAACATTATTTATATATATTAAAGAATATTTATAATTAAAAATAATTAAAATATTATTTGTATATTAATATGCCTGGAGGATTACTAAATTTAATTGCTGTGGGAAATCAAAATGTCATATTAAATGGAAATCCAAAAAAAACTTTTTTTAAATCTACTTATTCTAAATATACCAATTTTGGTTTACAAAAATTTAGAATTGATTTTATGGGAATGCGAAATTTAAAAATAAAAGAAGAATCTCATTATAGTTTTAAAATACCTAGATATGGAGATATTTTACTAGATACTTATTTAGTAGTAACATTACCTGATATTTGGAGCCCTATCTACAGAAATATATCAACCGAAGGAGATATTACAGATACAGGTACATGGGCTCCTTATGAATTTAAATGGATTAAAAATATTGGAACACAAATGATAAAAGAAATTACAATTACATCAGGAAATAGTACATTACAAAGTTATAGCGGAGATGCATTAACGTTATTATTACAAAGAGATTTAAATATCACACAAAAACATAAATTAGATATTATCACTGGAAACATCGAAGAATTAAATGATCCTGCAAATGCATATGGTAGAACAAATCAATATCCAAATGCAGTTTTTGATAATAATTATGCAAGAGTAGACAGCGAACCTTCTATTAGATCTAGAAAAATATACATCCCTATTAAAAGCTGGTTTACTCAATCTAGTAAGCAAGGTCTACCATTGGTTGCAATGCAATATAATGAATTATATATAAATATAACATTAAGACCGGTATGCGAATTGTATTTAGTTAAGGAAGTAACCAATAAAATAAACATGAATAATTATATAAAACCACTAGATACGGCAGAGTATAGTTTTTATAGATTTTTAACTTCTCCACCCGAGCACAGTGAAGGTCCGGAATATTTATTGAATTATTCTGATAGACGTAGTGATTGGAATTCTGATATTCATCTTATATCTACATATGGATTTTTATCTAATGAAGAAAATAGACAATTTGCAAAAGAAACACATGAATATCTTATAAAAGATATTCGTGAATTTAAATTTAATGATATTTATGGAAGTAAAAAAGTTAATATCCCGTCAACCGGATTAGTAAGTACATGGACAATGTTTTTAAGAAGAAATGACGCTTATAAAAGAAATCAATGGTCTAATTATAGTAACTGGGAAACAGATACTATTCCATCTAATGTTATATCATTAAAAGACAAACTAGGTACAATAGAAGGAATAAACTTTGATTTTAGTGTTATTGATGCATATGAATCAGGTCAATATGATTATAGAAATGAAAAAAATATACTATTATCCTTAGGAATTTTATGCGATGGAAAATATAAAGAAAATGTTTTTGAAGAAGGAATTTTTCATAGAATAGAAAATTATATGAAATCAAATGGTTTATGTAAAGATGGAATTTATACCTATAATTTCTGTTTCGATAATAATCCAGAAAATCTACAACCATCCGGTGCTATGAATTTAAGCAAGTTTAAAAATATAGAACTTGAAATTTCTACCATAGAACCACCGGATAATCCCAACGCCCAGTTTAACGTTGAGTGTGACGAAAATGGACCCGTGAGTATTACAAAAAATCCTAATGATTTATTTTTATATACGTATGATTTACACGTTATAGAAGAAAGATATAATGTACTTACTTTTATGTCAGGCAACTGTGGACTTAAATTTGCAAGATAGTTTTAAACGTAATATTTATCAGATCTTCCAAAAATATACATTGGTACATTACTATGGTTTTTACGTGTACCTTTTTCATTGTTGTATAAAGTATAATTTTTTATAAAAAAATCTGTTTCTTTACTTCCACCGATCCATTTGTTTTTATTTTTTTTACATTCATCGCTGAAAAATTTACTTATTTTTTTTGAAACTAATTCCACTGCTTTACCCTTAGGCATATTTTTTGTATTTATAAATAGTGGTTTTTCAGGATGATATAAAGTAGCATAAAATGGATAACGTTTACTTTCAAGTCCAGTAATGTATTCTATTCCATTTTTTTTATCAGTGGATACAACAGTGAAATTTTTTTTGATTTTATCTACATACGGCTTGTTTAAGTCAAATGACATTGTGTGATGATAAAATACAGATGGGTTTTCTTCAACCAATTTTAGTTCTTTGCTAGAAAATAATGATTTTATTTTACTTTTATTATCTGTAAAATATAATTTTCCAGGGCCACTATTTTTTATATTATCTATTACTGTTTTATTTATAAAATTTTCTCCAGCTTTTTTAACCGATTTATATTGTGATAGTACACCCATGATTTCAAATCCTAAACATATCGAAAAAATAGGATAATAATTTTTTCTTTTATTTTCATTTTTAGCATAGTCTATTATAAAATGACTTGTACCTATATATTGTTTATATGTGGAATAATCATATTTTTTTAAATTACAAACTGAGCCACCTATCATTATCACGCCATTAATTTGGTTTAGAAGTATTCTTAAAATATGCTTTGGTAAATTATATTGTAAAGGTATTACGCGAACTCCTCCTAATTTAGCCCATTGAACGTAAGATTTATATAAATAAGATTTTGCTATATCTTTGTTATCATTTGATATAGGTGATGTCAATATACCTACTACTTTTTCTTTTCTTTTTATTTTTTTTGTCTTACTTTTTTTTTTATAACCCATTGTTATAATATTAAAATATTTTAATATTTAAATATAGTATCATGGACTTTGACGAACAAAAATATGGTGTAATAATTTTAGGTTTACTTCCTTTAACAATGACTCTTTTATCTCATGCAGGTGGTCATTTGTATTTTAAACCTAAAAGTGGATATGAAAAAGATATTAAAGAATTAAGTAATAAAATTAAAACAGAATGGAAACAATCTAACGAAGACGAGGAAAAAAAGCAATTTCTAGGTGACGAAATCGCTAATTATCTTAAACAAAATATGGAAAAGTTAATTGAAGGAAATAATGTAATGTTGTGGCAGGAAATAGCAGGAAATGGAGAGAAAGCTAAAAATATTAATGAAATGAGAGAATATTATAAAGTTCTAGGAATTAAAAGTGAGACGTCAACTAAAAAACTAGGTATTCTAACTTATTTAATGAAAGATATTTATTATGGTTTATATATGATTTTTTGGCCTATTATAGGTTTAGTTTATTATATTGTTAAACAAGCAACTAAATCTGAAAAAAAGGATCTAGAAGATGATAGTGTATTAGATTCTTTTGAACTAGTTATGCAAAAAATGCGAGATGATTTTTTAATTGACGAAGATAATGAATTAACTCCTACTTTTAAAAAAATATTCTTACGAATGCCTTTTGAAACATTATGGACGTTAGAAGGTGGAGTTGGTGAGGCTGTTAAAGTATCCTGGATAGCTTTTTTGTTTTTTGTAATTAGTTGTCTAGGAATTTTAATTACTACATTTGGAGCTTTATATTTAATATTCACTCTCATAAAATATCAAAATGAAAGAGGTGCACATTTAAAAATGATTGCTACACCAGTCGTTATATTTTGTATTGGATATCTTAGTATTATTTATATTAATAAAAAAATGTTTACAAAAACAAATGGTGATAATAACATATT
>MDSV01227322.1_pt1 | contig 10899 bp, 11 predicted proteins | sample 810851 | NCBI WGS metagenome assembly MDSV01 (sample SAMN05326640, study PRJNA326480) | marine metagenome | isolation source: seawater | place: Atlantic Ocean: North East | collected 2012 | reverse complement strand
TTCTGTCAACCCTGGCAATGTAGATTGGTATAAGAGGACCCTCATCGGCGGCGCAAGTGCTTAAGGAACCCACAGATGGTAAACCTAATTGAGTATCAATTCTCAGAACCCTTGAGGGGGGTCTGAGTTCCCTTTCCCTCTTCCCAATCGGGCGGAGGGATTTTTTAATTTTAAAAGGATATTTCAAACAACCCTACAATCCCCTCATCGTTTAGTCGCTCAGTATTTAACAATGTTTTAAATAGTCGTGTAATATATTTGATTAATATGGGCGTAAGATATATTACTTATGAATGGGCTAGTGTCGCAAGAGAAAATAATGCCACTCCTGTTCAAGTAGAAGCAGGTAAAAAATATGATATATTTACAGGCCCCATAGGTAATGGAACTACTATCCCTGCAAGAGCCAATTCTACTGAATTTATTGTAGTTGAGGATTTAGGTATTTCACCAACTGGTGGAGGTAAAATGCAATTAAGTGTAGGCACTACTGATTACTTTGTCAATCCTGATGGGACTACTCCTGATGGAATCCCTGCTGAAGCAGCCCCTTACCCTTGTGGTGCAGCATCTAGCAATAATACTGCGGCTGGAGGTCAATTGAATGCCATAGCCCCTTCTTTTAAATTAGACCCTCCAGTTTATATTCTCCCAGGTCAAAAATGGAGTATGGTGTATGCTTCCTCACAAGGTGTAGGTGCTGGAGGAGGTAATGAAGGAGGAATAGTTGCTGCTTCAGTTTCATATACTTTATATGATGGTCCCGATTCATTGATAGCAAATAAACTTCTAGAAATGGGGGTTCCAGTTTCAAATACAAATGTTGATTGGTATAAACAACAATTACTTGAAACTGCAATTCAACAGGAGGCTTCACTATGAGTATGAGGAGTCAAGTTTACTCTTGGGATTTATTTGGAGGGACTGCTTCTACAGGTGCTATACTTACATTTACATTAGCAGGTGCAGGAACAGGATATGGAACTGGTGATGGACTTGCAGCAACCTCAGTAACTGGCTCAGGTAGTGGCGCTACATTTGTCATTAATTCATTAGGAGGGAGTAATGCAATTGCAACACTTGCTCTAGATAATACTGCGGGGAGTGGTGGAACGGGATATCAAATCGGAGATAAACTTACTTTACCAGACAATGGAACTGGAACTTTCGCTGCTTGCGACATTGTAGTAGCCTCCATTGATTATAATTCAGGAAATTCACATATATCTTTGGGAAATCCTTTTTCGATATTTACAGGTGGAAAAGGTAATGGATTAGGAAGATTACCCACCACTACAGCAACCCAATTTATAGTAATAGATTCATATGGTTGCACTCCTTCTAATTATTTCGTAGGGACTAATACCGCCCCTGCATGGGTTTCATCTAATCAAATTAATGGAGTGAATTTAAGAAATAGTATTGCAGGACCTAGGGCATATTTACAAATAAATATTAATACTACTGGTTATTTTAAAGACCCAGATGGCGTCCCTAGAGATGGAATCCCTGGAACTTCTATCCCTTACCCTAGAACTATCCAAAATAGTTATTGTAAAATGGCCAAACAAACTCCAATTTATATTTTACCAGGTCAAGTATGGGATGTTAGATTAACTTGTTATAATGACGCTTTTAGTTCAACAACCACTGGAAACCAAACAAATACTAGTGCTTTAGACTTTGGGCAATTACAAGCATTTATCAAATACACTCTTTATGATGGAGCAGATGCATTAATCGCTAATAAACTTATGGAAATGGGAATCGCAATCACGCCTGATGCAGTAGATAATTACAAGCAGAAAACAATTGAAGCACAAATGGCTGCAGATGCTAGAAAGGCTCTTCAAGAGTAATAACTTTTATATAGTTGTTCCAACACATGATATATTGGACGGGGGAACGCACACAGAGTGTCGCCCTTTGCTAGGAGGCTCTCTGCCCCCGTTCCACGAATTCTTTTTACACTTCACTTAACGACTAAGGGAGTTTTATATAGTCGTATAATGTATCTTATTATATGCCTCTAAAATCAACTGGTATAAAGGATGGTTCAGATGAACTTATTGATATGCTTGAAACTATGGTAACTTCTAATACTATAAGGTCTTTTGAGGACTTAGATAGTGCTTTGGAAGTAAATGGCTATAGATTAGGTGGGGAAAATTACCCAATGACTGTAACTAAGGAATTAAATGTTAAGGATTCAGCAATGGCAGGGTATTGGATTTATTGTTCAAAACAAATGGAATCTCCAGTTAATATGGTGGGGAGTTTATATAAATTTGAATTTAATGATAAATTTATCACAAGAGTAAATGAGGTGGAGGAAGAAAGATTTCCCTATACTTTGATAGCAATAGATTATTTATACAGAGGAGGGGATTTAAAAAATGAAAGAATTTGGGAATTGGGGGATGAATGGAAAATGAGGCCTGATAAAGGACTGAGAATTTTGCATGAATATTGGACTAGTGGAGAAGATAAGGTTAGGAAGGTAATGGGTAATTATAAGATATATGTGTTTACTAGTTCTGAATTTATAGAATTATTTGGAACTAAATTTAAAATTATAAATTGGGTTGTAAGAGACCCATTACAAATTAATAAAAATTAAGTATTTATCTTTATATAGGTCTTTACTATATTTATTAAACATGGAAGAATTTGAATTAGGAAATATTATAGTTAAATCTAGAAATTATGGAGATATTGAAATACCTTCAAATCAGATTTATGATTTAGTAAAAAAATGTGTTGTAGATAGTAAAAATATTTCAGACCTATTGAAGAAAGAAGTTGATGAATATTTTGAAGGTGAGAGGGTTGATAATTATTATTATTCTATTTCTTCAACAGAAGCCCCTACTTATCTAAAATGTTTTCATGATATTCTGGCAAGAGATTTTACAATTGAAAAAATTATTGATTTTGATTTTAAAAGATTATATGAAGTCCCCCCTACTTATCACGAATTTCAAGTAGGGAAGGATGATAAAGAATCTATGTTGATTAAGGGAGTTATTTTTGCAAGTGATGAGATTGGAAATAAATATGTTTTTAATTTGATTCCCTATACTGAAGATTATAGTGTTGAATTAGAATGTTATTTTGATTCTAGTAAAACTAAATTTAAAGATTTTTGGAAAAATGTTGAAGATTATTTTGATGAATTTGGACCTCTTAGGAATCAAAAGATTGATTCTAATTGGAAATTTGTAGAATATGAGGAAAAAACTTGGGATAGTATTGTAATCTCTGAAAAAAATAAAAAAATGATTGATAGACACATAGTTAACTTTATTGATTTGATTGATACCTATAAGCAAAAAAGATTGCCCGCAAGTAGAGGTATATTAATTTCAGGACCACCTGGGACTGGTAAAACTCTATGTTGTGAAACTATTATGAGTATGGTTGATGCTACTACTATTTATGTTACTAGTGATAGTATTGATTCAATAGGTCAAATTAAAGGTCTTTATAAATTGGCTAGGAGATTATCTCCTTCATTAGTAATTATTGAAGATATTGATACCTTAGGTGGATTAGATAGGAGAGAGAGAGGTAATCATCCTTTGTTGGGTGAGTTCTTAAATTGCCTTAGTGGTGTAGGTGGTAATGATGGAGTTATTACTATTGCTACTACTAATTATCCTGAAAATATTGACATTGCACTAGGTGATAGGCCTGGAAGATTTGATTTAAGAGTTAAATTTGGATATCCTGATAAGGAACTCAGAGGGCATATTTTGGAGAAATATTTAAAAGAATTTGAAACTAAAGGTAAATTAAATTTATCTAAGATTATCAAAGAAACTGAAAATATGTCGGGAGCCTATTTGAAAGAAGTAATTATGGTTGCATATATGATTACTATAGAGTATGGGGTGGAAGTAATAGACCAAAAGATTTTAGATGAAGCATTTGAAAGTGTAAAGCAACTTAAAAGAGAGGTTGATAAATCTTATGGAGTTAGGAGAGAAAATGATAAAACACATACTCTTTACGGCTAAATTAAGTGGTATAATAGAGAAGGATAATTAAAAATCTTTATATATCAAATGAATTAATCTGGTATTATGAGTTCTGAAAATAATCCTGCGGTTGAGCAAATATTACTACAATTACAGGAAATTAGCACTCAACTTAATAATGAATCTAATTTATCAGATACTTTTGGTAATTTCAAAGAAGAGTATTATGTTAGAAATTCAGAAGTTAGAGAAGATTTAAGGGATTTGAAGGTTGATTTGAATAATCAAAAATCAGATTTAAATGAGATACAAAAAGATGTTCAAGAAATGAAGGAAGGATTTTCAAAGTTTAAAATTGAAATTCAACCTATTATTGAATTTAAACAAATGGTTTCAAAGCAAGTTATGAAATATAGTAGCGTTGCATTTTTCACGATGGTTGCATTAACTCTTGGTATGAATGGAGTATGATTTTAGGCGTAGTCTTTAAATATCAGTAAGATTAATAAAAACACATGGTAAGTAGTAAGTCTGTTAAGTTTCCACTCCCTTTAGGAAAGTCAAAGAAAAACACTATAGAAAGCCAAGGTTCTAAAATATCGGCAGGAAGGTGGATTAATAACGAGGATGATTTAGAAAATCCTCCAAATTGGGTAAAGGTTCCATCAGAAGGCTACATTATTGATAGGAGTATTAGTGATATTGGGTATTCTTCAGGAATTAATGAATATGCCTTAATTACTAGGTATACTGACCCTAAAAGTATGAAACCTATGATTGAATTACTCCCAGTTAATTCTTCTGCATTTGATATGGAAAATGAACCTGATGGTTTTGATTCATGTTATGCTTTTGATTCTGATGAAGACCTCGATACAGGAGTTTTCCAATTCCCGTCAGTTGCAGTTGGCTTGGGAATGATTAGTTATTTTATGAAAAATAGAATGGATGGTGAATTAAATGAAGAGTAATACAGTTAGTTATATTGCAGCAGGTTTATTAGTAGGTGCAGTAGTTTTAAAATTTGCACCTAAACTTAAAATGATGGCTGAAGGTGAATCTGAAGATGGAATGATTTCAAAAATTATGTCTATGTTTTCCAAGAAAGAAGAAGTAAAAGTTCCTGATGTAAAGCCGAGAATTTATGATTATGGCTCTATTGAAATCCCCGAACCTGTCTTAGGTGTAGGTGGTAGGTCGGTAGGTCAAACTAGTTTAGAAACTTCAGTGACACCGATTGCAGGAATAGGTCAAAACTCTTCAGGAAGAATTATAGGAGGTTATTAATTTGATTGATTTGGCAAAAATCAGGACGGCTATATTAGAGGCTGAAGAGGCGGGAGATTCTGAAACTGAAGAAGTTGAAATCCAAGAAGGTCCTAATCCAGTTCCTAGTGAAATGGATAACGCTACTACTTCTATTGCTGGTTCTTTTGGTGTAGGTCTTTTAGGTGCTTCAATTTATTCAGAGGCCACTGGTGGAGAATGGTTTATTGGACAATGGAGAGTCATTATTCCAGTCGTTGGAACTGCACTTACTGCATTTTCATACGGGAGATTTTCAAGAGGTAAAGAAGCAAAAAAACAAGCAGAAACCTATGAGAAAATACTTCATAAAGTAGAGACTGAACAGAAAGAAGCAGAAGAAAAGCAAGCAGAACAAGAGCAAGAGGCTGAAACATATTGGAGTGCCGAACTAGATATGATTAAGAATTTTAACAATTATGAAATGAATCCTAATTTGAATAGTTTTAGTCCTGCACCTATTAGTTTTAAACCTAAGGGATATGGTGCATGGTAAGTATTAAGTAGAAATGAAATGGATTGATTTATATGGTAATTTATAATGGATATTGCAGACCTTTGAAACAAAAGGTGGATTTTGAGGTAGAAGAAGTTAATTCTATTGAAACTTCAAGAGGTATCAAGTGGCAAATTAAAGGAAATTATGATACTCATAAGATTTCAGTATTTGCTAAAGAATCAGTTGCAAGAGAACTTAATGATAAATTACAAAAGCCAGACTTTTTTGAAGCACACACTGATACCATTACTAGGGAGCCTAAAATTCACGAAATTCCTTTAAGTCAGGAGTTGGATAAACCAATGATGGCTTTTGATGCCGAAGAGATTATAATTTACGATTCTGAAGAATTATCTCCATACCCGTTCTTTGATGCAGAGGCTTTTGCTTCATATGATTTGCCTGAAGAAGAAGAAACTGATTTTAACATTCTTAAATCTTTGAGAGGGCTTGAATCGCAAATGTTGACAGGAATGATTGGGGCTAAATCTGATGACCAGTTAGGTGGAAAGGATAGTCCTGTTTTTATAGATAAAGAAGATGAAGAATTTGCTAGGGTATCAAATATCTTTTTTGATGATGAATTTGATTCTTTAATTGTCGTTGCAGAAAGTGGATTTGAAAGACAACATGAAGGTGATTTTAACATAAAGGAATTTTCAGAAGGTTGTATAACTGTTGAAGAATTTTATAATAAATTCAATCAAATATTCAACCAAATAGATGTAAGTGATGTTTCTTCAATTAAACTTAAGGTAGCAGGAAAAACTTATGATTACTATTCAGCAGGTTTTAATTTTAGTTGGGAAGTAGAAGAAGAAGGTGAAGAATACCTTACTGGATTATATTTTTACTTGACAGATGATGATGGAGGAGGAGGAGGAAATTATTCAAGATTCAATTTTTGTGATGTTATTAATTATGGAAACATAAAGACGACATTTGATACTCATGGAGATGTCCCTGTTTATCTAATGCTAGTAGATACTGATGATTGCGATAACATGGCTGAAGCCGCTAGGTCTTTTATTGATGGCGAAGAACCAGATTTTGAAATTGAAATGATTACTGATTTTGAATCTCAATTTGATGAAGACGAATATCAGTTTGCAATTTCTAATTTGAAAACTAAGAAAGGAGTTAAAAAGAGCGATATTGAAAAACCATTCTTAACACTTAAGGAATTATATGAAACGATGACAAATGTAATAGATGACTATGATGTTGATGGTGATGATAAGGACGAAGTTACTATGCAACTTGTTGCAATTTACAGTAATGGCGAGTTTGGCGATTATGATGATGATTTGTATGGTATGGGCTTTGGAGGTCAATTTATTGAAGGCAGTTTATACATAGGAGTTGAAAAACAAGAAGCAATTGAACTGCTTGAAGAAGAACAAGATTATTCAGAATTAAAGGTTGCAGAATTAAAAGAACTTCTTGCAGATAGAGGACTTCCAGTTTCGGGAAGAAAGGCAGAATTGATTGAAAGGTTGGAAGAAGATGATGAATCTAGTGGAGGAGAATTAATTGAACAGGAAGATGTTTTAGATGAAGGGTCTGCCATGTCTTATGATGAACTAAATGAATTTGTAGATGATAGGATTGAAGATGGAGAAGGAGATGAACCTGCTTTTTTTACTACTCAATTTACTGATTTAGATGGTGATGTCGGAACAACTGCAACTGTTATTGTTAATGATGATGAAGATGATACTGATTTTATCGGAACTGCAATTCCTGAAATCCCACTTGAGGAATCCTATGACGATTGGGAAGATGATGATGATGATGATGAATGGGAGGCTCAAGAACATGTAATTGATGTTGATGAGGATGAAGATTCAGTATCTATTACATACACCAAAGAAGCAGAACAATCTCCATTTACTACTGATATCGGATTCATAACATTCCACTCTCCAGATACAAATCAAGAGGTTGGAGAAGATGATGAAGATGTTATTCCAATGATTTTCGACCAGTTTATCCCTCCAGAAATTTGGGGTGATTTGAAAGATTCTCAACAAAAAGAATTTATCAAAACAGGTGATGAAAGCATCCTGATTTGTTCCAAATGTGGAATGACTAAGGCAGATATGAGGGCTAGTAATGGTTATTGTCCAACGGTTGACCCTATGCACGAATCATATGTCGCTAAGAGAGATTGCCCTTATTCAAAACATTTTGCCCCTATGCATTGGATTGGTAAAGAAGAAAGCCCAATTATAGAAGCAACTAAGGTTGCCATGAATAATGTATATTTTGATGATAACACTGAAATTACAGCAGTTGCTGCTGAAGAAGTGATGGCTGCTGAAGAGGTCTTTTACGCACCTAATAGGGACAGTAAACCTGTAGATGATGCAGTAAGTAGTATGGTAGTATCTAAAGCAGAATATTATGATGCAATACATTCAATCCCACCTACAGTATCTGCAGTAGAAACTAATGATGGGACTATGATGAAATTAGGATATTTTAATTCAGAATCACACATTATTGAAAGTCTGTTTGCAGATACACTAATGGCTGAAGAGATAATCCCTCCCTCTTTTAGTGCTGAATCACAAACATTGCCTGAGTTGTGGGCTGAGGATTTAAATAATTTTATACCTCCTACTAGAGATTCAATAACTATGTCTGCTGAAGATTATGAAGCAGATGAGGGTGCACAAATGGTTGATAAATATGATTACTTTAGAAATATCATGCATTTGGGTGATGAAACTGAAGTAGTAGATATGGGTGATAAAGTAGTAGTTATTGACAAAGATGTAATTGAACCTAATTTAGAGGTTAATATTAATGAGTGTGTAGGATGTTCTAGCATATTTAAAAAGAGTTATCAATTAGATAAACAGGGAATGTGTATAGATTGTTCAGAAGATTCTATTAATTTATCACAATTGCAAAGATATAAAGAAGGCGGTATTGCTACTTATGATGAATCAGATGAGCCTATGGGTGATATTTATTCAGATGATGAAGAAATTGATGACTATATAGATAGTGATGAATTTACAGAAGATGGATATGAGATGTTTGAAGAAGATTATGAAGAATGGACAGATGATTATGAATCTGAATCAACTTATGTAGGCTCTAAATATGCCAATAATAATAAATGGTTAATAGGTGCATTAAGCATTGGAAGTTTAGCAGTATTATTTGCTCCTGAAAAGGTAAGAGAATTGTTTAAAAGAAAGTAAACATTTAAATATCGGCATAAGTAATTAAGTAATATGTCTGATAATGATAATGCTATTGTCAATAAATTAGAAAACGATGGTAGGATTGCTTGGAGAAAGTTATTAGTCCCTACAGTTGGTTCTGCTGCGTTTTTTGCATCTATGTTAGTTAGTATTATTAATACTTATGCTAATCACGGATGGCCTAAAAATGCATTTAAAACATCTGATTACCTACTTATGTCAATTCCTATAATTGTCATTGTTTCTGCAGTAAATGAAGAAATATATGGTGATGCTAAAAAGGAGTGATATTATGAAAATATATTCTAAGGATTCTTTAAAAATTGGAGAATATGGATTTGTAAGAGATTTACATCCTGCTTTTAATGTTTCTGATAATATTTTTGGTCATAAAAGTAGTTATACTAGACATTTGTATTATAGTTTAAGAGGTAGTAAAATAAAAAGTGTATTTTTTAAGGAAGGTGTTTTAAATGGTAGGATTATTAAAAAACACAATGGCTCTATTGATTTTATAGTTTCTGATTTTGAAGGAATTGCGTATTTGATTAAAAATAAAACAAAGGGAACTTTAATTACTGATTCAAATCTATTAAATGGACATATTATCTTTAATATTAATAATCATTTATATGAAAATGTAGATTGGGTAAATTCCATACAATGGGACGACTCTAAAAATCAGAATAGAGGTCCAGATTATCCAGGGGTGGTTTGGGAATCTGAAGATGACCCATCAGATATGGAACCTAGAGAGGCAAGTATTGAAACTTTATCTTCTTGGTTAGAGGTATATGAATCAGATTTTTTTGAACTTATGGCAATAAACGATGATAGAGATATGTCTGAAAAGGATAATTCAAGGGTAAATTATTTAAAAGGAATTATATTTTCATTAGAAACTTCTATTGATTCAATACAAAGAGGAGGTATTGAAAAAGGCATAGATGCATTAGCAAGAGTTTATTTAAAAAATGCTAAAAAAACTTATTCAAAAACCAAAGATGAATCAAATACAAAAGGTTATTATCCCTCTGAATTTTACTACGCAGCAGGATTAGTGTGGGGATTTAGAGAAGTTATAGAATACATCACAGGATTTCCAGAGTCTTGGCAATATACTTTTGCGGCAGAATCTGATACTGCTACTTTAAAAAAATATGAAAAAACTTATGGTAAACAAGGGGCTAAAGTGAGATTAAAGTTAAAGAATAAAATTATGAAACAAAATACTCATGGGACAAAATCGGGTCAATGGTCTGCGAGAAAATCCCAGAAACTAAAAGCAGATTATGAAAAGGCTATGGAAAAAAAGGGTAGTAATCCTTATAAATCTTCAAAAAAAACTAAATCACAACAAAATTTAAAGGATTGGGGTAAGCAAAAGTGGACTACTAAATCAGGTAAAAAATCTTCAGTCACTGGTGAAAGATATTTGCCTGAGAAAGCCATTAAAGCGTTAACTGATAAAGAGTATGCTAGAACTACTGCGGCTAAGAGGAAAGCAAAAAAGGCTGGCAAACAAGTTTCCAAGCAACCAAAAGATATTGCTAAAAAGGTAGCAAAATACAGAGCCGAATATAAAACAGGAACTAAAGGGCCATGTTGGGATGGATATACTTATGTAGGCCCTCAACCATATGCAAAAGGTTCATGTGTAAAGAGGGCTGAATACACGCCCGACCACGAAATGGGTGATTATTCAATTCAAGATATATCCCAATCTTCTGTTGTAGTGGGTGATTTTGCAAAAGACTCTTTAAAGTTTTCATTTATGGAAGGTATGAGATAAGGAAATGAAATACTAGTTTTTAGTCAAAATCTTATAAAGCATTATATAGGTGAAAAGATAACTAATTAATATGGATAATGATGATGCCGTCAAAATTACTGACTT
>MDSV01169522.1_pt1 | contig 10899 bp, 13 predicted proteins | sample 810851 | NCBI WGS metagenome assembly MDSV01 (sample SAMN05326640, study PRJNA326480) | marine metagenome | isolation source: seawater | place: Atlantic Ocean: North East | collected 2012 | reverse complement strand
TCTCCGCCTTCGGCTCTAAGCTTTGCTGCACCTAATGGGTTAACTGGGCGTAAATCTTCTTCTCCAGCTCCTACTCCTAAGAAAGGACTACCTGTCTTAGCTGTTCTAATTATACCTTGCATATATGATGCTACTAGGTTAATCCCTATAGGGACTACAAAGAAAGATAAAACTGGTCTACTGTGTGCGAAGTCGAAAAGTGCGTTCTTGTATGCCATGTTATCAACCTACTAAGTGCCTCTTTCTACGTCTTCTAACTGTGATTTCCTTAACTATGATTTCTGGGGTCGTATTTGCGTTACTGATGAGTCCAATTGTACCAGGAGCAGTATCGGTTTGTCCATCTTCCAAATAGATAGTTCCTGGCTTAAATGGAAGTCCTGGGCTGACTGTAAGTAAGATCGCTCCTTTGGGCTCAGCAGAGTCGGGAACGTGATCTGGGCCAGTGGCTTCAAACTGGTTATTTGTTCGATGATATCTTTGCCAGTGAGTAACGATACCTGGGAAGTATATTGTATCCCCTCGTCTGATAAAGAGTCGCTGTCTCTCTTGAGGGAAAGTACTATTCGTGGTATCTAGTACGTTAAGTATTGCAGTATGATCTTCGGTCCTTCCTGCGTAGATTGCTATTTGTTGCTCTGATGTAAAATTCGCGTCAGGTTGGATGTGGCCAGGCCACTCGTGAGTATTAACCGCTGCAGCTCCTGTTACATCGGCGACTTTTTGACCTGGTTCTCCGAACTTGATCATACAAGCACCTGTCACTGGTGACTGTGTAAATACACATCTTCCAGCTTCTCCTACGAACGGATGAGATGCTCCTAGATCTAGGAGAGCGTTTTTTCTGGCCGCCATATTTGGTATAGCAACGCTATATGGCTCTGCATTTATCGGCTTCGCTAACATTTCTCCGACGTAAGCACCCTCAACTACTTCTGATGCGGCTATTGCAGGATCTGTAACATACCCTCCCGCAAGGAATCCGAGATTTTGGGGAGACGGTAGGCCACTACGAGATACGTAGCTTAGATTTTCTATATGACCGAAGACTTGATTTGTCCTGCGTATTTCATTTCTTAGGTTAATCTTTATGGTATCTTTATACTCATCTGGCCTTCTTGGATGGTATTTAACTACATACATACCATCGGGTCTGCGATCTTCAACATAGAATTCTCTTTCTGAGTATTCGTCGCGACCTCTCATAAGAAGCTCTGCGGCAGTGACTCCGATCTGGTCTTTGTTTTTGTAGTCATCCATCTGCAAGAATGTTGCTAAGTAGGGATTATCTGTTACTACCTCTACTGATACTAACTCTCCTCCTTCTATTACATTCAATACTTCTAGTTGTTCTCCCGCTTTAATACGAAACGGACCTTGACGGGTCGTAACGAAGATAGACTCTTCTACAATCTCTTCTGTTTTCTTCTCTGGTGTAGCAGGAAGTTGAATGGATTTGTCGACGTTAGGGTGATTAATATCTTCTGGGGTTCTCGATATTGAGTAGTCCACAATAGTCATCATGTTCTCATCGTCGTAGTAGTCTACCACCCTAAGTCACCTCTCCTTGTCAATGCCATTAGATTACCTCCCAATCACTTTGGGAAGTAGTCTGCTAGCATCGAGCCTTCGACAGGTAGACCTGTGGTGTTGATGATCTTAAATCTCAATCTTCCACCAGATCTCTGCTTGAAGACGTTTACTTGCTCTGGTGTGAGCTCTAGAATGCGGTACTTCCATCCGACCATTCTAACTTTTCCGTCAAGTAAATACTCATCCGAGTCGTTGACGTACCTTAGAGTAGGAAGATTATTTTCACCATGTTCGATGAATAGTGAGTAGTCCCAGTTAGGGGATTCTGGAGATGATACGCTTCCGTCAATAAATCCGCTTAGACCTTCAATCTTAGACTCTGTTCTTGCAGTACCAGATGATCCCTCAGGAGCTTCATCGAGGACGTATTTGGGTACACCTGCAGGATGTTTTACGTACAGACGACCAGAGACGGTTCCTACTTGTATAGTGTGCTCTGTGGTTCCGTCACCTTTGAATCCGATAGGCTTACCGCCTTCGTTAGGCGAGTCGTCAGATAAGCTGTGCCAGTCACCTGTCTCTCCTACCATGTACTTTGGTTGTAGTGGAAGTGTCGGGCATAGTTGGTACAGGTTTCCTTTGAATGGCTCAAGGTCATCAAAGGTAATGTATCCAGAATCGAAGTCTGGTTTTAGGATGTTTCCTACTAGGTTGGTTGCTGCATCAGAGTCAGTAATGTCGAAGTATGCTTGTATTGACTGGAATCCGTATTGTGTGAGCGCTGTTGCGTCTGTTCCATTCAATGCGCTTCCAGAGTGTCCAACGTTCATTGTGTCGCTGAAGTAAAGGTCTACGACCATTGGTTCAACTGCAGTTACGAGGTGCATTCTGCTGCGTAGTCTAATCAGGTACCCTGGCTCAAGCTTTACACCTTGAGTAAGGTAAGGGGTATCTGAAATGTTTGCTAATCTTCCGAAGTTATTACCACTTCTATTTCCTTGGTTTGCGTTTGCCATATTAATCACCGGGTGTCTTTATCTCGGGTGAGACAGTTAGTCCCATATAGTCGCCACATATAACGACTTTGCTTCAAGTACTTTATTGAAAGCCAGCGTTTCCTCTCAGCCATCCGACTAGAACATAGCGCTGACCTTTAGTGACCGCCTCTACCTTGTGTAGTACGAATGAGGGAAATACAATCATATTCCCTTGTTCTAATTTTATTGAAGTATTAGATGGTCCGACTTTGAATGTGATCTCTCCACCTTCGTAGGATTCGGTAGGCGACAGTCCGATAATGAAGGAAAGCTTTCTAGTTTCGTGAGTCCCTGGACCTAGATCCATATGCCAATCATAATGGCATCCTTTAGTGTACTTTAGAATTTGAAGGGGGTCGTGAGTGTCTAGAATATATTTCCATTGTTTCTCATTCATTCCTAATACTATTGGTATAATCTCATTATACAGATCTTCGTTCTCTGCTATAGGAATAGATTTTCCCAGTGTCTTTCTAACTTCTTTGTCTAGCTTAGCGTGTTTACTGACTTTAGCTATCTTGAAGTTTTTACCATAGGTATGAATGATCTCTCCACATCTTTCTGTAGAGACGACTTGATCTTGCGTAATCTGAGCTGGCGTGTATGTCACGATTAACCCTGCCTTCGACGCATAAATAAAAAATGCCCCCGACGGGGCCGAAGCCCCGCCGAGGGCGGATCTACCCCTGTTGCCAGGGTGCGACATCTCAGCGGCACACTGAGATGGTTCTTTACACAGTTACACTATAGCGAGTTTCAAAGAACTCTGGCTAGAGATGTAATGCTGACGATAGCGCCTGCGCCTGCGATACCATCGTTGAGAGCAGCAAGGGTGCTGGACTCAGTGATTGCATCAAGACCATCAGTAACCTTTGTTGCACCTAGTAATGCAGACTGAGTTAACAGTGCAGTTAGGTTCAAGGTTTGCTGTGGTGCAGAGTTGTCGAAGACGTCCTTCATCAATGCAGCTTGCATCTGGTGTCCGAGATGAAGTTCATCAATCTCGATTCCAGTTGGGCTTGCATCAGTGAATAGGTCATCGACTGTTGCGGTGTCGTTAGCATTGATCTGTACCATACCAACGTTAAGGATAGCTTCAATAGCCATGCCTCTGTTGTTGGATCCTGTTGCGTCTCTCTGAGAGCCTGCGACAGGTACAGCTGTAATGTCTTTCAAGATGTTGCCTTCCACTTGGTCAGTCAACACTGTAGCATAGCCTTCGGTGAGAGCACCGTCAGCTACGAAAGCAGTGAAGTCAGGTCTGATTGTGGCCGGGTACTTTCTAGCACATGAGTGAACTGCTTCAGCCATTGCTTTTGTTGTAGTACCGTCGGTCTCAATAACCAGTACGTTTGTTCTAACCAGTTGCAGAGAGCTACCGAATGCGACGTCTAGTCCTCCAAGAGATACCATACTTAGTCACCTCCAATATCCTGCATAAACCCCGAGGGGTTCAGCTCAACTCCCCGATGTTCTGTGTGAGCTGTATGAGCTCATGATGTTGACCAACTACAGATCCGATGACTCTCCACTTCTCGGCTCCAGCGATTGTGCTGTTTCCGAATGCAGATGCGCCGCCGACTACACGGTGGTTACATACGATGTTTTTCTCAGGTTCGATGACAATTGGACTCTCGTACCAGACGAAAGGCTCCTCAAGTACTTCAAAGATCTGTTGGTCCAAGACAGGAGTCTCGATACCAGATATCTGCCACTGATGTTCAGTAATTAGCAGAGGTGTTACTGGATATTGAATACCCATGATCAAGTAGAAGAATTCTTCTAGTGACTTGAATGACAAGCTCTTAGAAGACCAGCCAAAGCTGTCTACTGTAACGCTGTTAGGGTTACCTGTGCTTCCAGACGATGGAATCAACCACTGGCCGAATGTTCCCAAAATTGAGAATTGGTCAGCTCTTAGGATACCTTTTCCATAGTCGCCCTTAGGCCATACGCCTTGCGATCCACGTCCCCAATGAGGGAAGTTGCTGGCGATTTTTTGTTCAATAAGGGACAGATAAGATTTGATCTGTCCAGTCGGGCGGTCGTAATAGGGACGTAACTCGATTGTTTCACTCTCCTTTGTTTGTTTGTGCCTTGTAGGCAGTTGTACGGTACTAACACCAGTATATGAAGGCGTTGATAGATTATGCTTTATGATAGGATGCGGTAAGTTACGCCAACATTGTTTTATATGCAGAGAATATGCGAAGTACATGAGTGGAAGGAAGCGCCAAGTAGGTGTTACTCTTAGTGACGACCAGATCGCGAAGCTCGTAATGAAGGCTGAAGCTGAGGGAATGAGTCAATCTGGTTTCGTAAGAAGAATCATTTTGCTGTATCTTCGTGGGGATCTAATGACTTCCGAAGAACACAAGAGACTCTTGAATGATGAGATGCTCAAGTATGAAAAGCAACATGGAGGTGTTTACTAATGGATTGCCATTATTGTGATACTCCAGCTGATATAAGGATAAAGAGGGATCCTCTTAGAATGGAATTCAGATCTATTATGGATCCTATCGAGTCAAAGCTTCCTGTGTGCTTTGAGTGTCAGCTTGCTAGGTGGGGATGTATTCGCGTATGGAAAGCTAGAGGAGTTTGCATCTGCGAGGACTGTAAATGAATGAACCAGACATTACTATAGTGTTCGTTCTTTCCTTTATGGGAGCTATTATTGGATATACTCTATTAGGACTTATTGGATCTATTATAGGATGTATTGTATTTGGGGCATTTACTTTAGTGATTGAAGAATAGGTTGGGTCACTAGGTAAAAGATGACACTTATCTTCCCCTAACCCCAGTGGAAGAACCCGAGACCTAGCGACCCAAGGAGGTACTCGGGCGATTAGACGAGTGAGTTCTCTTAATTTAGCTTTGTGTAAATTAAAAAAGCCCCGACGGGAACCGAAGTTCCCGCCGAGGCGGTTCTGCCCCTGTCACCAGGGTGAGACATCTCAATGGCCTTTTGAGATGGTTCTTTGATCTGCTAGCCTGTTAGCGTCTTCAGAAGACGTTAACTGCAGGGGCACTTCCAACACCGTAAAGCATTGGTTGGTTGCCACCATCGGTTGGCATATCTTCGTCGATGTTACCTAGGTATCCTAGGTAGCCACCTGAAGAGTATCCGCCGATGTATCCTGCACCTGAGTAGCCACTTAGCTCACCTGCTGGTAGAGCGTTAGTTAGCCAGGTTGGCATCATTCCAGATTGTGCTAGAGCACCGACTGCAAACATTGTTGTAGCGATGGTTGCACCTAGAGCTGCTTCTTGCATTGTTACAGGGGTCATTGATTGGACCAAGTATGCAACACCGCCAGCTAGGAGTGTACCTAGGGCTGCTCTTCCGTATGCGTTACCAGTAACCATTCCGACTCCTGGAACATTGTTCAAGGAAGTGGAAACTCTGTTGTAGAGTGCGTTAGCGATGGTTGGTAGGGCTAGACCCATACCGACGACACCGATAGCACGTAGGTCCATCAAGTTACTTAGGAACTTTTTGAAGCCTTTACCGGATGCTTTTCTGCGGGAAGTAGATCTTCTGCGGGAAGTTGACTTTCTTCTTGAAGTTCTTCTTCTCTTTGCAGTTGCTCTTCTAGCAGGTCTTCTGCGGGAAGTTGACTTTCTTCTGCGAGTAGTCTTTCTTCTGCGAGCAGGAGATTTTCTTCTGCGAGAAGTTGACTTTCTTCTGCGAGTAGTCTTTCTTCTGCGAGCAGGAGATTTTCTTCTGCGAGAAGTAGATCTTCTCTTTGCAGGAGATTTCCTTCTGCGTGTAGTAGTCTTTCTTCTGCGAGTTGTTCTTCTCTTTGCAGGAGATTTTCTTCTACGAGAAGTCGATCTTCTCTTTGTTGTCTTTCGTCTACGTGCTGGAGCACGGCGTCTGCTAGTTGACTTGCGTCTCTTAGCTGGCGACTTTCTGCGTCGTGTGGTAGTTTTTCTTCTTCTAGCCATTGTTTTTCCTCCTGAGGAGCGAGCTTTCGCCTTCTTAGATCGAGTGGATGCTTTTCTCTTAGAAGACGTGCGTCTCCTAGCAGGTCGACGTGGATTTAGAATCACTACTTCCTGCAGAGGCATGGTTGCTCAAAGGGTCCGACATCATCCCCTCATATAAGTAGATAGTATGACATTGTAATACCGAGTCGTTCGATAAGTGTGATAAACACGGTCTTACTCCCCTACTATAGGAGGGGCTTCATGACAAGGCGTAATGTTGAGAGACAAATGAGTTCCCCAACAGTCCCTGTTACTGTAAAAATAGATAGACAGCTATACGATGCAATAGAGTTCTACATCACTCAGAGTCGCTTTAGCAATCGCTCACACGCAATCAACGAAGCTATCTTTCAGTTCTTGTGGATGATTGAGAATAATCCTGCAGCTCTTAAACAATCTGCTCCACAACTTCCGCCAAACTATCGGCCACAGCGCGGTAGTAATCCCCGCTTGCCTCGTTAATAGATAGCGATATTGTAGGCGACCCCAAGATTAGTTTAGCATAAGTTGATGGAAACATTGAGCTAGCTGCAAACTCTTCTATTGCTACCTCTGTATAATCATCTATTGTATTAGCTATAGTTGTATTTAGATTTGGATCCGTTACTTCTGCGGTCTCTGCTATGATTATATCAGTATCTGGAGAAGACTCTGATGAGTGAGATATTATGTTGATGTGCATAGTTGGCTTATACACAGAGAGTTCTTTCTGAAACAGCGAGTTAACGGCAGCCGAAGTTTGTACATTGAGTATATTAGGATTTGACAGTGACGACAATGTGTTATACTCTATGTCTCTGAGCCTCAGTGATGCTTGAAGGAAATCTCCAAATCGCCTTGACGCTGGCGAAATAATAGAATCTGGATATGTGATTAGGACTACCATCTAGATAGTCTGAGGTGATCCTTACTCTTGTTACTTTCTATCTGAATGGTTATTGGCTTGTATCTCTTCCAGATTCCTCCACCTGTTGTAGCATAGAAGGAATACTTGTTCATATCGTCCATGAGATACTCTTGCGGATAGTGTTCTAAGTTTCTGGATTTGAGATACTCTGGTCGCTCATCCATCTTGAAGCATACTTTATTTTCTGATTGTGACCAGATGTCTTCATTTAGATTCTGTAGCCTTTGAGTTAATGCGATACCCATCATTCCTATACCTGCACCTACAGTCCAGATTATTTCAACAGCTCTTGACTTGGAACCTTTACCCACAAACAATTGAATCTCATCAATAGCGATTACTCTTCTTATTCTTCTAAAGCCATCAGTACGCTGTAGCTCCATCATCATCTCAACAAGTTTGTCTAGCTCTGCGTTCCTTTCGTCTCTTACTGCACTAGGTCTAAACACGATTGCTCTATTCTTTTTCAATAGTTGACTGTACACTTCTATAGCAGAGTAGCATATTGTACCTAATCGAGCATATTCTTGATCGTGCTTCGGATCGACAAATATTGTGTGTGCGCCTTGCTCTTGAAGCATCTCAAGTACATGACCTGTAAAGTAGGTCTTACCAGAACGAGTCATTCCCAAAATAGCGGAGTGACGGTTCTTGAGTGACTCAATGAACGAGCCGGGGAGCCTTGCCATGACAGGTACAGCTTTCGTCGCGTATTTCAGCTTTCAGAAATACAAGTTCATCCGTGTTTCTCACCAAGGTACCAACCTGTTGCCACAGAAATTGTGTCACCTATCATATTGGCCAGTGTGTCTGTAGAGGAGTCTGGAAATAGCTGCCTTGTTATTGGTAGCTTCTTTAGATATACATTTTCTGCAAACTCAAATAGCGTGTGCAAAACTATGGTCTGTGTGAATGATAGCTTTATGGCTGCAGCTATGACACCTGCCCCTGCGTGACATAGTGAGTAAGGGTCGAAAAGGGATTGGTTGACTATCATGGTTATTCCTCAAAGTATTCTTCAAATGGATCTTCTTCTGAAAACTTGCCGTGTCGCCAGTCACTAGGATTCTTTCTAGTTACTAGATCTGCTATATGTTCATTACCTACTACTCTTACCTTACGACCTTTGTATTGTAGTTTGACTGAATCAAGTGCGTCTTCCATTGGACCTGCTCTTAACTTACGCTTATCTTTCTCAAGTTTAGCGGCGTTGCTTTGTTTCAGTTCTTCTATTGGTGTATCAGGATTTTCATCCATGTAGATTTGCCAGAAAGGTCCGTAGTAGTGAGCGAGAGCGTCAGCAGTCGACATTATCAGTGCGAAAATGGTGGTTTCAACACCATACATCGAGTCAACCGATTTAATCATCTCCATGTCTTCAATGTAGCCTACTAATTCGTCGGCGTAATCCTTGCCTTTGTGCTTAGATACCAACTCTCTAACCAGTTCAAAGTTATCGTTGTCACCCATCATCTTGGGGTAATCGTGCATCCATACTATGTCATTGATAATTTCTTTTTCATCAGGCTGTGCTCTCGGCTTAAGAGCATGGGCAATAGCCATGACATAATTCAAGTGATGCTCAATGTACCATTCATGGTGTTTGAACGAAGGGTCGCTTGCTGCTCTGCGTGCCTCTGCTTCTATAGGACAATGATGAGGGTTCTTTCTTGGGGCCATCATAACAGGAATCTTACCGTATTTGCGCTTCTCTGTCATACCAATCCATGGCACATCGGGACACTTGGGCATGTTGGCAACTCCGTGTTTTCTTGCCCATCTCCAAGGATCGTGTCCCCACACCCACAGCGATAAGAGTTTTCTTGAAGGCTGATTCTGTGTCTTTTGCTTCTTAACAAGTGGACCTTTGCGTCCCTCTGCAGCTTTGTTGTACGGGAACGCACTAGCTCTGCTGTTGAATCTTATCTGTCGCATCATCCATCCCCAGTCGGTTCTATCATCAAGTGCTGATACCTTGTTATCTGGGCCAGACCACTTGTCTAGAGCCATCTCGTAATACTTCTTTGTTATCTGCGGACCTTCCTTGATGTAGTCCTTTGGACCAGTTAGTCCTAACTTCTTACGCATACGTATGATAGAACGGAAGCTATCTTGACCGCTTTTAATTCCTTGAGCTTTAGCTTGAGCTGGAGTCAGTCCAGATTCTTTAAACCAGTCAGAATCAAGGAATGCTTTGAGCTCTTTATTCTTCATGTTAACTAACTCAACCCACTTACGGAACTGCTCTAAAGTTGGCTTACTGCGAGATGGGTTATTTATCGTTAGGCTGTCACCAAATAGACTATCTTTTACGTCTGCGTTTGATGTTATTGTCGCTTCTCCACCAACGATATTATCGTGTATCGAGCCCAAGTCCCCATGAATAATTACATCTAAGTCTCCAGTCAAAACATTATCGTCTATAGCATCTACATCTCCATAAATAACTATTGTTTTATCTTCTTCCATTTCATCTTCAACTGCGTCTATTACGTCATTGACTCCTTGAAGATATCCTGCTTCTATGACTTCTTGATTGGATGGGTTACTTAGACTAATTCCTGGCATGATGTCTGTTCTATCATCATCTGGATTGTTGGCTATCGTATCTACGGGCACAACTACTTTACTATACTTGTAAGTAACTTCTGGTCTGAATCTTGGGTCGATCCATGGCTTCCAGTTTTTGCCTGTTGTCTCCCATTGTATTAGTGCGTCTCTAGCTCTGTCGTCTATGCTGTATATCTTTACCGAAGTAAGCTTAATTGAGTTCATTAGTTCTAGCTCGTGTTCTTCTGGCCAGGTTAATCTACTCCTGAACGTATCGGGCCAATACACATCTGTAATTCTTGCTTCACCTTCTAGCAGTATTGACTTTGCTCCAAAGAACCCTGCATACCCAAACTTGGATCCTCCGACATAGATATCTGCTGACTCTTTTCTAGTACTCCAGAAAGCACCTGTTCCGTATTGCTTCATGTGTGCCAACGTTTCTTCTTCTCCCAAAGCAAGCCCAATCATACCACGATAGACCTTTACTACTGGCTTGAGTTTGGTTTCTTTGTTGATTGTATCTGCGACTGCTTCAAATAGCGACTTTGGGGTTCTTCCTTTCCAGCTGAACTGCTTTCTTATTTCAGCTAGCTTCTCTTTTCTTCTCTTTTCCATAAGTGGATTTTGTTTCTTTCTAAGTAAGTATCTTAATCTTCCTTCATACTGTCGCATTATCTTAGCTAGATCTTCTGTATCTATTATATCTTGAACGTATAGTTCTCCTCTAGGATTGTCTTTGATTAAGCCTGCCTTGATTGCTAACGAGTGATCGGGCATTTTCTTTCCGCCTTTCTTGACGGTGTTGCCTAGTGTGACGAATGAGTAAACTCTACCTGCGGCCCACTGGTGTTGTTGAACTCCGGGTCTGTGTCC
>MDSV01155322.1_pt1 | contig 10899 bp, 9 predicted proteins | sample 810851 | NCBI WGS metagenome assembly MDSV01 (sample SAMN05326640, study PRJNA326480) | marine metagenome | isolation source: seawater | place: Atlantic Ocean: North East | collected 2012 | reverse complement strand
TCGAACATATCTTCTCCAACTCTGAATGTTGCATCAAAAGAGTTGGTGTATGTTTTGACGTATGGCATTTGTTTTACTGGACCTACAGCGTTTCTGACCTCTGCTGTTGATAAGGCTTGACCAGGCAAAGTCAACTCTTCACATGTAAAGTAAAGTCTCAGATTTCTATCAGATGAGAATAATAAACCACCACTCTCACCATCAAACGGGCCACTTTGAAACTCTATCGAAAATCTGTTCGATGGTGCATAGTTGAAGTTTGAAATATTTGATATGACATCGCTGATGAAAAACTTAGGCATCTTCTCTGCTCTCTCGGTGAACGCGGCTCTCTCTGGCCTTCTTGAATCTTGCTAATGGCAAAGCAGTCGCAATCTCCCACTCATTGGCAGGTATCTCTACGATTTGCGAGTCAATGTTCCTACCCAAGTATCGTTTGATACAAGGCTTGGCACCTCTATATTTAGCAAAGTTCTTGATGATTTCATAAGACACACGAATCTTACTCTTAGCATCCATCTCTTTTGTTGTTGAGAGTTTCGTGAGTTTTCCTAGGAGATTCATTCTCATCTTCAATGGAAGATAATGAAGATTCAAACCAAGAAAGCCATCACCGTACATTTCGATGATAATCACCAGAGGAAAAGAGTCGTAGTATGGCAGTTTGTCTTTGAGTTTTGGTGAGTAGTGAAAGAAATACATTTTACCAGGAATCTGAAACTTCGTAGCACCTCGACGTATCTCCGACGCCAGCACTCTTTTAGATATTGGCTTTCTAACAAGACTCTGTACCTTGTCTGTCATCCACTTTCGCAGTTTTGTCGTACCGAAGACACCTTGATCAATGGCTTCTTGCTTGAGTTCTTGTATGAATTTTTTAGCCATGAATATGATCCTCTGTGAGTATTACAAACTCCCAACCTCTCTTGTCACAAACTTTCTTTGCTGCTTCCCATTTGGCACTATTGATACCCCACGACTTGACTTCGGTGATATATTTTTTTGTGACTCTCGATTGCTTCTTTGGTGCCTTCGTGTATTTTTTTGGTTTGATCTCAACAAGTTTTTCGACAATCTCACCTTTCGTGTTTTTCTGTTTAACCCAAAAGTCAACAAAGTATCTGTGAAATTTGCCATCTATTGGCGACTTGTATGGTATAATCACTTCCTCAGATGACCACTCAAGTATGTTTGAGTTTGAATCACAGAGTTTCATAAATTTTCTTTCCCACAATGAACGATAAATAATGTTTGAGTGATCACCTTTATACTTTGTAGGATTGGTTGGTTTAAATCTTCCTTTATATGCCATATACATAAATATGTATAAGAGATAATCGAATCCGCATGACCGAAGAACAAGATAGAAGAAAATTAGAAGGCGAAGATTCTGTTGGTTTCAACCTACAGTACCCCACGACGAGAGGCCTCGGTGACGACACCGAAGGTCAAGGTCATTTTATGTTATTCTCAGTGTTTGATGTTGAGGGGCTTTGTTTAGAGTCAATCACAAACGCATTCAAAGGAACAGAGACAACAGATCAAAGTGATGATCCAGACGCTCTACCAGGCGATCAACAAGAAACGAGTGTCATAAGTCAGATAAACGACGGCTCGTCTGCTGGACAATTGGCAGATTTTATCACAACAAATGTAGGGCCTGCCATTGAGAACCTTGCAGAAGAGGTTACAAGACTTAGACAAGAGAATAAAAAATTCAAGGGTAACATAGCACTATATGTTCCTGAGGCTGTGAACACAACTTACGGTTTAGATTGGCAGATGAGTGATGACATGGTTGGTGTGGCTCTTCTTGAAGATGTTTTTAAACTTATTCGTGCGAATCAAACAGGCACAAACACTGAAGGTATTTTAGGTTCAATAGCAGAGCAGGTCGCACTCCAAGCAGCACCTGGAACAGTTGACGCCATCAGTTCATTGGTTGGTGTAAACTTTGGTGGACAGGCTGCACTTGAAAATCTTACCAAAAAGGTTAGAAATCCACATATCGCATTCTTGTTCAAGGGTGTGAATCAAAGAACATTCTCTTTCGAGTTTAACTTTACACCACAAAACTTGAGAGAGGTAGAAGAGGTTCATAACATCATTAAGGTTTTTAAGAAACATGCCTTACCTGAGTTAGACGAGTCACAGAGATTCCTAAGATACCCATCGCTATTTGATATTTCATATCAATCAAGTTTCAACCAGTCAACACCTGATCAGTTAGAATCAGGCAACGGTTTTTTGTATAGATTGAAACCCTCAGTTATCACAAACATCGGTGTTGACTATTCTGGTGGTGGTGTCTTCTCCACATTTGAAGATCAAGCCATGCAAGATTTAGATGGTAAAACAATTGGTGGTGCGCCCGCTACCAACATCAAACTCACACTCGACTTTGCAGAGACATCGTTGCTTACAAGACAAGACATCGTGGAGGGTTATTAATGTCATACTTTCGCAAAAACTTTCCCAAAGTAAGATACGATACTCTCGGTGATGGCAATCGAAAAACCATGATAGACATTACCCGTGCGTTCAAGTTGCGTGACGAAGTAAAAGAGCAAGGCACAATATTTTTCAACTACATTGTGAAAGATGGTGATCGCCCAGACACCATCGCATCAAAACTGTATGACCAAGAGGATCTGCACTGGCTAGTTTTGGCTGCAAACGATATACAAAGCCTTTATCATGAATGGCCTAAGACACAACCAGAGTTAGATAATTACATAAGCAAAAAGTATGAGGGAACATCACTCTTTATCACCACTGCATCAGTTAAGGGGCAAGATGTTATTAGAAAGTCATATTCTACCGGAACAACACTAACAGCAGGTTCTATACGTGGCGGTGGAGAATTTGATCAATCTCTAACCATAAAAACAGCGACAGTAGTTTCATGGGATGGTAATACAGATGAGTTGGTAATTACTGGTGCCTCTGGTACTTTTGAGATCGGTGATACCATTCAAATTATTTCATCCGATGGTTTTTTAGTAAACGAACAAATAGATAAAGTTGTTGATCATACCGACGCACTACATCACTTCGAAGACTCTGATGGTAATTACATTGATCCATTTGGTGCTACCGGTGTTGCTGGATTAGAATCAGATTTTGTGACGGACTATAAAAAAAATAAAGTTTCTGCCTCAGTTTCAATCAAAACAAATCGTGACTATGAGGATGATGTCAACGAGTCAAAAAGATCAATAAAACTTTTACAGAGTGATTTTGTTGAGCCGATACTCAGAGACTTGGGCGGAATATTTAATAATGGTAGATGAGCAACCAACTACACAAAACAAAAGTGGTGTAATTCGTCCTGGTGATATTGACATCGGTGACATAGTTCTCACTTGTAAGAATGGATTCAAGGCAAATCTTAAGGAGATAATTGTTGAGTTGAATATCAATGAAGATATTTTTTCACCATTCATATACGGTGAACTTTCGCTCGTAGACACGCATGGACTCCTTAGATATGGTCCTATTTTAGGTGCTGGCGAAGAAAGTCTTTTGGTAACATACAACACCCCATGCACAGATCCAGTGCAACTTGAGTTTGTGATATACAAAGTCAAAGATAGATCAAAACTTGACAGAGATAGCACCGAAGCGTATACGCTGTGTTTTACAACACCTGAAGCCCTCAAAGATAAAGAGCAGAAGATATACAAAACCTTCACAGGTAAAACTTACTCTGATTATGCAAAACAGATTCATAAAGAGTACCTTAAAGTTGAGGGTGGCCCAGAGTTAGAGTTCACACCAACAAACTACATCACCGCTTTTACTTCTGATGGTTGGACACCATTTCAGTGCATGAAGTATATGGCAAACAGAGCGATACCAAAAAAATTCTCTGAATTTGAATTTGCGAGAGGTTACTTGTTCTTTCGCTCATTTGAAAGATATAAATTCATAAATGTTCTCAGTCAGATGCAACAAGATCCAGTCGCACACTATCGCTACATCAACAATAGAATGAATTCTGGTATCAGTCAGTTTGATCTTTTGAGTAATTTCTTCTCCATTGAGTCTTTTGTCATGAAAAATAATGATGATGCCATTCTCGATACTCTCAATGGAAAGTATGGATCAACAGGTATACACTACAATCCATTTCACGGAACAATCACTGAATCTGTTTTTGATGACAGATATCTTAATCGCGTCACGGAAGATGCCACAAGTCGGGTCGAGGCAGAGAGACTTCGTAGATATGGTCAAGACAGACCCACAACTGGTCTCACACAATACGAAATTTCTACGAGTTATGTTTATGATGAAAAAGAAGATGTAGAATATGGTTTGCCAACTGAGTCACCATCTGAATATGTTTCGAAAGTTTTTTCAACAGACACCAAATTTAAGTCAATAGAAGCAACACCTCAAGATCCAGCGTTGACGAGCGAAGAGCCTGAATCATTGAATGCATTTGACTCCCGAGAGGGAGATGGAGGAATGATTGGATCAATTCCTTCAGGAACACCGCTCGCAGCCTTGCTTCCAGACAAAACAAGTATTTTTAAGCAAGGATTTACAGTGCCAATTGATGCACCAGGCTCGATTACAGTAAAAGATTCTCAGGCTACTCCTTTTCGCAGATCTACGGCTAACAAGAGTTTTGGTGCGGTCGCTTCATACGAGGTTGGGTTTTTCAATGAAAGACCTGGGGAAATAGTAGATGTGGAAGAAAGTGTATCTAAGGGTATTGATGCTTCTGGCACACCTCAGCGATTGTTTGTATTTGACAAAGAGGAAATAATAAGAGTAATTGGTAGAGATCGTTTTGATAGTGCCTTGCCGACAGATGCGAATGGTAAAATAATACCTGGCAGGTACAGGATGGAATTTTTTTCAACCGTAGAGGGTGATTTTAAATCACTAAATGAAGTTCAGTTTAATCAAACGTTTGGCTTCACACAACCTTTTACACCACAATCAAAGACAGTTCTAAAAAACGAAATACCACCTGAACCACCCCCATTGACAGTTGCTGAAAAGGAGGAGTTTGCATCTGTTGATTCGGGGCTTGATTATACAACGGTAATAAACGCAAACCAGGAAAGAAGATCACAGATGCAACAGTTCAAGGGTATGGTGATTGAGGTAACTGTTCCTGGCGACTCAAGAAGGCGTGTTGGTGATATTGTTAGGACTGAGTTTCCAGCAGAGCCAGTTGTGCCAAACAGACAAGACGATACAACAGATTTATCGATATCAGGTAAATATATGGTTACACATATCAGGCACCAGATACGAAAAGATGACTACAAATTGGTGATGGAGTTATCAAGAAACTCAAGAGCGAAAAGGATACCAGATATCAATCAGGGCATAGAACCTGAAACAGCACCAAGTTAAATAGAGAGGTAATATGAAAAAAAGAACGCACTCTAAAGGAAAGAAAAAAACTATTCGTGTTGTCGCTAGATCGAATTTGAAGAGTGTGTATAAACGTGTAAGGAAAAAAACTGAATGAGCAAAGATTACATTACTGATAGAGGATTTAACTGGTTTATTGGTGTCGTTGAAGATAACAACGATCCTGTGAAACTTGGTCGTTGTCGTGTTCGAATCATAGGTTTGCATTCGAGTGATCGATCAATACAACCAACAGATCAATTGCCGTGGGCTTCTCCAATGCAACCAATCACAAGTGCCGCGATAAGTGGTAAAGGAACAACACCACTTGGTGTTTTAAATGGCACACATGTCGTAGGTTTTTTCATAGATGGTGCAAATCAACAAAACCCTGTGATCATGGGGACTCTCGGCAAACTTCATAAATCAAAACCAGATCCATCAAGGGGCTTTTCAGATCCTGATGGTGTGTATCCCATTGAAACAAGAGTTGGTGAACCAGATACAAATAGACTCGCAAGAAATGAGAGTCTAGAAACATCAATAGTTCAACAAAAGATAGAAACTACAGAGGCAGAGATCCCGACAGCCTTGCAAGGAAAGTCATGGAATGAACCGCCAACACCCTACTCAGCAGAGTATCCCAAAAATCATGTTTTAGAAACAGAGTCAGGTCACGTTCAAGAGTTTGATGATACACCTGAAGCAGAGAGAATTCACACATATCACAAATCTGGCACTTTCGAAGAGATTCATCCAGATGGCTCAAAGGTTGATAGAATTATTGGTGACAAATATGAAATATGCAAGAAAGACTCAAAAGTTTTGATTCGCGGTGACGCTGACATTACAACTAATGGTAATGCAAAACTTCTTGTAAATGAGTCATTGGCAGTTGAGGTTACGAATGGTGGTATCAACATCAAAGTTGTAAATGGTGATCTAAATCTAAATGTTAAGGGTGGAAACGTAAAATCAAAAATAAATACAGAGGGTGGCGAAGTTCGTCAAGAAATTAGTGCAAGAAATGTTATTGAAAAAATCGAGGGTAACAAAACAACTACCGTATCTGGTAATTGCACAATGACTTCTGGCGGCACGTTTGTTATTCGAGGAAGTTCAGTGAGGATAAACTGATGAGACCAATTGCAAGAGAGGGTGATATTGTGGGTCCTGGTGGTAAAATTATCAGTAGGGCAAAAAACGTTTTTATCGGTGGTAAAAAAGTTGCCATTGAGGATAGCCCTGTCACTCCACATGATAAGGACCCCACACACAAAGCAACCATGAAAGCAACGTCAAATGTCTTTGTAAATGGTCGAAGAGTTTGTCGAGATGGTGATAAAGCAACTTGTCGCCACGCTGTAAAATCTTCACAAAGTAGAGTTCAGGCAGGCTAATATGAGTCAACCATTTCCAAGAACTTTGAATCAACCACCCTTCACACTGACAAAGCCGCAACTTGCCATCATTGAACTTGTCAACAATGATAAAGGTATTCAAGATCCAACCTCTACGTCGAGATCATCTTGTTTGAACACATTAAATTCTGAGAGATCAAAACTCTTATCACTGATCAATTCTCTCACTGTCGGTGTTGCACCAGGCAATATTTCTGCGTCAACTCGAATCTTAGGTTCACTGACGTATTCACAAGTGTCTGGTTTGTCTGGGCCGATCGGGGATGCAATCTCTAACATTAACAATAAATACAAAGATCATAGTGAGAGACTCTGTGGTATAAAAGAACTTGCCCCGACTGACGAGACACCAGACTTTTCTACATTGGTAGGTATTGCAACTTCACACCATGAGGCTAAAGCCAGTTTTGCAAGATCAAAGGGTGAAATCGTTGAAGATAATTTTAGTCCTATTTTCAATAGCATAGTCGGTGATGCAAATGCTGAGTTTGAAAAAGTTCGAGCGGAGACGACAGACTTAGTAAACAGACTCGAAAATGAGGGTACAAACTACCTAACAACTGTCACTGGTGTTTTGAACGATGCTGTAGAAAATTTTGATGGCACAGGAAATGCAGGCAGTTTTGCCACTGAAGATGTCAATAATTTTGATACCGCATTAGAGTTTCTAAATAAGATATCGAGGGCTAGTTTTTTTGTTGGTTTGGCTGGCTCAAGAAATACACATGAAAGATTTTTAGTTGATAATTTCATAGGTGATACAAATTTGAAAAACCTTCTTGAGGACGCAGACAAAGAGGAAGACGCAAGGTTAACATTCGAATGAAAGTCACAGTCAATACATCAACGTCAAACGCCGTTCGCGTATCATCTCAAGAGTCAGTAAAAGTTGATAGTGCTGCTGAGAGAGGTCCTGTAGGCTCACAAGGTGTTCAGGGTGCCACAGGTCCACAAGGAACGACTGGTACGACAGGCACCACTGGCACAACTGGTGCGACTGGCAGCACAGGTGCAACTGGTGCCACAGGCTCACAAGGCACTACAGGTACAACTGGTACGACAGGAAATACGGGTGCCACAGGCTCACAAGGCACCACTGGCACTACTGGAACAACAGGAAGCACGGGTGCTGTTGGAACGACAGGCACTACAGGTACAACTGGTACGACAGGAAATACTGGTGCTGTTGGAACAACTGGCACTACAGGTACAACTGGTACGACAGGAAATACTGGTGCAACAGGAAGCACGGGTGCAACCGGTGCGACAGGATTCTTGGACTTGGACAACGGATTAACGATTGATGGTGTGACTCTCTCTATTGATCAAACAGTAGATATAAATCTTCACAGTATAGTTGTTGGTGATGGTGCTACCTTTGCTGGTCCTGTTCGAATCACTGGTGACGCCACACACGGTGGATCATTAGCAATACCAGGCACAGGAAACTTTGTTGTTAGTGGCACACATGGTCCACAATTTGTCGTTTCGAGCGATGATTTCACAACACTTCTTGCACGTGGTGAAGATTCAGGCTCTACTATCATGTTTACCCCAACACGCGCCCAAAATGGTAGTATGTTGGTGCTACAAGATGGCAGACTTGTATTTACTAACAACACAACTTCTGGGCAACTTGCAGCAGATGGAACAAGTTTAGATCCAATACAACGTGTCAACAATCCAAGAGGGTTTGACACTGACGGGGTGTTCAGATCAAACAATGTCACTGGTGGTATTCAGTTTGCTGATGGTTCAGGTTTGTCATCTGCAAATAACGTCACAGGTGGTTTGACTGCGTTTGGTATGATAAACTTCCCGCAAGGTTTAACCGTTGGTACTGGTGGTATTCAGTTTGGTGATGGAACAGGTTTGACGACCGAGACACAGATCGCTTTCAAGAATGAATCAAACACCTTTACAAGCAATCAATTCTTCACAGCGACTAAAGGCATTGGGGCAAATGGTGGTGATCTTGGTATCAGATTTGATGCAAATCAAGTTGTTGTGATTGGTGATCCTGAAGATGCCGCTAACTCCACAAAACTCACTGTTGATGATGATAATGGTCTTGTCACAGTCACTCCCAGTTTAGCCGTTGACACCAGTGTTCAACACGCAGGAGATGCAAACACAAAAATGCAATTCGCCACTGACACGATTGATTTTGATGCTGGTGGCAGAGAGGGTATGAAACTTACCTCAACAGAGACACAATTCAACAACGGCATTACAGTCACGGGTGCTGCTCAGTTTAATGGTGGTATTAGTGTCACTGGTGGTGGCCTGACATTTAGCACATCAGCACAGTTTGAAGATGGCATAACGGTGACTGGCAACGCTCAGTTTAATGGTGGTATCAATGTCACAGGTGGTGCCGTTATCACATTCCTTGATAATCAGGGATTCGCAACAACACAAAGAGCAGCGGCACAAAATGGATTCAGATATCAGGCAATCTCCTCTGGATCTGGACTAAGCACCCTCGCCACAGGACTCATTGACATTGATAATTCAGGTGAAGTTGACAAAGTTCAGTTCTACAATGTAGATAAAGAAGGAAATGATCTCGGACCTCTACTAACGAAACTAAAAGACAACGGTGGGTACTTTGAGATATCTAGTGGTGATTTCTCACAGGCTATCGCAATCGCAATTGAATCGCAAGCCGGTGATGATGCGACCGTCTCTAGTGGTGAAACTACTATCGCAGTCGGCTCTACGACCTCAACAGTTCAAGGTGAGTTTGATATTGAGCAAGGTTTAGATTTGACAAACACCCAAGAGGTTTTTGTAAAGATTATTCCAAACGCAGCAAACTTTATTCGTGATTTCAATGGCGTGACTGGATCTGTTATTACAAGTGCCTTGACAATACCAGTCGCAGGATTGTCTGCTGGTTCCTCTGGTATAATATCAGAGAGCGGAATCACGGTCACGGGTGCTGCTCAGTTTAATGGTGGTATTAGCATCACAGGTGGTGGTTTAACATTCAGCACTCATGTAAACGCTGCTCTTGGGGCAACATTTGCTGGTAATATTCAACTCTCTGGATCAGAATCACAAATTGAATTCGGTAACGGTGAAGTGATTCGCAACAACCCAGACGGATCAATTCAAATTATTCCAAGTGATGAGAGTGGAAATCACTTTGGTGTTGAAATTGACGCAACTGAATGGGGATTCGGTCCTGTTATCAATGTGATTGATGAATCAGGGACACAAGTAACCAAAGCAATTAGACTTGACACTGATATTACTTTTTCTGACACAAATGTTCCAGACGGCTCACCTGCTAGATTGATGTTCGGCAATGCCTCGGACAGAGGGTTTCAACAGAACAATAATAATGATGGAACGGTGATGTTTGGTGTGAATGGTGACAACGGTCACTTTGCCGTGGGTAGAAAAGCAGACCTTGCTGACGGTGATCGTTCAATGGCGTCTGGAACAAAAACAGCCCTCGGAATGGCAAACCCGCAATTCCTTGTTTACTCCGCTGATGCAACTGACGCGAATGATTATGTTCGTATTGAACATGATCAAACCAACGCAAATATTTTTGCTGGTAATGGCGACATAAACCTGTGTCCAATCACAGGAGGTGCAGTCGGACTAAGTGGTCATCTCAGATTCTCTGATGGCACAACACAAGACACGGCACACCGAGGCGAGGACACAGCAACATTTAGTATTCGTGCTTCGAGTGCGATCTCTACAGGTAGTAAAACAGACACCTTGTTCAGAGTTCCTTACAATGCGACATTTACACAACTACAAATTAGATCTGGTGCGACAGGTGGATTTACAGGATCATTCACGATTGCTGGACCAGATTTTGGTGCACCAACGACAAACTCAATTCATGGCGCGACGTTGGGAACAATAGGATTCACCGCGAGTTCTACTTCGTTTGACTTTGCCTCTGCCACAGCAGGAGACTTCTTGTTCTTCAACGTAGGATCAAATGGCGCAGGAGCGACTACAGTTCAAGCCTTCGTGACGTTCGAGAGGAGATAATAAATGGCATTTGACGTAAGATATTGCAATCCAGATTTAGCCACTGGAGATAATGACGGAAGTTCAGAAGCGAACGCTTTTC
>MDSV01109934.1_pt1 | contig 10899 bp, 9 predicted proteins | sample 810851 | NCBI WGS metagenome assembly MDSV01 (sample SAMN05326640, study PRJNA326480) | marine metagenome | isolation source: seawater | place: Atlantic Ocean: North East | collected 2012 | reverse complement strand
TTCGACGAAATGTGCACCCTTCTGAGAGGATTCTGAAAAGAGAATACCGTTGTTTGCAACGATACCGACCTTGTGGCCGTGAATCTGTGCAAATCCACAGACAAGGGTTGTTCCATATCGGGATTTGAATTCGTGGAATCGAGATCCATCAACAACACGAGAAATGATTTCACGAACATCAATCGGAGTACGGTTGTCGCTCGGGATAAGACCCAGCAGTTCATCAACATCATGCGCAGGAGGTTCGGGTTCCTGCATGACTGCAGGAGCAAGGGTACGAGGGCCGATGTTTTCGAGTACATTACGAACCATTCGAAGTGCTTCGGCCTCATCTTCTGCATAATGGTCAGCGACTCCAGATTGAGCGGTGTGGACTTCTGCGCCTCCTAATTCCTCTGCAGTGACTTCTTCACCCGTTGCTGCCTTGACCAGTGGAGGTCCAGCGAGGAAGATTGTTCCATTGCCCTTGACAATGATCGATTCATCGCTCATTGCAGGTACGTACGCACCACCTGCAGTACAGGAGCCGAGGACGGCAGCAACTTGTGGAATGCCATCGCCAGACATTCGTGCTTGATTTCTAAAGATACGTCCAAAGTGACCAATGTCGGGGAATACCTCGTCTTGCATAGGCAAAAACGCACCTCCCGAATCAACAAGATAGACGCATGGAAGATGATTCTCATGAGCTACAGTTTGTGCACGGATGTGCTTCTTCACCGTCATAGGATAGTAGGAACCACCTTTCACCGTCGCATCATTGGCAACAAAGAGAACCTCACGTCCATGGACACATCCCACTCCAGTCACAATGCCCGCTGAGTGCGCCCTACCATCGTAAAGGTCGTAGGCAGCCAACGGAGAGAGTTCGAGGAATGCAGTGCCAGGATCGATAATCCGCTCAATACGTTCTCGTGCAAGCATTTTGTTTCGACTTCGATGTCGGTCAACGTACTTTTCACCGCCGCCTTGATGGACCAAATCCAATCGCTCACGAAGCGTTTCAATGAGCGCTAGATTGTGTTCGCGACGTGCGGAATAATCAGGATCAGCCTTATTCACTCGTGTGGGTAGTCGATCCATGTGCTTCCACCTATGCCGACCACTTCGGTTCAAACCTTCAAGGCATCGTGGGCTTAGACACCGAGCGTCAATCGGCCGATGTCTCGAATACCTGGAGCAAGTCCGACGATGAGAACAGCAAGGACAATGAGCAATCGGAGGTGCTTCTGTCTGTTTTCTACACGCATTTCAAGGAAGATGTATGCAATCGTACCGACCAGAATAGCCTTGACAATTGCGAACAGCCAAGCGCCCTCGACATCCCATCCGAGACTATCGCTGATGCCTCCGCCGTACTGAATGACTGCATCGCTCAATGGATGCTTCTCCGAGTATCCGAAATAATCGATTCCAACCATCGTAGCAAATCCATCGCACAATTGTCCAAAGATCATAGCAAGAACCAACGGGCTTGCAAGCAATGCTTTGTTGGACAATTGTTCAATTGGATGATCTGCAACAACCTTCTCCTCAGTTTCCCAGGCTTTGATGGAGATTCCCTCAGGAAGAACGCCTGCTTCAAATCCAGTCAATTTGAGTTGGCGAGCATCGTCCCTGCCGATTCTGTACAATGCCACACAAACGATAGCAGGAATGCCAAGGACGATCAACGATGGCCAAAAGACAACCTCGTTTGGTAAACGTCCAGATCCCTGCAAAGATTCCTGCAACCATGGGGTAGCCGCAAGTTGAGCCCAGTGGCCAAGACCAACAAAACAAGCACCAACTGCAAACGAAAGCAGGCCACGAGTAATTGTTGGCCAGTCCCGAGTAGCATGGAATGAAAAGATGAGGCTAGCAAATCCAATCGCCAATCCGATGTATACCCATGCCATTCCCATATCATGCTCAGTATATCCTGGGCGGAAGAGCAATGCCCACATGAAAAGAAGAGCCAAGCAAAGAAGCGGTACAAGGCGAATACGAATGTTGAGTTCACCTAAATCGCCGGCAACGTCATCCCATTTCTTCCCAACAAGATGTGAAACGATTCCAATCCCTATGAGCCATACTGCAAGGTGAAGATGAATGATTGGTGAGATGAGAAGCCAATCGATGGATGAAGGAAAGAAATCAGCATCTTCCAATACACGAAGAATAGGCGCTAAACAAACCCAAGCGATGAGAGCGATCATCATCTTGTCATCTGCAGGTAGTTGTAGTGTTCTGAACAATGCCTGAAAAACGACAACTGAAGCAAGAAGACTGAAGGTGTAAATCGCCGTATTCTGATAGGAATAGCCAGCATCGCCTTGAGCACCAGCATCCTGCTGAATCGGTTCCCAAATAATTGGACGAAGCCCATCATCCCAGATTGTTTCCGGCATCAGCAGCAGGCCAATGGTCACGCCGATGATTAGGAATAGGAGCAGACGAGTAAGCGTTTGTTCAACCATTGACAATCGTGTCGAAGGGAGCGCAGGCTGATGTGTTCCTAGAACTTCATCAATAGACTCGAGTGTGGTCATAGTACGCCCTCGTACAGACGATGAGGGTGTCAGAGATATCTCTTCCCTCTATACTCACTCTTCTTCTTCTGCAATAGCACGAGGTTCGTGTTCTTCGATGAACGAAACCTTAGCGCATTCAACAGCGTCTCGCAAGACGGTGACAAGCCGGAACTTCATCATCGCTGCGTTGGTATCGAAAAGCATGGTTTGCGGGATGACGATGTTAAGATCGTCTCCGTCGAATGAAACACCAAAGTCAGAGTGGCCGGTGTTGGATTCGAGGAGTGCTGCTACTTTCTCTTCCTTTCCTTCAACGACCTTAACGATCTTGAAGTTGTACTTGAGGGCCTTCCCAGCCATTGGATGGTTGTAGTCGATACGCGCACGACCAGCTGCAAGGAACGAAAGGTATCCTTGACGGCCTCCGATGTTGACAGGAGCGCCGAGATAGAGTGCGTTAGGGTCACGAACAGCACGTCGAAGTTTATCGATGCTGATGGTTTCGATTTGTGTTGCATCCTTCTCGCCGTATGCGTCAGCAGGAGCGAGTTCGAGATCAACGTCCTTGTCGACCTTAGCCGAGAGGAGTGCTTCTTCAAAACCAGGAATCAGGGAACCTGAGCCGACAACACATACCATAGGTTGGTAGGTACGGTTTTCGTCATGCATTTCATGCTCCTGCGCCGTGGCTTCACGGGTGGTTTCAATCAAATCGCCTGTTTCGCCGTTGTAGAGGTCATAATCAACGTGAATAATGTCGCCTTCTTCCATGTCAGTTCACCTGAATGCTTCGGCGACTCGCAAGGTGTTGATAAGTCAATTGGATGAAAACCTACTCTTCCTCGCTTCGAGGATGAGGGGTTTTTCGCGCATCAAGAACGGTCAACCATGCCATACCAACCATCATTATGGCCCATCCAGCCCAGACCAAATGAGAGCCAGGTAGGTCGTAAATGATGACGCGCATTCGTTGCACCGAATCGACGCCATCGCTCGAAACTTGTTGCATCAAACCTGTCGTTTGAGATCCATCAAAGATGAAAACGATATCTCCATGGTAACGAACAAGCGTATCCACTTCACTTCTCGGAGGATTATTCGAGCCATCGAATCGAATCAATCCCGGTTCGACTTCGCCGATCTTTTCATCGCCCGAATAGACACTGATCACTGCACCAACGTATCCGTCGCCAACTTCGAGTTCTTCATTCTCGAGAACGATTTCTTCGAAAACATAGCCGTAGCCGTCGACTTCGACCATCTCTCCGCGGACTAATGTAATGCGATGTGAAGCATCTCCACGGTCGACAAGAACGGTCGTAAAGACGTGACCGATCAGCAAGAGAAGCAGACCAAAGTGAACCAGATGGGCTGCTGGAGCTATTTTTCCAAATCCAGAAGATTGGACTCGATTGAACACTTCAGCACCTACGGGAACGATTGCAACCAAGACTGAGGGAAGAACCAGCCATGCGATGGTTCCTCGTGACAGGAATTCAGAGATGGCTTCATTCGCATCCCCGCCGAGCGCTGAAGGTACGAGGATGGCCAGAACAATTGATGCCAGTGCAGTGCCGAGTACAACAGATACGATTTGTTTCGGCGATTGTTTTCTGGATGTGTACGCAAACAAGGCGAGTGCCATACCCATGACGAATGGAGCACCATAGAGCTCATGCGCATTAAACTGAACTGCATCGATACTTGATACAAGAATAATCAAGGTGAGGATGATGTAGAGGCTCGTGAGAACCACAGGCGCCCAGAGTGTTGTGCGCATGAGGAATTTACGGGTCAGCCACGGCTTCTGCTCCATCTCTTCCTCACCCATCACAAGCCAAGGGAGAATGTAGAATCCGAGCATGATTGCAGCAACGTACAGTTCAACCAAACCAGACCATGCTGATGCCAAACACATCATCGTTCCAGCAGCACCCCAACCCCAGGCTTTTCGTGCATCCGGAGCAGCATAGAGTGGCACGAACATCAGTGCGTTGAGCAAGACAAAGAGGAGGTCTTGGGTAAGGAGATAGGCAACTGATGGCACTAGAACGAGCCAAGGTAACGACAAGAATCCTCTGTACGACCAGAGCGATTCGTCCTTCTGAAGGTGTTTTGGCCAATCAACAGCGATTGGTGCGAAGACCATCGCCACGAAGAACAAGGAGGGAGCGTATTCGTAGGTTTTGTAATCAAACAGAACAGCAATCAAGGCCCCAACGACTGGAATAAGAAACAGATTCGAAAATGGCCGCCGTGTTGCACCTTGTGCGGCACGAATGAAGACACCACTGAGCAGAAGAATAAGTAAGACGTATGTGACGATTTCAACGCCTTCTGCTCGATCTTTCAGAACCATCATTCGATTGAACACATCCGTAGGTGGTGCTCCATCGGTATCCCCGATGACGAACGTGTGGACGGATGCTGCCCAAACACCACCGGCACGAGTGACCAAAGTTGCGAATAATGCAAGGGCGCCTGTGGCGAGGCCGAGCCCTGTCCACATCAAAGTCGAGGTCTTTCCTGGTCGTGTTCGAAGATGACCCATGAGGACGAGAGCAAGCCATGGTAGGAAAGAACCGGTTTCGACAGGGTCCCATGCCCAATAGCCCCCCCAATCGAGAACCATGTAAGCCCAAAGCCCACCCAATCCAATTCCGAGTGTCGCAATGAGAAGGCCTGGCCGAGTTTGATGAAGCATACGTTTGTCGATGTCAGCATCGTCTCCGTATTGGAGAATAGCGAGACTGGTTGCTGCAAGAGCGATACACAGCGAGTATGCAAGGAAAACAAGCGGTGGATGAATCACCATCAGATCGGTTTGCAGAAGTTCATTCAAACCCGATCCTTTCAGTCCAAGTGGGTTTTCTGCGAATGGGTCAAGCGTCATCGAAATGAGGAGAAGAAGGAGCGTAAATCCGTGCATTAAGCGCAAGCGAAGTTGGTGTGTTTGGTCTTTCTCTGAAGCTAGTGGGCGCCCGAACCACCATGCGACAAGACCCATCCAAGCAGCCCACATGAGCAACGGTCCTTCCCGGGCAGCCCAAGTTGCCGCAAAGCGATACTTGAGTGGAAGATCTTCTCCACCATTGAGAGCAACGTGGAGAATGGTGGTGTCGTTCGCAATGAATCGAGATGCTAGTGCTACGAAGGGCGCAGCAACTGCAAGGTGAAGTGCAACTGAAAGTGCTGGCTTCTCAACCCTCCACTTTGGCCAAATCATCATGACCAAGCATGCAAGGATGGCAAGAACAAGTGTCCACCCCCACATGATGTTACCAAGGAAGCGCCCTTGTTATTGCTTTGCGTTAGACCATCACCAGCCGAAGTGTTTCGCACGGCTGTACCCAAATGAGAGGAGAACGGAAATGACGCGCTTGAACAAGAGGGTTGGTTTACGCACCATGATTTTCAATCCAATACCAAGTTTGGTGAGTGGGCTCATGTTGCCCAACTCCTGTGGAAGACACTTTGCCATCGCAGTCATCTCTTCATCGGAGAGATTGTACAGGGCATCCTTGCCTTTCAGAATTTTATGATAAGGCGGGAAGGTGGATTTCCACGCTTGTTCGTACGAACGCAGTGCTTTGGCAGAAAGATCGCCACTCTTCATTGCCTTAGAGAGGACATGCGCCGCTTCACGACCGGACCACAATGCAAGATGAGACCCACCCTCGAACAATGGCGAGGTGAAGCCTGCAGCATCTCCGATGAGGATGAGGCCATCGTCAACGGTCTTGCTCCGAGGCCCTGAAATTGGAATTGTTCCTCCAAACGGTTTGATCTTCACTCCCTCTTTTCGCCACGGAGGATTGACGGTTGGCTTTCCTGCCAAGTATGTGTCTTCAATAAACGAATCAAGATAGCGAATTGCACCTTTCTTATCGGTTGTGACCAAACCAACGTTGGCCCGTTCACCTTCTTTGGGTATCATCCAGACGTATCCATGAGGCGAGTACTTCGGCCACAGGTAGAAATCAAGATAGCCATCATTGGGGACGTCGTTCAATTCGTACTGGAATCCAGCAATAACTTCCACTTCTGTCCCCATGTCGAGAAGTTTAGATGCCGCTCCTGATACTCCAGATGCGTCAATAACGGCTGAACATTCAATTGGAAATTCATTTCCTTTCCCTTCAATAATCCAATTGGAAAATTGATTTTGGCTATTGAAAATTCTTTTCATCGATGTCACTCGATGATTGAGATGCAATTCGACCCCAAGTGCCATAGCCTCATCCATGAGCCATTGCTCGAAAAGGTGCTTCTCGAGAACGTAGCCAGGTTCTGTCAACAGCTTGTTTTCTCCACCGGGGAAAATCACTCGAATGCCTTTCACATCCAGTGCCTTGACATGGTCAGGAATTTGCAAGTCCAGATTCTGGACAGCAAGGTCGGAGAGGCATTCGCCGCAATGCACTGGGGTTCCAACCTCTGGATCGGCTTCTACGACGATGGTAGAAAGGCCAAGACGAGAGGCATGAATGGCTGCTGAACCTCCTCCAGGTCCTGCGCCAATGATGAGTAAATCGCATCGGCGAGCATCTGCCATGTCGTTGTCATTGATACACGGCTCATGAATTCAACGGTATTGCAATCTTTGCATATATTATTCTCACCTAACGAGATTAATAGTTTGAATTAAATACATAATATTAGAGGAATAATCGAGTGAAACATATGAGTGAAACTGCCACAGAAAATCGCCTACCTGTAACTGTTCTAACAGGATTTTTGGGTTCCGGAAAAACAACCCTCTTGAATCACATCCTCACCAGTACAGAGCACAAGATGAAATTCGCTGTCATCGAGAACGAATTTGGTGATGTTGGAATTGACGAAAACATCCTTGTCGAGAGTTCGGAAGAAAGCATTATCGAAGTCATGAACGGATGTATTTGTTGCACCGTACGAGGCGACTTAACGGAAGTCTTGGACAACTTGTACGATCGTATCAAAGACTTTGACGGCGTTATTATTGAGACCACAGGACTCGCAGATCCTGCACCTGTCGCTCAGACGTTCTTTGCAGATGAGAGAGTTTCGAACAACTACAATCTCGATGGTATCATCACCGTTGTTGATGCAAAGCACATCGTACAACACATCGAAGAAGAAAAGCCAGAAGGCGTTGAAAATGAATCCGTCGAGCAACTCGCATTCGCTGATCGAATCATGCTCAATAAAATTGATTTGGTCGACCAAGACGAACTTAATGATGTTGAGGCACGCATTAAATCCATCAACGGATTTGCTCCAATTTTCTACACTGAAAACAGCATCATCGATCCCAAGGAACTCATCAATATCGGAGCGTTCGATCTTGAAAGAACCCTCGAGATGGACCCGGAATTCCTAGATACAGAAGCAGAACACGAGCATGACGATCGGGTTACATCAACAAGTATGAAATTTGAAGGAGAACTCAACGTCAATAAACTCGAACGTTACATTGGCAGTCTTATGCGAGAACACGGAGAGAATCTGTTCCGCTACAAGGGAGTTCTTGCTGTGAAAGGCGTTGATGAGAAGTATGTCTTCCAAGGTGTTCACATGCTCTTTGGTGGTGATTACAGTCGCGATATCGGCTTATGGAAGCAAGGAGAAACCAGGGAATGCCGATTTGTCTTTATTGGCCGTGATCTTGATCACGATGCACTTCAAAAAGGCCTCATGGAATGCCAAGCAGAAGATTTGAGATTCAACGTTGGTGACATGGTTTATGCGAACATCGGCGAATTCACTGAAGGCAGAATCATCAAGACCTGGGATCAAGGTAATCCATATCGCGTCGAGATTCAGAATGAAGAGAAATCCAACGTGTGGGTACCAATCGATAACGACGAATTCGTTCGAGCATCACTCTGAGTTGGTTCCGATGGCTCCGCGTCTGATGGTTTGTGATGGCTGTTGTTGTGGTCGAATGGAGAAAGGAAACGATGTTGTCCCCATCGACATGCTGAAGCAAGCATGGGAGGAACACGGGCTCAAGGAACATGTCAAACTGTCCATTTCGGGCTGTCTTGGACCATGTAGCATGAACAATGTATCTCTCATGATGAACGGAACAGAACGCATTTGGCTCGGTGAATTGTCGTCAACAGGCCACTATGAATCACTTGTTTCATGGGCAAAATCAATTGCCGAGGATGGAAAAATAACAACATTACCTGATGCGTTGAAGCTACATCAGTTCATGCCTAAGGCCAACTAAAGTTAGTGTCGATAACTTAAACGACTACAGATTTGACCTGACACTTGATGGGGATAGGCCTTGGCTATTGAGGTTGAACCCCTACTTTCAGGTTGCCTCTGTTTGATGTATCTTGCATATGGCTTGCTTGTAAAAGGAGGTTTTTGGAGGAGCAGTTGGACAGGAAAAGGTGGGGCATGGGTTCCAAGCTCAGAAAGCCCCATCTTCTTTATTTTGATGATCATACTCTTCTCCGTCCTCGGTGTTGTCCTTATTCTCGAAGGTTTGAATGTACTGTAAAATGATCGGAATGGCATAAGGATTCGCAAAAATGAAGGTGAGTGAGTGAAACAAATACAGGGCTGTACAAACATAGTCATTGATGGAGCAAATATAATTCATTACGATTTTGATATTGTAATGAAAGATAAAGATGGCAACAGATTGACCCAGATTCGCCCAGAACGCTTACAACAAGCCATCGAATATGGTGAGAACTTAGGTTGGCAAACCGTTGCAGTCTTGAAGAAGGGAACATACATCTGGGGAAAGGCCAACGAGGAATTACCGACCGTAGGTGACATGAATATTGTTGATGAATTAATCTCTCAAGGAAAAATAGAGTTGATTAACTCACAAGATGAGGATATTTACTTCATCCAATTTGCACTGAAGAACAATTCTGTGTTGATCACCAATGACACCTTCAAAGATAAGATAAAGAATGGAAAAACCATCCAAAGAGAACGAAGTACGTACCCTGATTTGGATTGGGATAAAATCGATCAATCGACACTTGATTATGATTTCATCAAGGGTCAAATCTTGGTGGCTGGGCTGCCAAAATTCACAGAACCAGAGGAGGAGGTCTCGGATGTTATTTCTCCTGAAGAGATCAAGGAATTGAAGCGTGAAATTAACGAAATGAAGAAACAATTACGAAACATCAACAATGAGTTGATACGACTGAATTCTATTGATAGCGTCAATAATCCTGTTTCCAACAACCGGGATATCTTCCAAGCAGTCGTTTCCAACAGACTCGGTGGAGGAGAGATGGTGGAATTCACTCAATTCCACAGAGAGATCGGAGCTGCCGTTCTTGGATTGGACCTTACTGGTTATCCACAAAAATGGCCAAAGGATTGGGCAAACTCACTGAGGGAAAAACTCGGATTGGATCCCGAAGCGAAATTCACCACAGAATTCCTCTCAATCAGTCGGAAAAAATTGTGTGTTGAGCCTGATAAAACAGTCAAAGGAAAGCAAAATATATTCCTGAGCTAATCCTAAGGTTCTCTTTCCGATTTGGAAATATCTTATCGGTGGGTACGGTTGTAAATCTATACGGCAACGAGGGACCCCCTTGTACTCATTTTTCGAATCTAATCCTAAATCACTTCACATTGCAGGGGATAAGTTTGTGTTTAACAAGTGATTGGAGTGCTCATGGATAATATGGACTCGGGGGTAAACCTCGTAGATTACAAGCCACTTTCTCTACCAGGGAACTTTTTCACACATTTCATTTCAATGGGCTCGTTAGCATTATCCATTTTCCTTTTAATTCCATTCATTGAGATGATTTTGACGGAATCTTACAATAAAAAAATTTTCAATGACCTTGGGCCTTTTATATTGATTACTCTTGCAGTTGGATATCTATTTTATTCATATCGAATAGTAATCTCTAGGGATGAGGACACTCTCATAGTCTACAGGCAATTTATGCTACCTCAAATCCAATTCCTTAGACATGAGTATCCTGTTAATTCTTTGTCTGCTGATGAAGTCACATACGCCGGTGGTGAGGACAGTTCTCCAACCACATACACAACAATTTACAGCGAAGAACAAATTGTGATAAAATACACAGGCCAAAAGAAAAAATTGAGGCATATATGGCCAGAATTACTTATGCCCAAAGAAGAATCTTCCGATGGGGATGATGCTATGAAACAACAATTTTGGTCAAACGTCTCGAGAGATTCGTAAATTACGGATGTTAACAAGGTCTGAGCACCTACTCTTGTGAATGCGACCTACAAATACAACAGTACACATCAAAATGAATATTATCTCGTGAAGTGAATGAATGAATCGCATATGTCCACGAGGGTTTTTCCATAAAGCCCTCGTGCATAGATAATGACATTCGCAAGGGTTAGCAGTGGGTCATATTGAACCGTA
>MDSV01063943.1_pt1 | contig 10899 bp, 8 predicted proteins | sample 810851 | NCBI WGS metagenome assembly MDSV01 (sample SAMN05326640, study PRJNA326480) | marine metagenome | isolation source: seawater | place: Atlantic Ocean: North East | collected 2012 | reverse complement strand
CTTTATCCATTTTGTAGAAAAAGGATTGGACTTGAAACAAGTTGTAAATACAAATAAGTGCTTACTTCAAGTGGAAGTGCACGATGGAAATATTTATATCCAAAGCGCCATAGACAATTTATTAAAAGGAGCATCAGGGCAAGCTGTTCAAAATATGAATTTACTTTTTGGGCTGGATGAAAAAACGGGTTTAAAACTTAAAACTATTGGGTTTTAAGTAATTAGTAACTTTTACGCAATCAAAATGAAATTATTTGACGTTTATCCACTTTTCCCCATTGAGCCTGTTAAGGCTCAAGGAGCATACGTTTATGATAAACATGGAACTGAATATTTGGACTTTTACGGAGGTCATGCGGTTATATCTGTTGGACATTCACATCCAGATTACGTACAAAGAATAAAAAGTCAACTCGACAATATTGCATTTTATTCGAATTCGGTAGTAAACAATACCCAAACAGAACTGGCTAATAAATTAGGAAAGCTTTCGGGTTACCAAGATTATCAACTTTTTCTTTGCAGTAGTGGTGCTGAAGCTGTTGAAAATGCCCTTAAAATGGCAAGTTTTCAAAACTGTAAATCTAAAATAATTGCTTTTGAAAAAGCTTTTCATGGACGTACCTCCGGTGCACTGCAAGTGACCGACAGTTCAAAAATAAAATCTACGTTTAATGGTTCTTTAACTACCGAATACCTTCCCTTGAATGACTTAGAACCTGTTGAACATGCTTTAGAAGAAGGTGATGTTGCAGGAATTATTATTGAAGGAATTCAAGGAGTTGCGGGTATTATTGAACCCAGTGTTGAATTTTTAAGAGGGTTAATAGATTTGGCCGATAAATATGGCGTTGTATTAATTTTAGATGAAGTTCAAAGTGGATTTGGACGTACAGGAGATTTTTTTGCACACCAACATGCTGGAATAAAAGCTGATATAATTACCATGGCCAAAGGCATGGGTAATGGTTTTCCAATTGGCGGTATCATTTTAAGCCCTAATTTCAAAGCGAGTTTTGGTTTGCTAGGAACAACTTTTGGAGGAAACCATTTAGCGTGTGTAGCATGTTGCTCAGTAATGGATATTATTGAAAAAGAAAAGCTTTTGGATAACGCTATAAAACAGGGGAATTATTTAATCCAAGAACTTTCAAAAATAGATTCAGTTGAAACCATTACTGGTCGAGGCTTAATGTTAGGAATAGTTGTTAAGGGTGATGGAAAAGCATTGCGCTCTACCCTACTTACTAAACACAACATCTTCACTGGAGGATGTGCGAACCCAAGTATTTTGAGATTACTGCCTCCAATGAATATAACTCAAAAAGAGTGTGATAAATTAATTAGCGCCATTAATACTGAGTTGGCTTAAAAAATGGACGAAACCGACGGAAAATACAGAAGGAACGTGAAGTTTGGCTATGAAGTCGAGGTTGTTCAAAAACAACATCAAAAAACTGGAGAACTTACCCAAGGAACTGTAAGGAAAATCCTTACCAAATCACAACACCATCCTCATGGAATAAAAGTGATGCTCACCGATGGTAAAGTTGGTAGAGTTAAAAGCATACTTTTGTAGTACATTCCGACTTCTCAAGAGTAACTTTTCATGTAATCTTCATTATAGTAATAAAAACATGAAGAGTTCATTACTGTTTTTACTACTTATATCAGTCGGGTTTACAATAAAATCTCAAGAAAATTTTGATTTCAAATTATTCGAAAATGCCAAAAAATATGGAGCCTATTTAGAGAAAAATTTGCCTATTTATGAAGTTGAAAAAATTAATCCAAAGGATAAAAAGGGACTCGTTTATATTCCCAATAACCTTAGAAGCTCAAAATATAATTATACTGATAAATGGACAGATCTTAAAGATACCGTTAAAGCTTATAGAGTAGATGTTATCTTTTCTAAATATCCATTAAGAAAAGGCCAGTATAAAATGGTTCATCCTTTATTGTCAAATCGGATTAAAAACATTCTTTTGTTCGATCCCAGTTTAAATGAAAAAGAAGTAGAATGGAGAATAATTCTTCAAACAAATTGTGAAAATGATGAACAAGCCGATAGTTTATTTCATGGAGCCAGAATATATTTCAGCAAGCCTAAAAAGGAAAAAATAAAAAACGATACTACAATTTGTTGTCAAGATTCAGTACCAAAAAGAAAAGTCATTGAGAATCAATTTTCTCCAGCAGCTATTCTAAATAACATGAATAAAATTAATACTATCCAACCTATTCCGGACTCTCTTAAAAAAGTTTTAAGTGGTAAATCTTTGGATGAAAAAGAAGAGATTTATTCATCCTATTATGAAGAAAAATGGCGCTCTATTCCAGATAAAAACTTTGAAGACAAGAGTAATCAAGAGAAAAAGAAAACACTAGAAAAAATAACAAAATTCACAAATAAATTTGTCCCTAACTCAAAAATCGTTTCAAGCGTAATGAACCGACATCCAGAATGGGATAATGCTCTTGTGGTAGTTGATTGGACTGGAAGCATGTATGGCCATGGTGGGCAGATTTTACATTGGCATACTTTAAACTTCAAAAAGTCCGGAATTACAAAATTCACACTTTTTAATGATGGTGATAGAAAAATAGTTAAAAACATAGGTGAAACAGGAGGTGTTTATCATCAGAAAGCCAACAATGTTGAAAAAATAAACGCCTTATACAATTTAGTAATGTCAAAAGGTGGTGGTGGTGATTCTCCTGAAAATGATGTAGAGGCGATACTTAAAGCTGAAATGAATACGGATACATCACAATATGATATGATAATTCTTCTTGCAGATAATAATTCGTGCGTACGGGACATCTCTCTGTACGATAGAATCCAAAAACCTGTAAAAGTAATTCTTTGTGGCTACTCGCCTTTAATTGGTATTGATCCAGATTATTTAATCATTGCTGCAAAAACAGGTGGGGGTGTCTACACAATTGATGAAGATATTGAAAATTTGAAATTACAAGTTAAGGGTGAAACAATTACTGAAAAACCTATAATTCCGTTAAAAATAAAGAATAATAGATGTGGATTTATGAAGTATAGGAAAGCGGTGTCAAAATATGATGATGTTGTATTTACTGATATTAAGGAAACTAAACGGAAAAAGAAATTGATAAAAAAAATAAACCTTTCCAATGATTCCATTTATAAATTCCCCCGAGAACTGAAAAGAATGAAAGTTTTAAAAGACTTAGATTTAAGTCATAATAAACTCAAAAGTATCAAAGGAATTAATAAGAATACGCTGCTTTTCAATTTAGATATTTCGAACAATAATATACTATCTATTTCTAAAGATATTCTAGAACTAAAGTACCTAAGAAATCTAGATTTCTCCTACAACAAGCTGATGACATTTGGAGCTTATATTCAGGAATTAAGAAGCCTTCGAAAACTTGATATTTCAAATAATGAAATCAGCTCAATGATTGCATTTAAACCAATGAGAAATTTAGAAGTTTTAAATATTTCAAATAACAAAATTGAAAAATTGCCGACAGAATTTTATTTAATGAAAAAGCTAAAAAAAATAAATCTAAGTGGTAATGAAATAAGTTCAATTAATGAGATTGTTTACAAGATGAGAAAAGTTGAGTTGCTGGACTTATCAAACAATAATTTAAGAGATATTCCAAAAAACCTAAGTAAACTTAATAAGTTAAAATTATTGAACCTATCTGGTAATCCTTTGCCCCAAAAGGTAATAGATGATTTGAGGAAAAAGATGCCAAATACTAGAATTCAATTTATTTAACTCTGATGCCTATTTAAAAGGAACTAATCTTCAAATTCCGATAAAGGGTTTTCTGGCCATTTGTGTTTTTTGTAGCGAATTCGAAGTTCTTTTCTTACTTCGAAATAGGTTTTTTTCCAAAAACTATTTAAATCGTTTGTGATTTGCACCACTTTAAATCCAGGAGAAAGTAAATGCATGAGTACATTTATCTTCCCTCCATTTACTTTGGGTGTTTCAAGCATTCCAAAACAACGCTGAAGGGGTACAGCTAAAACTGGTTCTGAACCGTTTTCTTGATATTCTAATTTAGCTAGTGTTCCATTTGGTAATGTTACTTTTGAAGGCACAAGAGCATCTAACATTTGTTGCTGTTCCAGTGTTAAACTGTAAAAAAGAATTTCTTTTAAATCAATTTTCCTTAAATCTTGGGGCTTTTTAACATTAGACAAATAGGGGATAATCCATTCTTTATTAGATGCTAATAATGCTTCAATACTATATTCAGGAAATCTTACACTAGAATTGCATTTTCGCAAAAAACGCACACGATACAACAATTGAATCACTTCCTTGTTCCAATCCAATAATTGACGCCCTTTTTCAGCTATTGCATTCGTAATAGCCTCTATTAATTTTTCTGGATTCGGGTTTTGAATCGGAGTACTTTTAAGGACAATACTTCCTATTCTCATTTCTTCTCTAGCAATTAATCCTCCATCATCTGTATCCCACTTTACGATTTCCTTAGTAACAACTTTACTTAATAAATCTTTAGGATTTATTGGGCTCGCCATAAAAATCTTACCACTATTTTCCCTCTCAGTTACATGAGCAATGGCTAACCATTGCTCATGCGCTAAGTCATCCTGATGTCCAGCTGCTGCCATTTTCCCATTTGCCATTTGGAATTGAGCATTGTTCCCAGGGCGAGAACTAGCTATTCTCTCAGGGTATGCACTAGCAATTAACAAACCAGTATCGTGGTCATCAATTACACCGTTATCGGGTTCAATAGTAAACATCTTACGGTATTGCTCAGCCAACTTTTCTAAACGAGAGAATTGCTTCCCCCCTTTGCCTTCTTTTCTGAATCTTCTGAGCGCTTCTATCCTTAAATTGATGTCTATGCCCGATTTAGGAGGGAAAGGATCTTTTTCTTCCAGCAATGGAGCGATGTCTGTTGCTAAAGCGAGCTGTCCAATTTGTTCGGCTTGCACCATCATTTGAGCTATTCTAGGATGGGTGGGAACCTTATGCAATTCCATTCCATGCGAAGTTATTTTTCCATGTTCAATTGCTCCAAGTTCTTCCAAAAGCTTTTTTGCTTTTTGCACGTTTCCAAATGGCGGAGGCGTTACCCAAAACAAATGATTTGGATCACTTATACCCCACTTGGCCAAATCCAAAACCAAAGATGTTAAATCGGCTTGCTCAATTTCAGGATTCCCTTGTTCTTTCATTCTGGATTGAGAAACTTTGCTCCACAAACGATAACATACCCCATCACTCAAACGTCCTGCTCTACCTTTTCGCTGATCAGCAGATTCTTTTGAAATTTGTACAGTTTCTAATCTTGAAAGACCTGATTTCGGATTAAATTTAGCTATCCTTTCAAATCCAGAATCAACCACTATTTTGATTCCTTCAACGGTAAGTGAAGTCTCTGCAATATTTGTAGCCAAAATAACTTTTCGCTTGCCTTCTTTGTCAGGCATAATCGCTGCAAATTGTTTTCCTGGAGGTAACTGGCCATACAAGTGGGTAATTTTTAAATTAGACATAGATCTTCGAAGTAATTCTTCGCACTTTCTAATTTCTCCCTGGCCAGGCAAAAAAACAAGAACATCACCCTCTTTATGTTTTATGGCTTTTTTTACTGCTTGATGTACCATTTCAGGAAGTATTTTCCAGTCAGAATCCCCTTCGTAATTTACTTCAACAGGAAACATTCTTCCTTCACTTTCAACTTCAGTAGCATTTAATCGAAAAGCTAATTCAGGCATATTAATCGTTGCCGACATAACTACTATTCTTAAATCCTCTCTCAAAACCCCTTGAACTTCTTTAGTGAAGGCCATCGCCAAATCTGCATGAATACTGCGCTCGTGAAATTCATCAAATATGATTAATCCAATGTCCTCTAAAGAATTATCTTCATGGATTAGTCGTGTTAAAATTCCTTCGGTAACTACCTCAAGTTTGGTTTTTTTCGATATTTTCTGTTCAAAACGAATTCGGTAACCCACCGTTTCTCCTACTTCCTGCTTCAACATGTCGGCCATTCGGATTGCCACTGTTTTTGCAGCCAACCTACGAGGTTCAAGCATAATTATTTTCCTGCCTTTTAGCCATTCTTCTTTTAAAAGAGCAAGAGGAATTAACGTACTTTTCCCAGCACCTGTAGGGGCTTTTATAACCACTGTTGTTCCATCAGAAAGCTTTTTTTTGATTTCAGGAACTACTTCAGAAACAGGCAGGCTGAATTGGGTGTAATCAAATGACATTACTGTAAAGGTCGGTAATTATTTAATTGACTTCTGATAAAATGATTATAATCAAGCGTAATTCAAATGCAACTCTATTGCATAAATATTTATTTATGTATTTTTACTTAAATGAATGAATCCAGAGCAATACTAAAAAAGCACGGTTTGAAATTTACAGAAAACCGAAAAGTGATTTTAGAGCAATTCATTTCTGCCAATTATGCCTTATCGTATAATGATATTGAAAATTTAATTGAAAAAAAAATAGATAAAGTTACCGTTTATCGGACGTTAAAATCATTTGAAGAAAATGGGATTGTTCATCAGGTAGTTGATGGAAGCAATCAAATAAAATATGCTCTATGTAATTCCGGATCATGTTCATCCAATCATCATCACGACACACATATTCATTTCAAATGCGTCGACTGCGATAAAACATATTGCCTAGATGATATTACTCCTCCTGAACTAATATTACCCAAAGGCTACTCTATTGCTAAACAAAACGTCTTTATTCAAGGAAGATGTCAGAACTGTTAATCAGTTGGCTTGATTTAAATATTACTTTTGTAATATTTGTATGATATATTTTCTCAATTATAAAAAAGGCCTAATCATTACATTCTTGCTTTCGATTGCTTTTTTATTACTTTTTTATGGAGAAGTTTTTTTAAATCCAAACGAATACATTTTTTCGCCTAGTGGCGATGGGATAAAAAACTACTTTACTTACATATATCATATTAAAAATGACACTAGTGTCCATTTTTTTAATGGAATGGCATATCCATTTGGTGATTTACACATTTTCTCTGATGGACATACACTACTAAGTAGTTTCCTTCAATTCATCCCCAATTCTGAAAAATGGGCTATTGGTTTTTTAAATCTACTTCTTCTATCATCATTTCCAATTACTTCTTGTATTGTATATAAGCTCCTAAGTTCATTTAATGTTCGAACTTTTGTTGCTGTTGTTTTCTCTATTACAATAATGCTTATGGCTCCACAATACACTAGATTGTTTGGTCACTTTAGCATGGCATATAGTTTTTTCATTCCGTTAACTTGGTATTGGGTTAGGCAGTATAACCTATACGAATCAAAAAAACATACAATATACATTTTTGTTTTACAGCTTATTTTATACTTCACTCACCCATACTTAGGTGTTATTTCATTAATTTTCCTTCTAACTCATCAAGGATTAATTTTTTTTATCGACAAGTCAAAACGTGTATTGACTTTTGCTTTACATACCATTTTTCAGAGCTTACTACCATTATTCTTATTCCAGTCTTATGTTACTATTTTGGATACTATTAGTGACAGGGCTTCTTATAAATTTAATTTCGGGGCTTCAAGTTTAGATTTTAAAGGTGTATTTTTTCCTCATAGAAAGCCTTTTTTATCAATTTTCAAAGGCATATTTAATTTTGACGATGTAAAATGGGAAAGCTTGTGTTACATAGGCATAGTAAACATTTTATTTCTCTTGCTTATTTTTTATCGATTTATTTCAAAAAAACGAAAATGGCTAAGAATCAAAAAAAGTTGGATTATTGTAGTAGGGGCATTGGGATTAATTTATGCCTCAGGATTGCCATTTAAATACGGAATGGGTATTTTAGATGTTTTTCCTCAAATCCGTCAAATACGAGTTTTATCAAGGTTTGCATGGATATTTTACTTTACAGCAAGTGTTTTTGTTGCTATCTACTTTAATAAAATTTATGTCAACTATTTATGGACAAATAAAAAAGCAATTGCTTTTTTATTCGTTGGTTTAATTTTTACTATAAATTCTTGGGAGTCTTATTCCTATCATAGTACATCCAGCGAAAAAATGACACTTTGTAAAAACCCATTTATTGAAAATAATTTATCCCTGAACCAGCAAAATGAAATTCAAAGTTTAAAACATTCAGAATACCAAGCTTTATTGGCTCTTCCATATTTTCAAGTTGGAGGCGAAAGATCAATTCATAATATAAAAGATTATGATTTATTTTATGAGGCATTGGTACTATCTTATCACACGAAAATCCCATTAATAAATACATGCTTATCTCGTTCTAGTAGTCAAAATTTAGGAGAGCTGTCCAAAAGCCTTAAAGAAAATTATACCGAACAACAACTTAGAAAAACGTTTATCAAAGACGGGAGAAAAATTGCAGTAATTAAAGGCATAAAGAACCTAAATAATATTGAAAAACGAACTTTATCATTCTGTAAGAAAGTATCTTTTTCAAAAAGAATTTTCGATTTTGACTACAAAAATGCAATGAAAAACTATAAAGACTCTGTTTTAGGATTTTACAAAAAAAATTATTTAAAATTTCATCATCAAGGAAAATTGAATTTTGAAGATTCCAGTAAACAAGTAATTTTTGAGGATTTTGACAACAGTGGAAATAATGATGAAATAGTGTTTAGAGGTGACCGAGCTCAAAAATCATACTACAACCAATTTACTACGATTATAGATTTGAAAAATCAATTAAAAAATAAAAAATATGACGTTAGCTTTTGGTATTATTCTGATATGGACACAACTAATCATATAATGTGTTTTGTTAACGAGCAAAAAGAAGGAAAACCTAGTAAATGGTCAAATGTTACTGATACTAAAATTAATTATAAACACTATGGGAAATGGAGTTTAGTTGAGTTTAGTATCCAACCAATATATCCACAAGGAACACAAAAAATAATGCTTAAAGGAAACAACACATACTTCAATCCCCCAATATTTTTTGATCAAATTTTAATTAAGCAGGAAAACACTGATGTATATATGAATTACAATGGAGAGATTTTTAAAAATAATTACCCCGTGGGAACACTATAAATTATAATCTCCCTTTTTAAATTTAACGCGCAATTTCAACAAATCTAGAACCATTTGTGGTCCACTATTTAATATTGAAATGTTTGAATTAACATTAGTATCTGATAATTTTACAGGGAACTCTTTTACTTCATAGCCTTTCTTTTGAGCAAGCAATAAAATTTCAACGTCAAAACACCAACCTTTAATCTGCGATAAATTAAATAATTCGAGAGCCACATGTCTTTTAAAAAGCTTAAACCCGCATTGAGTATCCTTAATTTTCAAACCAGTAATTAAATACTTCAATCGCGAAAAAATTTTCCCGACAAATTTCCGGTACAATGGATAATTCTCAGTTGGATTTAAATACTTCGAACCAATTACCAAATCATAGTCTTTTATACAAGCTTTAAAAGATAGAACATAATCAATAGGGATGGTATGATCTGCGTCCATGAAAAGTACAAAATCGTTATTCGATTTAAGAACTCCTGTTTTAACTGCAAAACCTTTGCCTTTATTAGTTTCTAGTGTAACCAATTGAACATCATTTCTTCTTGCTACTATTTCATTGGTGCTATCGGTTGAACCATCATCAACAACTATAACCTCAAAATTAAAATCTTGATGGGATAAAAATGCAATAATCTGATTCAATGTTTTCTCAATAGAATGCTCTTCATTAAAAGCGGGAACAATCACTGAAAGGCTAAATAACATCTAGTAAATCTACGAATATATAAGCAATTGATTTAATATAATTAGAGTTATCAAAATTTATGTAATTTGCAGATAACCTTCATACATTATGACAATAATTAATACCTTATCCGTTGTTATTCCCGTTTACGATGAAGCTAGTACAATTCAATTACTTCTGGATAAAGTACAAAATGTTCAACTCATTAATAATATTCAAAAAGAATTCATACTAATTAATGACTGCAGTTCGGATGATACAGAAATTGTTATTAAAAACTATATTGAAAATAATCCTGAAATTAACATTCAATATTATGTTCAATCTGAGAACATGGGTAAAGGGGCTGCCTTACATCGAGGTATACATGAGGCTACAGGTGAAGCGATTATCATACAAGATGCTGATTTAGAATACGACCCCAATGAGTATAACGTTTTACTTAAACCGATAATTGAAGGATTTGCTGATGTTGTTTATGGATCGCGATTTAGAGGTTCTAACCCGCATCGGGTATTATTCTTTTGGCATACTTTAGGTAATAAGTTTTTAACTTTTCTCTCTAATCTAGTCAACAATTTGAATTTAACGGACATGGAAACTTGCTATAAACTTTTCAAATCAGATTATTTGATTTCACTAAATCTAAAGGAAAAGCGTTTCGGTTTTGAACCTGAAGTAACTGCAAAAATAGCTCGCATTCGAAAAATTGCAATTTTTGAAGTTGGAATATCGTACTATGGAAGAACCTACAAAGACGGAAAAAAAATCGGGATTAAAGATGGTTTTAGAGCAATTTATTGCATTTTTAAATACGGTTTATTTAAAGCGAAATAGTTTGAAAAAAATAATATTCCTACTTCTCCTACCTCTTATTTTTATAGGATGTAATTCAAAACAAACAGATCAACGCATTCAATGTTCATCGAATAAAAAAAACATTTCTTTTTTCTGCGATTACGATTCACCTTCTATTTGCAATGAATGGAACCTAAACGATAAAATGATAAAAAATGCAGATAACAAGTTTGAACGGTATGAGAAACATCAATTATATGGCCACGCATTCGACTTTACAATACCAGATTCACTATCCAACAAAAATATACTAATAAAAGTATG
>MDSV01238526.1_pt1 | contig 10901 bp, 10 predicted proteins | sample 810851 | NCBI WGS metagenome assembly MDSV01 (sample SAMN05326640, study PRJNA326480) | marine metagenome | isolation source: seawater | place: Atlantic Ocean: North East | collected 2012 | reverse complement strand
TTATTAAGTAGATGCTTTGAAATGATGGTTGAAGATGGAAACTTAGAAATATTAAAACTTCTATCATCTACATCTGCTGAAATTTCACAAGGTGAAGTCTTACAACTTCAACATAAAGGTGAAATTGATATGCTTGAGGAAACCTACTTAAAAATAATTTCTGCAAAAACGGCATCACTTTTTGCAGCAGCAACGAAAGTTGGTTCTATTTTGGGAAACAAAGAAAGCAAAATTAAAGAAGCATTAGAATTTTATGGGAAAAACCTTGGGCTAACTTTTCAAATAGCAGATGATACTTTGGATTATAACTCAGAACTTAAATTCTTTGGAAAAAAAATTGGTAATGACTTTTATGAAGGAAAAGTAACTTTGCCTATTATTCTTTTACATCAAAGAGCTAATATGAATGAAAAAATTGAGTTAAAAGAATTATTTGAAAAAAATAAAAGAAGCGAAGAAAATTTAAATAAAGTTTTATTGATGATTAAAAATTATAATATAATTTCAGATTGCTATGCAAAAGCAGAATATTTTATTAATCTTGCCTCTAATTCTCTTAGTATTTTTGAAGAGTCAAAAGAAAAAGAAATTCTTAAAAATTTAACTTCTTTTAGTTTAGAAAGATCTTATTAAGGACTTAAAAGATTTTTTTCCCATTCTTTATTATCTTTTTTTGTATATAACAATCTTTCGTGTATTCTATCTTGTCCATCTAGCCAAAACTCAATTTCATAAGGATCTAAATTCCATCCTGACCAATGTTTAGGTCTTGGTACATCTTTTTCATTTGGATATTTTTTTTTAAATTCTTCAAATGAATTTAATAATTCATCCCTAGATTTTAAAATAGTACTTTGATTTGATGCCCATGCACCTATTCTACTTCCATATGATCTACTGTTGTAATAATTATTAGAATCTATATCTGAAACATTTGATAGTTTTCCGGTAACTCTTACCTGTCTCAATAAAGATTTCCAATGGAAACACATAGATGCACTTGGATTAGATTTTATTTCACTACTTTTACGACTATTTAAATTTGTATAAAAAATAAATCCATTTTTATTGAAGTCCTTGAGTAAAACCATTCTTACAGAAGGAATCCCGTTTTTTCCAACTGTTGCTAGGGCTAGTGCATTCGGATCATTAATTTCAGTTTTTTTTGCTGCTTCAAACCACTCCACGAATAAATCTATTGGATTTTCTAAATCCTTGAAGCAATTATTCAGCCCTAAAGAGTTTTTTTCATTCATAATTTCAACAAAATAATTTATATAATATATTTAATGTCATTTAATACATTTGGAAAGATATTTCGTTTCACAACCTGGGGAGAATCTCACGGTCCTGCTATTGGTTGTGTTGTAGACGGATGTCCACCTAATATTAGAATTAATGAAAAAAATATACAAACTGAGCTTAACAAAAGAAAGCCTGGTCAATCAAAATTTACAACTCAAAGAAAAGAAGATGATGAAGTAAAGATTTTATCTGGTATCTTTGAAGGCAAAACAACCGGAACACCTATTTCAATGATAATTTATAATAAAGATATGAGATCTAGAGACTATGAAACTATAAAAAATAAATTTAGACCTGGTCATGCTGATTATACTTATTTTAAAAAGTATGGAATAAGGGATTATCGTGGTGGTGGAAGACAATCAGCTAGAGAAACTGCTAGTAGGGTTGCTGCAGGAGCAATTGCAAAAAAAGTTTTAGAAAATAAACTTGGAAAAAAATATAAGATAGTTGGAGCCGTTACTCAGCTTGGTATTCTTGGATGTGATACAAAAAATTGGAATGATAAAATAATAAATAAAAACCCATTTTTTTGCCCTGATAAATCTATATTAAAACTATGGGAGAAATATTTGCTTGGCATAAGAAAATCTGGATCTTCTTGTGGTGCAACTATTGAAATTAGAATTAAAGGTGTGCCTGTAGGATTGGGAGCACCTATTTATTCTAAATTGGATATGGACTTAGCTTCAGCGATGATGAGTATAAATGCAGTAAAGGGAGTGAATATTGGAGCGGGAATGAATTCTGCATTTTTAACTGGAGAAGAAAACTCCGATGAGATTATTCAAAAGGGTAAGTTGCCTATTTTTAAATCTAATAATGCAGGAGGAATTCTAGGTGGGATTTCTAGTGGACAAGAAATTGTAGTTTCATTTGCTGTAAAACCAACTTCATCAATATTAAGATCTAGAAAAACTATAGATAAATTTGGTAAAAATACTTCTATATCTGTTAAAGGAAGGCACGACCCTTGTGTGGGAATAAGAGCGGTTCCTATTGGTGAAGCTATGGCACATTGTGTTATATTAGATCATTATCTTATGAACAAAGCTCAATGTGGTAAGTAAATTTTATTTTTGTTTTTGTAAAATAACTTTCGAATTTAAAGTATCAAATACTTTTGAAACTATTGCTTCAGCATCAAGTCCAGCTTCTTTATACATTAATTCTGGTTTATTATGATCTATAAACTTATCAGGCAAAACCATTGATCTAAATTTTAAATTATTATCTAACAAACTGTTTTCTGACAAAAATTGGCTAACATGAGATCCAAAGCCACCTAAAGATCCTTCCTCAATTGTAATTATTACTTCATGATTGACTGATAATTCCCATATTAAATTTTTGTCAAGCGGTTTAGCAAATCTTGCATCAACAACTGTAATTTCTATTCCTTTTTTATTTAATATTTCATTGGCTAATAAACATTCATGAAGTCTTGCTCCAAAATTTATTAAGGCAATTTTTTTTCCTTCAATAATTATTCTGCCTTTTCCAATTTCAATTTTTTCATCGATATTTGGTAGTTCTATGCCTACACCATTACCTCTAGGATATCTTAGGGCAGAAGGATTATTGTTTAAATCTACTGAGGTATTAATCATTCTTACAAGTTCTGCTTCATCACTAGCTGCCATAACAATAAAATTTGGAAGTGTAGATAGATAGGTGACGTCAAAAGATCCTGCGTGTGTTGGACCATCTGCGCCTACAAGTCCAGCCCTATCAATTGCAAATCTAACTGGCAGCTTCTGAATAGCAACATCATGAACTACTTGATCGTATGCTCTTTGCAAAAAAGTTGAATATATAGCTGCAAATGGTTTATAACCTTCAGTAGCTAATCCAGCGGCAAAAGTTACTGCATGCTGCTCTGCTATTCCTACATCAAACATTCTATTTGGAAATTTTTCTGAAAATAAATCCATGCCTGTACCTGATGGCATCGCAGCAGTTATTCCAACTATTTTACTATCTTTTTCAGCATGCTTAATTAAAGTTTTCGCAAAAACTTTTGTATAAGACGGGGTGTTTGATTTACTTTTTTCTTGAATTCCAGTTTTAACGTTAAATTTTGTAACACCATGATATTTGTCATGAGATTTTTCTGCAAATTCATATCCTTTTCCTTTCTCAGTCTTTATATGAATCATTATAGGACCTTCGTGATTCAATTTTTTTGCATTTTTTAAAACTGATATTAAGTTATCTAAATCATAACCATCAATTGGGCCAACATAATAAAATCCAAGCGAATTAAATAAAGTACCCCCAGTTACAGCTGATCTTAAAAAATCTTCTGCTCTTTTAGCTTTGTCGCTAAACCTCTTTGAGAAAGCTGAAATTATTAGTTTAATTGTTTCTCTAAAACTAAAGTAAATTTTTCCTGATAATATTTTTGCAAGATATGTACTCATGGCTCCAACCGGTTTTGCAATCGACATATCATTATCATTTAACACTACGATCATTTTTGTTTTTGAAGATCCTGCATTGTTCATTGCTTCATATGCCATTCCAGCACTAATTGCTCCATCACCTATTACTGCTACAACTTGATTGGATTTTTTTTCTAATTTATTAGCAGTTGCAATTCCAAGTGCAGCTGAAATTGATGTAGAGCTATGAGCTGCACCAAAAGGATCGTATTCACTTTCAGATCTTTTTGTAAAACCTGACAAACCGTTACCCTGTCGAAGAGTTTTTATTTTGTCTTTTCTACCAGTTAATATTTTATGAGGATATGTTTGATGTCCAACGTCCCAAATAATTTTATCATTTGGGGCATCAAATACATAATGAAGAGCTATTGTTAATTCTACAACTCCAAGCCCAGCTCCAAGGTGACCTCCTGTAACAGAAACTGCATCTATCATTTCTTCTCTTACTTCTTTTGCTAAAGTTTTAAGTTCTGATGTTTTTAAATTTTTTATATCAGAGGGAAAATTAACTTTATCTAGATATTGATATTTTTTAATCACTTTTCTCTTTCAAAAATAAATAAAACTGTTTTTTTTAAGTTTTGACTTTTATTTTTATAAATTTTTATTTTATTTAAAATATTATTTTTTAATTTTTCTTTATATATAATAGTATTTTTATAACCCAGTAAACTGATTAAAGTAGCTTTTCCCTTTTTTTTATCTTTTTGAGTTTTTTTTCCAGCTTTTTTTGTAATTCCTTTAAAATCAATCAAATCATCTGTAATTTGAAATAATAGTCCAATTTCATAGCCAATTTTCTCAAAAATTTTTAAAATACTTATTTTTTTATTTGCTATCAAAGCGGGAGCAATACAACAAAATGCAAATAATTTTCCAGTTTTCTTTATTTGCATATCAATTATCTTTTTTCTTTTTATTTTTTTTCTTTCATAGTTTAGATCTAAATATTGACCTCCTGCAATCCCTGTATGACCTGAACATTCTGAGATAAGATTAATTAATTTAATCTTTGTTTTTTCATTTAGTAATAAATTTTTATCACTTAATATTTCGAATGCAAACGTAAGAAGAGAATTTCCTGCAAGAACGGCGGTTGATTCTCCAAACTTTTTATGAGTAGAAAGTTTTCCTCTTCTAATTGAATCATTATCCATACATGGTAAATCATCATGAATTAAAGAGTAGGCATGTATACACTCAACTGCTGCACCTACTTTAATTAAAGTTCTATAATTTAAATTAAAAATTTTTCCAACATCAACTAAAATTTTAGACCTTATTTTTTTTCCACCAGGCAGCAGTCCATATTTCATTGAACTTATCAGTTCAGTTTTTGATTGTTTTTTAATATAATAATTTAAAAATTTATTAGTATCTTTAGCAATTCGATTTAAATCTTTAATCATTTTTTTATTATTTTATTAATTTTATCTTTTGTTTCAGAAGAAATATTTTTTGATTTTGCTTGAAATTTTTTCTCAATAATATTGTTTAATTTGACAAGTTTATGATATTCTTCAATAGAATTTTCAAGGTTTTTTTCATTTTCTAAATTTTCTACAATTTGACTCACCTCACTAGTCAATTCATCTAATGTTTTAAGATTATTATTATTTGGAAAATTTTTTTCTTTCATATATTAGTGGGTGATAATACATGAATAATAATCTTGCAAATATTAAAAAAAGTATCCATTTTTTAAATAAAAATGAATGTGTGGCTATACCTACAGAGACAGTTTATGGATTAGCAGCGAACGCGTATTCTGATGCTGCAGTAAAAAAAATCTATTCACTGAAAAATAGACCAAAAAACAATCCATCAATAGTACACTATTATGATTTAATTGGATTGAAAAATGATTGTATTCTAAATAAAAACTTTTTTCTTTTATATAAGAAATTATGTCCAGGACCTGTTACGTTTATATTGAAAATTAAAAAAGAAAGCCGTATTTCAAAATTTGTTACAAATAATAAAAAAACTTTAGCTGTAAGATTTCCTAATCATAGAATAGCAAGAAATCTTCTTAAATGTTTGGATTATCCTCTAGCTGCTCCAAGCGCAAATATATCAACTAAAATTAGTCCTGTTTCTTACAAAGATGTAAAGGATGAGTTTGGAAAAAGAATTAAATTTATATTAAAAGGTGGGGAGTCAAAAATTGGTTTAGAGTCAACAATAATTAGTTTGATAAATAAACCTCAAATATTAAGGTATGGAGGTATTGAGGTAGAAAAAATTAATAAAATTTTGAAAAAAAAGATTAAATTTAAATCAAAAAAAAATAAAATATTATCACCTGGACAAAGCAAAGTTCATTATTCCCCACATATTCCAATGAGATTGAATGTATCAAAACCAAATAAGGATGAAGCTTATATTTTAATTAAAAAAAGAAAAGAAACAAATAAAAACAATTTTTATCTAACAAAAAATCAAAATTTAAGAGAAGCAGGAAAAAATTTATACAAAACTCTGCGACTTATTAAAAAGTTGAAATTTAAGAAAATATCTGTAGAAAAAATTCCAAAAAAAGGACTCGGTATTACTATCAATGATAGGTTAATTAGAGCTTCAAAAAATAAATAAAATGAAAAATTCAATAGTGGTAAATAACCTAACAAAGGAATATTCAAGTAAGTTGGCTGTAAAAGATATCAACTTTAAAATTAATGAAAATGAAATTATAGGATTACTTGGACCAAATGGTTGTGGAAAAACTACTACTATTGCCATGATATTAGGTTTATTAAAACCAACAAGTGGAGAAATTTTAATTAATGGGTTTAACATTGAAAAAAGCAGAATTAAACTTCTTCATAAAATAAATTTTATTTCGCCTTATATAGAGCTGCCAAAAAAATTAACAGTAAAGCAAAATCTTACAGTGTACGGAAAGTTATATAGTGTAAAAAATTTAAATTATAAAATTGAGGATCTTTCACAAAAGTTAAGACTGGAAAATTTTTTAAATCGTATAACTGGAGAGCTTTCATCTGGTCAAAAAAACAGAGTTAGTTTAGCTAAAGCATTGATTAATGATCCAAGTGTTTTATTATTAGATGAACCAACTGCTTCATTAGATCCAGAAACAGGTGATTATGTTAGATCATTTTTAGAAAATTATAAAAAGGAAAATAAAATATCAGTTCTTCTAGCTTCTCATAATATGAGTGAAGTTGAGAGATTGTGTGACTCTGTATTAATGATGAAAGATGGTTCAATTATCGATCAAGGAACCCCAAAACATTTAATAGATAAGCATGGCCGAGCTAACCTGGAAGAGGTATTTTTAAAACTTACAAGGACATCAAATGAGCTTTAGTAGAATGTACGGTCTTTTCTTAAGACATTTCTATCTGATTACTAGGTCACTTCCCAGAGTTCTAGACCTAGTTTATTGGCCATCTATTCAAATTACTTTATGGGGCTTTATTTCAAATTTTTTTGCAAGTCATAGCACTTATTATAACGGAGCAGTCGGTGTAATTTTAACTTGTGCTATACTTTATGATTTTTTATTTAGAACAAGCATTGGTTTTAATATGCTTTTTTTAGAAGAGATTTGGAGTAGAAACTTTACCAACTTATTTATTGCACCAATGAAAATGAGTGAAATAATTGCATCACTTATTGTTACCGCTCTAATTAGAGCTTTAATTGGCTTGGTTCCAGCAATCCTGCTTACATCTCCTTTGTTTGGTATTTCTATACTTGAATTAGGTTTACCACTTTTTTTTCTTTTTTTAAGTTTATATATTTTTGGTGTTACGTTGGGTTTATTAGTTTCTGCAGGACTACTTAGATTTGGTCCATCATTTGAAAATATTGCTTGGTCAACAATGTTTTTGTTAGCTCCTTTTGGTTGTATTTATTATCCAATAGAAACTTTACCAGAAATTTTTCAAAATATTGCGTATTCTTTACCTCTTGTTTACATTTTTGAAGAAGCAAGAAGTATACTAATAGATCAAACATATAACCCAACAGAAATTATTAAAGCATTTAGCTTAAATGGAATTTATTTATTTTTAGCTATTTCTTTATTTTATTACTCATTTAACCAAGCAAGAAAAAAGGGTACTTTAGTAAATATGGGAGAGTAATGGTGCGCCTGCTAGGAGTTGAACCCAGAACCTCCTGATCCGAAGTCAGGCGCTCTATCCAATTGAGCTACAAGCGCATATAATGAGTAATAGTATAAATTATGAAAAATATCATTAAATTAATCGTCAAGGAAAATGAAATTAATCTAAGAGTTGATGTATTTATCAACAAAAAAGAAAGTTCGTTAAGTAGAACTAGAATTAAGAATCTAATATTAAAGGAGAAGCTAAAAGTTAATAATAAAATCATTAAAAGTCCTTCAAAAAAATTAAACATTGAAGATAAAATAGAAATTGAAATACCTGAGCCAGAGAAAGCCTCATTAAAACCTTACGATTATAAATTAAATATAATATATGAAGATAATGATTTATTGGTAATAGATAAGTCTCCAGGAATATCTATACATCCAGGCGCAGGAAACTATGATAATACAATTGTCAATGCTTTGATGAAATATTGTGGAAAGTCCTTATCAAATATAGGAGATGAACTTAGACCTGGAATAGTACATAGAATAGACAAAGATACTTCGGGCTTGATAGTAGTTGCAAAAAATAATAATACGCATGAGCACTTATCTAATCAATTTAACAAACATACAATTAAAAGAATTTATGTAGCTTTAATCTGGGGAAAGCTTAGACCACAAACAGGAACTATTGAAACTTTAATAACAAGAAGTTCAAAAAATAGACAGTTAATGGAAGTTGGTTATAATAAAGGGAAAAAAGCTATTACAAATTATAAAACATTAGAAATATTTGAAAACAAAAACTCACCAACATTAAGTTTAGTTGAATGTAGGCTTAAAACTGGAAGAACACATCAAATAAGAGTTCATATGAGTCACAAGGGAAATAATATACTTGGTGATAAAAAGTATAAAAAAAATTTCAAAAAAATAAACAATATTAATTTAGATTTGGAAAGAATGATTTTAAACTTAGATAGGCAATTTTTACATGCTAAAGTTTTGGGTTTTGTGCACCCTAAATCAGGAGAAGAATTACAATTTACGTCAAATTTGCCACATGGACTTGAAAAAATTTTAAAAATATTAAGAAAACTAAGCAAATAAAATGATTGTAAAATTAATTTTCTTAATTAAATAAATACCAAAATGAGTACTACAAAAAACTATAATCTGCCGATACTTTCAAATGAAGGTGGTCTTTCCGCTTATTTGGCTCAAATAAAAAAATTTCCAATGTTAGATGCCGAAGAAGAATATATGTTAGCTAAAAACTGGAAGCAGACAGGAAATTTAAAATCTGCTGAAAAGTTAGTAACTAGCCATTTAAGATTGGTAGCTAAAATTGCAATGGGATATAAAGGATATGGTTTGCCTGTAAATGAAATGATATCTGAAGGTAATGTAGGTTTAATGCAGGCAGTAAAAAAATTTGAACCAGAAAAAGGATTTAGACTTGCAACATATGCTATGTGGTGGATAAAAGCTTCCATTCAAGAATATATATTAAGATCTTGGAGTTTAGTTAAAATTGGAACTACAACTGCTCAAAAAAAATTATTTTTTAATCTTAAAAAATTAAAGAATCAAATTGCTCCAAAAAGTGAAGGAGATCTTAGAAATGAACATGTGACTGAAATTGCAAATAAATTAGATGTTAGCGAAAATGAAGTGGTCTCAATGAATAGAAGATTATCTGGTAAAGAACACTCTTTAAATGCTCCTATTGGAGAAGATGGAGATCAATGGCAAGATTGGATAGTTGACCAGGAAATGGACCAAGAACTAAAATTTGCCCAAAAAGAAGAAATGGACAATAGAAAAGATCTCTTAAAAGACTCAATAAAAATTTTAAATGATAGAGAAAAAGAAATTTTATACTCAAGAAGATTAACAGATGAACCTTTGACTTTAGAAGATTTAAGTAAAAAATTTAAAATAAGTAGAGAAAGAATTAGACAAATTGAAAATAAAGCTTTTGAAAAACTTCAAAAACACATGTTAAATTCGGCAAAGTCTAAAAATCTTTTACCAGCAAATTAGACGCTAAAAGGATCAACTATTAATATAGTATCATTTCTTTCTGGACTTGTAGAAATACTAGCAACTTTTGTTTCAATAAATTTTTCTAACTCTTTAATATAATTTTTTGCATTATCTGGAAGGTCATCAAACTTTTTTATTCCTTTGGTAGAACAATTCCATCCTTTAAAACTTTTATAAACAGGTTTTGCTTTTAGTTGATCGTCTACTGCTGCAGGTAAATAGTCAATTTTTTTCCCATCAATCTCGTATGCAACACACATTTTTATTTCATCTAATTTGTCTAAAACATCTAGCTTAGTTAATGCTATTCCATTTATACCTGCTATTTTAATTGTCTGTCTAACTAAAACTCCGTCAAACCATCCACATCTTCTTTTTCTACTTGTGACAGTTCCAAATTCTTTTCCTACAGTTCCTAATTGCTCTCCTATTTTATCTTTCAGCTCAGTCGGAAAAGGACCTTCACCAACTCTTGTGGTATAAGCCTTTGTAATACCCAAAACATAGTTTATTGAATTTGGACCACAACCAGATCCTGTTGCTGCAGCTGAAGCTACTGTATTTGAAGATGTGACAAATGGATATGTGCCATGGTCCACATCAAGTAAAATGCCTTGTGCACCTTCAAATAATATTTTTTTTCCTTGAGTTTTAAATTCATCTATTTTTTTCCATACTGGCTGAGAATATCTTAAAATTTCAGGTGCTATATTTAATAAATCTTTTTTTAGTTTATCTTTCTTATAAATTTCTTTTCCTAACCCTTTTCTTATTGCATTGTGGTGAATTAAAACTGTTTCTAGTCTATGGTCTAGATTTTTTTCAGAAACTAAATCCATAACTCTAATTGATCTTCTACCGACTTTATCTTCGTATGCTGGACCAATTCCTCTTCTAGTTGTTCCTATTTTAGCTTTACCTGCTGCATCCTCTCTTATTTCATCCATTTCTCTATGAAATGGTAAAATTAAATTTGCAGCCTCTGAAACAATTAAGTTTTTTTCATTTATTTCAAC
>MDSV01143531.1_pt1 | contig 10901 bp, 6 predicted proteins | sample 810851 | NCBI WGS metagenome assembly MDSV01 (sample SAMN05326640, study PRJNA326480) | marine metagenome | isolation source: seawater | place: Atlantic Ocean: North East | collected 2012 | reverse complement strand
TTGGTTGTAATCTTGTTCTAAATTAGAAATAAAACTATTTTTTCTTTTGTGAGTCTTTAAAACCTCTCAAATAAGCTTTAGCTCTTTCAGTTGGTTTTTTTAGTCCTCTTTTCTTATAGAGTTCAACCATAGATTTTAATGAAGGTATTTTTTTCTTTTTCATAATTAAGTCTTACTTTTAGTGATAGATTTAAAATTATGACAAAAAAAAGAGAAAATATAGCAGAAATTAGAGTTGAAGAGGTCCACGATCATGAGGATGGAGAGCACTTTTATAGGGTATATTTCCATTATAAAAATGGCAAAATAAAAATAATTGAGGAAAGTAATACAAAACCTATCTTAGCAAGATATGATTCTAAGATTTATTAATGGATAATAATATTAAAAAAATAAGTGATATCCTTGCAAATAAACTTCCTGATTTATCAGATTTAAAAACATATAATAATTTGCAGTCAATACCTTTAATCACAAGTATTTTTAGAAATATTGCACACGAAAAGGAATTTAATTTTATAAATTTTGTTTTGCCTGCTAATGATTTAATTTCTTACCTGTTCACTTATCAATTATGTATGGATGAAATTTTGTTAAATTACAAAAATATTCTAGAAAATTATTCTAGTGTCCTTAAGCCGGGGGTCAATGTCGAATTATGTAACAGTGGTAAGATATATAAATATTGTGGTCAAAGTGAACAGTATAAAAATTTCATTAGAATAGAAACAATACCTATAGGTAAAATTGAAAAGGCATCAATTGAGAAAGAAATAAAAGATATATTTCAATTTTTTCCAACAAATAAAACAGTCAATGAAAAAAATGCAGGGAGAGGTGATTGGAAGAAAATTGCTCCTAATGCATTAGATTTAGCACTAGGAATTAAAACATATAAAAATCCACTTTTAATAAAAAATAATGTCATTCTTTTAACTAAAAAAGAAAAATTCGAGAATTTTATAAAAAATCAGTTAATAAGATATGCAGCAGCAAAAGATATTTTAAATCCTTTATATATTGATGAAAAAGGTGATGTTCCAAGTGAATATGAAACTTTATTATATACTCATGATCTTAATAATATTTATGAATATTTTAAAAAAAACAAAAAAGAAAAAATAATTATTACTGATGATATAAACAAAGTGTCTAATATTACTTTATTAAATCAAGTTGCAGAAATATCATCCTCAAAATTTATTTTATTTTCTAACGAATTAGAATTTCAAAAAATTTCAAGCCTATATAGTAAAAAAAAACATGATATTTGGAAATTTGAAAAATCTGAAATAAAAGATTGGCTACATGTTGATCATGAAAAGAATAAATCAAATAAAATAGAAAATTTTCAAGAGGCTTATCAACAAGATTATTCTACAAAAGCTAAAGCAATATTTAAAAATTCTATTGACCAGACAATAATGTTTACAGATTTTCAAGATAGTATTTTTGATTATTTAACTTTAAATCTAAAAAAACTTTCTAAATTAGAAAGTGAAAATAAAAATGAGATTAGAGATATTTTATCTGAAATTTATATATTAAAGCATAAGATACAAGATTGTATTTTTGGCCCTCTTGATGATGTTCTTTTATATTATGACAACGTAAAATCAAAATTAAAAGATTATTTTGATTATAATAAAAATTTTTTAAATAATGATGAATACGATCTATTAAATAAACTTATTATAAATCTAGAGGATATAAATTTAAATAATCAATCATTATTTGAACCAAGAAGAGAAGAATTAAAAAAAATGTTTACGGATGAATTAAGCGTATTTAAAAAATTTAACACAACTATAATTTCTGATAATCCAAAAATGCAAATCTATTATAAAAAAAATCTCAAAGAAAAATGGGGTTTAGATATTGATATAAATACGACACAGTCACCAAAAAAAGCATACAAATATGCAATAGTTCCATCTGAGTTTAGTAAAGAACGTATCTCTAAAATTATTAATGAATATAGATTTAAAAATATTAACTTTTTCACTACCCCAACAATAAAAGAAAAAATTAATGATGTTATTAAATTTAATAAAAGTAGATGGAGAAAATACTTTATGGAGCCTAGTCAGAAAATAAAGATAAATAAAATAAATAATGAATTTGAATATTTATTTAATTCTCCCGAACATTCTCTACAACATTCATCCAGTTTGCAAAGCCTTGATAACAAAATCGATTTAGAGGCTTTATTAGATAAACCATTTGATAGAAATAAACTTAAATCAACAAATGATACAGAAGATCAAATTAATGCCAGAGTTATAATATTTTATGGTAATGCATACGGATATTTTACAGAAAATACTGATTTTAAAAATATTAATAAATTATTCAGTTTCTCAAAAAAAAAAGATAATTTAATCTCTGAAGTTAGTTTTAAAGATTTGAGGCCTGATGATTTTTTATTAATTCGTGATTCTTCCGACAGAGATGTAATAGAGTCTGAAGCTAAATTACAGTTTAATGATCCAAATGAATATCAAATATTAAAAACATTATCTAAAAAATGGTATGATATTTTAAGTAATTCAATTGGTGAAAATCAAATTTCTACAAATAATCTTTATCTGAAAATGAAGTTGTTTGGATACGATAAATCTAAAGCAACTTTTAGAAATATTATTAACAATTTAATTATCTGTCCAGATGAACCTAGAGATCTTAAAATTTTAATCAAATCACTAGAAGAGTTAACAAATAAAGATTTATGTTCTGAAAAAGAAATAGATAAAATACAAAAATGTGCAGATAGACTCAAATCAACACATAGAAAAGCTGGAAGACTTATGTCAAAAAAAATATTAAATGCACTCAAAGACAAAGATGTGGATGTCGGTCGCGAACCTGTTAGAGTTGATTATAACAAAGATGGCTCAATAAGTTTAAACCAGCAAGAGAGTGATAAACCTGAGGCATGGATAGTTCAAATATTAGAAATAGATAAAGATATCTACAAAGTTTCACAATCTGAATTAAATAATCTATTATATTAGAATGAAAATGATACCACCAATTATTGACACTTATGCTCCTAATGGTGAAAAAGAAGTTTTTGAAGTGCTTAAATCAAATAATAGTGAATTTTTTAAAAATTGTATTGTTTTTCATTCACTAAACTATCCACAAAGCGTAAAGAAAAATGAAAAAAAAAGTTATAATTTTTTTGGTGAAAGTGACTTTGTAATTTTTATCCCAAAAAAAGGTTTAATAAATATTGAGATAAAAGGTGGAGGTATATCTAGAATTGACGGAGAATGGTATTCTGAAAATAGATTTGGTAAACATAAGATAAAGGATCCTTTTAAACAAGCATCAAAATCTTTGTTTAATATATCTAATTATTTAAAAAAAAAGGATATAAATATTCCTCAAGATTATCTTGTAATTTTTCCAGATTGCGATTTTGACGAAAGTTCAATTGAAATACCAAAAGAAAACTTGGTTTCAGGTGAAACAAATCCAAAGTTAAATTTAGTTTTAAGTAAAATAATAAATAATCATTTAATCCAAGCTAATGGTAAATTTTATCCAAGAGAAGATGACGAAAATAAAATATTAAACATTATTAGACCAAATTTCAGCTCTAAAACCTCAGAAAAAAATCTTCTAAACCAAAGCAAGAGACAAATTAAAAATTTTACAAAAGAACAAGTAAAAATTTTAGAGAATTTTGATGCAAATAGATTAATAGTTGATGGATCTCAGGGTACTGGTAAGACAGTTATTGCTGAAGAAATTGCAAAACAAAAGCTTATGTATGGTTCAGTTTTATTTATTAGTTCGAGTAGATTGAGGAACGAGGAAACAAAAATTAGATTTAAAGAATTTAGTAATTTTAATTGTTATACATTTCATAATTTTATCTACATTATATTAAAAGACATTATAAAACAAAATATTCCAAAAGATCTTTCACATAAAATCAATTTATTAAAATTTGATGATAAAATAGAACTGTTACTTAAATTTATAAGTGAACAAATTTTAGATGTTAGTGATGTAATCAAGTATGATTATTTAATACTAGATGAAGTACAAAACTATTGTCATTATAAAGAATTTTATGGAGTATTTGGAAGCATAATAAAAGGAGATCTTAAAAATGGGAACTGGTTTTTTTTTGGAGATTTTGACTTCCAAAATTTATGGTCAAAAAAAAAATCTGATGACATATTAAAATCAAATCCTAAAATTTATTTAAAAGATCTTAAAGATTATTATCACTACTTAAATTATAACGTAAGAAATGCTCAACAAATTGCTGTTCACTCTCCATTTTTATCTGGTGTTACAAATAACAAACTACCATCAAGACCTTTTTTTATTAAAATAGAAGGCTCAATAAAACATTATTATTGCAAAGATCATAAAGAAAAAATTTCTAAATTAGAAAATATTATAGAAGATTTATCCAGACAAAACATAAATGGATCTGATATAGTTATTTTATCTTCAAATAGATTAGATCATCCAAAAAATATATTGTCACAATCAAATATTGAAAAATTTTTTAAAATTGTTGATTTAACTCAAATAAAGACTTTCGGATCAGAAATCATTAATTCTGCTGATGAAAAATCAATATATTTTTCTACAATTCAAGGTTTTCAAGGCATGGAAAGCAAAATTATTGTTTTATTGGATCCATTATCTAGTCCTACTGATGAAAACCACGAGGGTATTGCAGAGTATAGTTATGGTAAAGAATTTAAAAATTTAATTAGTTATAATGCGATGGGCAGAGCAAACACGCTTCTTTATATTCTATGGGACAAAATTCACGAAAAATATGCCAATCAGCAAATTGGTAAAGCACTAAAAATCCAAGATGAAATATCAAATGAGCAATAAAAGCATTGAATTTAATTCAAAAGACTGTTCAGATTTTTTGTTTGAAGAATTAAAAAAAGAACTTATTGGTCCTTCAGAGGGACTTTATAATAGATCTAAGTACAAAAAAAATGAACAAAGTGAAAAATATGAGGAATTCGGAGTAGCATCTTTAAGTTTTAATCCTGACAATCCAAGTCTGCACAAACAAGAAGTATTGGTTAATTCACCAAAATATAACTACATAGCAGGAGTTTTATATCCTCAGAAGTCCCAATATCAAGAAATTGTGGATGAGGATTACGACAATAATGAAGGCTCAATTGAAGATAGGGAAAGCGATAATAATACGTTAGAAGAAAATGTTAATACTAATGAAGAATTATCCGATAACAATTTTGATCATGATCAACCTGATAACGATGACCCCTTAGATCTTACCAATGAGTTAAAACCTTCGGCTATGGGACTTTCAGTATGTATTAAGATACCTGATAAATTAATTGTCTCTATAAAAAATATTGGTCAATATTACAAAGTTGGAACAGCAGATACTATCCCAAATGAAGTTAGAGTGATTAGCTTCTATATATCAAAATTTAATGATGAGAAAAAATCATCATATTCATGGATTTCTAAAAAATATTCTCTTGAAAACCAAAATAGAAAAACTTGTGAGTCTTTTATTGCAAAAACTTTCAATATTAAATCAAATTCAATGAAGAATACTGTAGATTATTTTGATAAATTTTATAATCAAAGAATTGGATGGGAAAAAAAACACTCTTCAGTAAATGATAAAATAAAAAAAAAATTTGATAAATATACGAAAGAAGAATTTGAGAATTTTATAATTGAACTAATAGATAAATCCAAGGATCATAAGAAAGATCAAATTAAATACGAGGGATTTTTTAGAAAAAATATAAGTTCAAATATAGAGTTGAATAGCACTGAACTTCTAAACGGATGTAAAAAAAATTTTATAGATGAGGATGGAATTGAAATTGGTCTCTCTATTCATGTAGAAAATAGATTTAAAAATGATAAGGATTTACAATACTTAACATTTCATTTGGTCAATAATAATGAAAGTAACGATAAAGAGTTAACAAAAGATTGTTTTTTTCAATGCAATTTTGAAATTTATGAAAATAATAATGAGCCAATATTTGCTGAGTATCAAGAAAAAAATATCAAATATATGGATGATGAAGAATTATCTCTTCATTTACTACATAGAAATTTTAAATCATATGCAATTGGACATGGCTGTTCAGCCTCATGGGATAAATTAGATAAAGGTTGCACAAGAGTATTCACAGAAATATTCCCAACACATGAAATAAAACCTGTCAGAGCAAAACAATTTGATGATTTGAACTTAGAAATGGACAAATTTTCCAATGATATTAACTTTTCAATTGAACAATTAAAAAAACTTTTAAAAAAATATAATGATTGGCTTGAAGATGAAGATAAAAAATCAAATTTATTAGATTCACAACTTAAGAATATTTCTAAGCTCAATGTTAATAAAGCTAAAAATGTTGCAAAAAGAATTGATCAAGGAATAGAGATATTACAAAATAACCAAGATGCTCAAGAAGCTTTTAAGTTAATGAATAAGGCTATGCTACAACAACAATTTCATTATACACTTTCAACAGAAGATGATTTTAAGTTTTCAGGTGATTTAAAAAATATTAATTACTCTGAAGAAATCAAAAATATGCAAATTGGTGAAAAGATTATTTCAAAAGGAAAATGGTATCCGTTTCAAATCGCTTTCATAGTAATGAATATTAAAAGTTTTACCGATCCTTTTAGCGAAGATAGAGACATAATGGATCTAATATGGTTTCCAACTGGAGGAGGAAAAACAGAGGCATACCTCGGGTTATCAGCATTTGTAATATTTTTAAGAAAAATTGTTAATCCAAATTCTTATGGAAATGCTGTAATTATGAGATATACGCTTAGACTACTGACTACGCAGCAATTTTTAAGAGCCTCAACTTTAATTTGTGCATGTGAAAAAATTAGAAGTGAAAATGTTGAAAAGTTAGGTAAAAAAAATATAGAAATAGGTCTTTGGATTGGTGGACAGGCAACTCCGAATAAATTAAGTCAAGCAGATAAGTTAGTTGATCTTTTGAAAGAAAAAACCTACGTCGAAAACAAATTTTTATTATTAAATTGTCCTTGGTGCGGGACATCAATGGGTCCTAAAATAGATCCAAAAAATAAAAATAAAAGAATTACTCCTGGATATCATATTGCAAACAAACATTTTGCTTTTCAGTGTGAAAATGAACATTGTGAATTTGCACTTTCTGATAACAAAATACTTCCAATCTCAGTTGTTGATGAAATGATATATAGAAAAGCACCTGATTTAATAGTTGGGACAATTGATAAATTTGCAATTTTACCTTGGAAACAAGAGGCTATTGATTGTTTTGGTAGTAAAGATGGAAAAAATTCCACAGATTTAATAATACAGGATGAATTTCATCTTATATCTGGTCCATTAGGATCAATGGCTGGTATGTATGAAATGTGCATTAATGCTCTAACAGAAAAAGTAATTGATAATAAGAAAATAAATGCAAAAATAGTTGGATCAACAGCAACAATAAGCAAAGCAGAAAATCAAATTAATTCTATATATGGAAGAAATGGAATTATTTTTCCTCCACAAACCAATCAATTAGAAGATAGTTTTTTTTCATATGAAAATAAAAATTTAGATGGAAGAAAATACGTAGGAATTTTTTGTCAATCATCAACTTCACCTCAAATTACATTATCAAAAATTATTTCCTCACTTCTAGTTAATACAAAAATTTTTTCTTTAAAACCTGAAATTAATCATAAAACTTATGATCCATATTGGACTCAACTTATTTATTTCAACAGTATCCGAGAGTTGATGTCAGGAGCAACACTTATGTATGATGATGTTAAGGAGGAAAAAGATGCCTTATATGTAAGAAAGGGTTTAGATGCCAAAATTCAAGGAAATTATAAATATTATAGAAACTTAAATCCAAATCAAATTACTGAATTAACTTCTAATCAAGACAGCAGTGAAATACCTAAAATTTTAAAGAGATTATTTGTGTCAAAATCAAGCGAAAAATCTTATCCTTATGACATCTGTTTGGCTACTAACATGATACAAGTTGGAATAGATATACCAAGATTAAGCTTGATGGTTATAAACGGGCAACCTAAAACAACTTCTGAATATATACAAGCATCAAGTAGAGTGGGAAGAGATCAAAATAGTCCCGGACTTGTTTTTAATATTATGTCTCCATTTAAACCAAGAGATAGATCGCACTATGAACACTTTAAGAGCTATCATAATTCAATTTACAATCACGTAGAGCCTACAAGTGTAACACCTCATTCAGACTCTGTAAGAAAAAGATGTTTGCCAGCTGTTATAATTACATTGTCAAGACTTTGGGATAACAACTTAAAAGATAAACCAAATATTCCAAACGATAATACAAAGAAAAAAATTATAGATTATGTAATGAACTATGTAAAATTTGCCGATCGTGATCATCCAGAAGAAATAAATAGAACTATCAAAGAAATAAATAATATTTTTTTGAGATGGGAGACTATAATGCCAAAAAAATATGGATCACCAGATTCAGATCAATCACCTAAAGGAGCTCTAATGTGTCCTCCAAATACTGAAAAAGATATTATAGATAATCAATTTCTAATACCTGTTAACATGCGAAATGTTGATAATGATTGTTCAGCGAGAATTAGCAAGACCATAAGAGGTGTTCGTGATTAAAAATAAAAAGATTCAAAAAGGAAACTTTGTTTCAATGAAAATTAGAAGATCTCAAGTTGCATCTATATATGGTGTAGGATCAATTTACCAATTTAAGGATATTAAAAATAGAAATAGCGAGTATGAATCGCTAATGTTGGCAAGTATTGATGAGTGGTTTCCAAACCCTGATGAGGTTCACCCAGCTTGGACAATAAATGAACCGAGATTACAAAGTTATTTAAACAAAGAATTTTTTGTTATACCCCCAGATTATAGGAGTAATGCTGAAAATTATAAAATAAGAAATCAAAAATTACCTTACGTAAGATTTCCTAGATGGCATAGATGTCCATCATGTGGCTTGATGCAAAAAGTTGGTAGACTAACTGATACAGAAAGCCTTGTGTGTAATGCAAAAGAAGTTCTAAAAGATGAAAATAGTACAGTAAAGAATTTATTTAAAACATGTCTTAATAAAAAAGATGGAGTAGAAAGAAAACTAATTCCAGTTAGATTTTTAGTAGCTTGTGAGCATGGTCATATTGATGATTTTCCATTTGAGGAATGGGTTCATGTGGGATCAAAAAAATTAAATAGTGGAAAATGTATAATTAAATCATTTGGTGGTAGAGGTGGAAATTCATCATTACTAGGTCTTAAATTTAAATGCGTTAAGTGCAATGGTAGAGAAGTAGATATATCAAGATTTTTTGAAAAAAATATAAACTCTGAAGTTAAAAAAGATGACTTAGGACCTGGTTTTAGAGATATAAACCATAGTTGTACCGGCAATAGGCCATGGATTGGCGATAATGAATCAAACTGCAAAGCTAAACAGAAAGTACTACTTAGAGGGGCTTCAAATGTATATTATCCAACTTTAAAAAGCTCAATTTTTATTCCAATTATAACTAATGATAAATTTTCAAAAGAAATTATACACAAAATTAACAATGAAGCATTTTGGAATTCAGTAAAAGACAAATCAGAAGATAGCTTAAATGATATTTTAGAAGCTGTTACAGCAGGAACTAACATTGATTTTAAAATATTAAAAAAAGCAATAATAAAAAAAAAAGAAGGCTTTTTAAATAAAACTCAAGCAGAACTAGATGAGGAAAATCCACAAAAAAAAGATGAGGAATATAAATATCAGGAATATGATTTTATTATTAATAAAACAACCACTGATGATGATGAATTAGTTAAACATCAATTTAATATTAGTGAATATAAAGAATTAGAAAATTATTTTTCAAATATTATTCTTATAGATAAACTCAAAGAGACTAGAGTCCATACAGGATTTTCCAGATTAAATCCTTTTGAGGATGGATCAGGATCCTTTAAGCAACATTTAAGTGAAAGACCAAGAAAATGGCTACCTGCAACAGTTGTTAACGGTGAGGGAATATTTTTTGAATTTAATGCAGAAAAAATTACTAAATGGGATGAAAGTTTTAATGACCAGAAACTTGATATACTTAACAAAAATTACAATAAATTTAGAAAACAAAGAAAGCTACATGAGAGACAAATAAATTCTAAATTTTTATTAATACATACCTTTTCACATTTATTAATGAATAGACTTTGTTTTAATTGTGGTTATTCAAGTGCAGCACTTAGAGAAAGAATTTACTGCAATCTTTATGATGATAAAAATGAAATGGAAGGTGTATTAATATATACCTCAGCTGGAGACGCAGAGGGAACACTTGGTGGTTTAGTAAGAGAGGGTGAGCCTCAAAACCTTAGAAAGATTGTTTATGAAGCTGTATCTAAAGCACTTAACTGTTCATATGACCCTATATGCATTCAAACAAAATCACAAGGTTTAGGTGGTACAAATTCGTCTTCATGTCATGCTTGCACTTTTGTTTCAGAAACATCCTGCGAAGAAAATAATCAGCTATTGGACAGAACTACAATTATTGGAGATAACAAAAATAAATCATCTGGTTTTTTTAGCAATTTATTGGATGATTAGGCTACTTCAGATGTTTTTCTTGATAGCTCAATATAATTAATAATTTCTGAACAAATTTCCTCAATAACATTCACTGGCACACTGTTTCCAAATTGTTTGTAAGCTTGTACAGTGCTCACAGGAATTTTAAATGTATCTGGAAATCCTTGAAGTCTGGCACATTCTCTTTCTGTCAATTTTCTTGGATTTTTGTTTTTGCCTCTGGATATTAAAACTTCACTACCATCTTTATAGTATCTTGCTGAAATAGTATTT
>MDSV01023772.1_pt1 | contig 10901 bp, 7 predicted proteins | sample 810851 | NCBI WGS metagenome assembly MDSV01 (sample SAMN05326640, study PRJNA326480) | marine metagenome | isolation source: seawater | place: Atlantic Ocean: North East | collected 2012 | reverse complement strand
TTTGTATTCAGGTATATATTTTGCTACAGATGTTCTCAATGAAAAATATGGGAGAGCCGAAGCAAATAGGGCGGTAATGTTAGGTTTCTTTGCAAATATTGCTGTGATGGTAACTCTAGTATTGAGTGTCCAGTTTAAACCATCAGAGATAACAGGCTCAGCTTTGGAAGTACACAATGCAATTAGCACTTTGGCTTATTATTCTCCAGCTTTTGTAATAGGATCTTTAACAGCTTATCTTGTTAGTCAGACATTTGATGTTTGGTTTTTTAATAAAATAAAGAGTTATACTGGAGAATCAAAACTTTGGTTAAGGAACAATCTTTCTACAATTACCTCACAGTTGATAGATACTCTTATCTATCAATTTACTTGGGTTTTTGCTACTGGTATGGACTGGTCTACGGCATTGATGCTTGCTCTGACTAAATATGTTTTTAAGGTTTTAATTGCAGCAATTGATACAATATTTATCTATTGGGTTAAAAAATGGTAAGTAATATTAAATTTAAAAATGTAGCTATTTATTCATCATTAAATGTTAGGAAAGTTAACTCTATTTCTGATCAAGTTGTTGAAGTACTTTCCAGCTTGGGTATTGAGTGCATGTCTCCGGCTTCTTCAAAAATTCAAAGTAAGCTCCTAAAAAAAATCTATGCAGATAAAACTATAATTAACAGAGCAGATTTAATTATTGCAATTGGTGGAGACGGTACTCTTCTTAGTACAGCAAGAAACTTTGGATGTCATGAGATACCTGTACTGGGCATAAATTTAGGAAATTTAGGTTTCTTAACTGACATACAGCCTTCTGATTTAACATTTGAACTAAATAAAATCATGAAAGGAAGTTTTGTAGAAGATAAAAGAATATTTCTTGAAGCTAGGGTAGATAAAAAGAAAGAAAAATATAAAGCATTAAATGAAATTGTTTTACATTCAGGGTCTATAGCACAATTAATTGAGTATGATTTATTTATAAATGACGAGTTTGTATATAGGCAAAAGGCAGATGGGCTGATAATGAGTACTTCTACGGGATCAACTGCTTATTCTTTATCTGGAAATGGACCAATAATCTCACCCGATGTTAAAGCAATTACTTTGCTTCCCATGTTTCCTCATAGTCTTAATGCCAGAACTCTTATTACAGGTCAAGATAAACAAATAAAACTTAGAGTAAGAGGAAAATCAAAGGCTTACCTAAGTATAGATAGTCACCATAATCTCAAAGTTACTTCAGACACCGATGTTTATATTCAAAAAGCCAAAACAGAACTAACTTTAATTCATCCAATCGATCATAGCTTTTTTTCATCTTGTAGGAATAAATTGGGCTGGAGCCTTGGGGTGCCAATAAAAAATACTATTTAGATTTCTCTATTTAAACCTAGTAAAATAAATATTATGAATGCAATAAGCTATAAAATTACTTCTCTTATATTTCTTTTCTTTATTTCTTTTAACCTTTTAGCTGAAATATCGCCAGAACAACAACTTATGATTGAACAACTTCCGCCGGATCAAAGAAATAATATAATGCAAAAGATGGAATCTGCCACTTCATTACAGACAGAAATAGATGAGGCTTTTGAAGAAGGCAGCTCTTTGGCTATCAAACCAGAATTAAAGGACTTAGAAGATACCGAAAATTATTGTCCTGAATGTATTTACGGATTTAATTTTTTTCAGTACTCTCCTACCACTTTTGCTCCTGTTGATAACTCTCCAGTTGCTCCAGATTATGTCTTGGGCCCAGGAGATAAATTAGTTGTCAATTTCTACGGTAGCGAAGAGAGGAAAGTGGAAGTTATCGTTAGTCGGGAAGGTAAAATAGTACTTCCATTTTTGGGGCCAGTCAACTTTCTGGGCATGACCTATGATGAAGCTAGTACCTTTTTATCCAAAAAGGTTGAGACAGAACTAATAGGTACAAATGTTGATATGTCCTTGAGCGAAGTAAGATCTATTGGTATATACATTTTAGGTGAAGCGTATAAACCAGGCAGATATGTTATCAGTGGATTAAGTTCTGTATCTAATGCTCTATTTGTTGCTGGGGGTGTAAACGAACTAGGTTCGTTAAGGAATATAGAAATAAAACGCAATAATAAAGTCATATCCACTTACGATTTCTATGATTTTTTATTAAAGGGTTCTCTTGAGTCCGATGTAGTTCTCCAGGATGGAGATATTTTATTTGTACCATTTATAGAAAACAGTGTAACCCTTGGAGGAGCTTTCAAACGACCTTATAGATATGAGATTATAGAAGGCGAAACTGTCAAGGATGCTATAAATTTAGCGGGTGGTTATAACTCAGATGTGAGGGATTCTCAGAATTTAGAACTAAGCTCAATAGACTTGAAGAGTGCCAAAAGAACTCTTAGCTATTTAGATTCATCTCAAGATTTAGGTAGAAAACTCAATGATGGAGACGTTATAAATATTTCCTCAGTTTCGGGTCTAATGCCTCAGACTATAAAGCTGGAAGGTGAGTTTAAAAATCCGGGCGTATATTCAATCCAACCTGGAGACACAATTCTAAATATCATCAATAGAGCTGGAGGTTTTACTAATGAAGCATATTTCCAAGGAGCAGTTTTTTTAAGAGAGGAAGTTTCAGATTCTCAAAAGAAAGCTTTTAATAGGGCGGCTGATCAATTGGAAAATACTATCGTGGATGTAATTACAAAAGACACAATTGATGAAATAACAGAATTTACTTTACTTCCTGTCTCGAATTTAATTTCAAGGCTAAGAGATGAGGAACCTCTTGGAAGAATGGTAGTTAATCTAGATTTGCTAGCAATGAAATCTAATCCAATAATAAATTTTCCTGTAAAAAAAGATGATCAGCTATTTGTACCAAAAAGGCCAACTTCTGTTTCAATTGTAGGAGAGGTTTTGAATAGTGCAACTGTAGGTTTTAATCCTGAACTTACGGTCGATGAATATATATCTTTAGCCGGAGGTTTAAATGACTCGGCTGATAGAGATAAGATATTTGTAATTCTTCCTGATGGAAAATCTCAATTAGTAAAGAAAAGGTTATTCTCATCCAGAAAAAATATATTACCAGGCAGTACAATAGTTATATCTAGAGACTCTAGACCATTTGACGTTATCAATCTAACTCAGATTATAACTCCTATTTTAGCAGATCTAGCTACCTCGGCTGCTGCAATAGCTGCAATAAGCGACTAAATTAGATATGCCAAAGCCAAATATATGGCTATTAATTGTTTGCTTTTTTTCTTTAAGTAATCTTTCTGCTTCAATAGAAGATTACTACCCCTATAAGGTTATTCCTACGGCCTCTAATTATGGTAATACAGGTATTATAGTGATGCCTAATGCTCGCCTCATGACAGAAGCTCAGTTGAGGTTAGGTTTCTCTTCATCTTATCCTAATGAATTTACATCTCTGACGGCCACACCCTTTAAATGGTTAGAAGCAACTTATAGATATGCTGAAATAAAAAATCGAAAATATGGTCCGTCTAGCTATAGTGGTAACCAAACCTTAAAAGATAAGGGCTTTGATTTAAAGGCTTTAGTTAAGAGGGAAACTTATTATTCTCCTGCAGTTTCTATAGGGTTAAGAGATATTGCAGGTACTGGCTTATTTTCTTCAGAGTATATAGTTTCATCTAAGAGATTAGGAAACTTAGACCTTTCTTTGGGAATAGGTTGGGGTGTATTAGGAACTGACAATAACATTTCTAATCCCTTGAATTCATTGAGTGATGGTTTTAAAAATAGAAATGATACTTCTAGTCAAGGAGGTTCTTTTACACCCAAGAATTGGTTTTCAGGGCAGGCAGCTATCTTTGGTGGTTTAGAGTACGATCTTCCAAAAAGTGGTTTAAGATTAAAACTTGAATACGATACATCAAATCCCGATAAAAGACGTATTGTTGAAAAGGTTGAAGGTAGATTAAATGTAGGTTTAAGTTATGCTTATTCAGAAAATTTAACTTTATCTTCCTCTTTTGAAAGGGGCTCTCAGTTTAGGTTGGCATTTACTTTTAGTGGAAATTTCTTAAATGACACACTTGCAAAACCCTCCCCTAAGACTGTGCAAAAATTAAATGATAGTCAAATAACAAAAATTAAACAGGATAATGATCTATTTTACAGATCTCTTAATTTAAGCTTGAGAGATGAATCCATTTATATTCAAGCAGCAAGCCTTAAACAAAAAGAAGTAGATGTCGCTATAGCATCTACCAGATTCTATTCACTAACAAGACCAATTGGAAGAACTGCAAGAATAGTGTCTGCTTTATCACCAAAAGAAGTAGAAAGAATAAATATCCATGCCATGAATGGAGATTTTGAAGTTGCACAAATTTCTTTGGGTAGAGATTATTTTGAAAAATCTGATACGGGTATCATGAGCTCCGTAGAGTTGTTTGAGCTAAGTAAATTAGATTCCAAAAATTATAAGCCTCTTTATAAGGATGCTATCTTTATACCTAAAGTTTCTTTCCCAGAATTTAATTGGAATATGTCTCCTGCTATTAAACATCAGATCGGAGGTCCTGAAGGATTTTATCTAGGGCAATTATTATGGAAAACAGATATAACAGTTAAATTCCAAAGAAACTTATCTCTTTACACTTCTTTCGGTATCAATATTTACGATACCTTTAAAGGGTTTAAAAACCCAAGTTATAGTACTATTCCTCATGTTAGAAGTGATATACAAGATTATTTATCGAAAGGTAAAAATAATATCCAGAGGATGCAATTAGAATACTTTGGTACACCATATAAGGATATTTTTACTAGATTTGATTTGGGTTATCTAGAGGAGATGTTTGGAGGAATCGGAGGCGAAGTTTTATACAGACCTTTTGATAGAAGATACTCCGTAGGATTTTCCCTACATAAGGTAAAACAAAGAGAATATAATCAACTATTCTCTTTTCGAGATTATTCAACTACAACAGGTCACTTGGGGATATATTATGACTTACCTTATCAACTTAGGTCTCAACTTTTGATAGGAAAGTATCTAGCTGGAGATAAAGGGGCTACTTTAGATGTCTCAAAGAGGTTTAAATCTGGTTTTACTCTAGGAATTTTTGCAACTAAAACCAATCTCTCTACAGAAGAGTTTGGTGAAGGTAGTTTTGATAAGGGTTTTTATATATCAATTCCTACTCAATTATTCTATTCAGACTTTAGATCAGGAGTAATTTCCTTTGGTTTGCATCCTCTCACTAAAGATGGTGGAGCTATTTTAAACAAACATAACTCTCTAATAGGTATTCTAGGGGACTCTAATTCATCGGCATTAGAACGTGATTGGAACAACATACTAAAATAAAATGAAACCTCTTTTATATATTTTTCTAATGAGTGTAATTAGTTCTTGCGCAAGCATTGATACTAGTAGAATTGCTCCAGGTTATGTAGAGGCATTTAGTGCAATAAAGCAACTACTTGTAGGTGTTGAAAATGATATAGATCCTGAAATTATAAGAAATATTCCTTATGCTTCTATGTTAGTAAGGTTTGGCAACGGACCGACTGCTCTTATGATATTAGAAAGTAAGGTAAACAATGACTATTCGTGGGTAAGCGCTGATGGTGTTTATCTAATAACTAATAATGGCAGGATCATAAAAACCCATGGCCTCAATAATAACTTAAGTGAGAAATTAATGAACTCTCTTAGTTGGGATGATGATTTGTATAATGGTAAAGAATTTATATCTTATAACTCATTTAATCGTCCTTACTTAAATAATCTTAAAGTAAGTTCAACTTATATAAATAAAGATTATGAAGAAGTAGCCCTGACTTTCAACAACAAGAAACTGAAATTGATAGAAGAGAGCATAGTGTCAAAAGAGGTTGGATGGGAGAAGACTAATAAATATTGGGTAGACGAAGCAAATTTTGTGTGGAAGTCTGTACAAAACATATCTCCTAGATTGCCTGAAATTTATATCGAAGTTACAAAAAAGCCTCGTTAACGAGGCTTTTTTTGGGAAAGAATAACTGTTTAGTTAACTTCTCTAGTTGCTGTAGCAGTTACAGTTGAAGTAGAAGCTGCCACTGCAGGCACTGTAATGGTTTTAGTATAAGTTTCTTCAACGTCGTAAGTTTCTTCAACATCAAATTCTTCAACTACGTCATAAGTCTCAACAACATCAGTATCGTAAACTTCTTCTGCACCGGTTTCGTAAGTTTCTTCTGCACCGGTTTCGTAAGTTTCTTCTGCACCGGTTTCGTAAGTTTCTACTACATTGTATAAATCTCCGACAGCACTAGTAGCAATAGAAGCTCCAGCAGCTCCATTTTGAGATGAAGTAGTGGTTGCTGAAGTAGTTCTTGTAGCTGTGGCTCCAGTAGTTCTTGTAGCGGTAGCTCCAGTAGTTCTTGTAGCGGTAGCTCCAGTAGTTCTTGTAGCGGTTGCTGCAGTAGTTCTTGTAGCGGTAGCTCCGGCAGTTTGAGTAGCTGTAGCTCCAGTAGCTCTTGTAGCTGTAGCTCCAGTAGCTCTTGTAGCTGTGGCCCCGGCAGTTGTTGACGCTGCTGTGCCTGATATATCTACAACTACTTCAGTAACATACTCTTCAATAGTAGGAGTAGGTGTAGGTGTAGGAGTAGGAGTAGGTGTAGGAGTAGGAGTAGGAGTAGGAGTAGGTGTTATGGCACCTCCACCAGATCCACTATCTGAAATTGCAGCTGCAGCTGCAGCTATAGCTACCACAGCAGCTATTGTTCCAGCGCTAACTCCACCTATTGCAGCCTTAGCAGCAGTATCTCCAGCAGCGGTTCCATCAACGGAATCTGCATTTGTAATTTCTTCTTCTGCGAAAGAAATTTGAGGTAACAAGGATACAGCTATGGCACTTATACCGGCTAAAATCTTATTAGAAAGTTTATTCATCATAAAACCTGTTTTAAATTAATTCATCCAATTTTGGTAGGGTTTGGGAACTACTTGCGTATTAAAATTCAATTCACGCCACAATGTCAACTTTTTTTTAGTATTAATATAGACACTTTAGTAACCACATTTTCTCTAAAAGCTGATGTAGAATACTAAAAATTATATTCTCTTATGTATTTAATCTCGTTAGCAACTAAGTTACTTCATTACTTACCTGGTGAATTATCGCACAATATAGCCTTGAAAGGTCTAAAGATATGCCATCATCTGGGCCTTTTAGGATTAGTCAATATAAAATCTAACAGAGTTAATTTAAAAGAAAGAGATATAAGAAAATTATCTAATAAAGTAGGTATTGCTGCAGGATTAGATAAAAATGGCGAATATATTGATTGCTTATCTGCTTTAGGTATAGATTTTATTGAAGTTGGTACAGTAACTCCAAGACCTCAAAAGGGTAACCCAAAACCAAGAATTTTCAGAAATAAAGATAATAATTCACTTATTAACCGATTAGGTTTCAATAATAAAGGGGTTGATTACATGTTAAAAAAACTCAAAAGTAAAAAATCAAAGATAATAGTCGGAACAAGCATAGGTAAAAATTTTGATACACCAAATGAAAAAGCATCTGAAGACTATGTGTTTTGTTTAGAGAAGGTCTATGAGTTTTCAGATTATATCGCTATAAACATTTCCTCTCCAAATACTAAAGATCTAAGAGAATTGAGCAGTAATGAATTTCTTAATTTACTTCTTCAAAGTATAAAATATAAACAAGATAGTCTTGCAGAATCATATGGCTACAAACCAATCTTCGTTAAAATTAGCCCTGATGAAACCATAGATGATTTAAAAATAATTTGTAATTCTGTCCTGAAAAATAAGCTTGATGGAATTATTTGTTCTAATACCACCATTGATCATGATAATAATAATGGATTAGGAGGTTTAAGTGGTGCCCCCTTAAAAGATAAGGCTACATCAAGCTTAGTCTCGATAAAGTATTTGATAGGAGACCAACTAACCATTATAGCTTCAGGAGGAGTAATGTCTGTCGCAGACTATAGAGAAAAGATTGATGCAGGAGCAGACCATGTACAGCTATATACAGGGTTTATATATGAAGGTCCAAAGCTTATTCAAGACATCGTTAATGCTAATTCTATTAATTAGTACTTGACAGAATACCCTTTCATAAACTTTATACTGTAAAAGGAATTAATTTTATTGATCTATGAAATCATTAGTAATAGTAGAGTCTGGTGCTAAAGCAAAAAAAATAAAAGGCTATCTAGATTCAAATTTTCCAGATAAAGACTGGCAGGTGGAAGCTTGTGTAGGTCATGTAAGAGATCTCTCAGACAAAGAGAATGCAGTTGATCCTAGCGATTGGAATAATTTGAATTGGGAATTTTCTTCTAAAGGGAAAAAGGTCATGAGAGAACTTAGGAAGTTTTGCAAAGAATCTCAATTAATATATTTGGCAACTGACCCTGACAGAGAGGGAGAGGCTATAGCCTGGCATCTACTAAGTGATTTTCAGAACAAGAAGTTAGTCGAAGAAACCGAAGTAATAAGAGTTACATTTAATGAAATAACATCTTCAGCTATAAAACAAGCCATCGAATCCCCAAGACACATAGATCAAGACCTGGTGGATGCATATTTAGCAAGAAGAATATTAGATCATTTAATAGGTTTCAAGGTTTCACCTCTTTTGTGGAGGCATGTATCAAGAGCAAAGTCTGCAGGGAGAGTTCAATCTCCCACATTAAGAATTGTTTGTGAAAAAGAAGACGAAAGAGATTTGCATATTCCAGAAGAATATTGGCCTTTCGAGTCAAGTTTTGACTTTTTAGGAACTTCATTTGATGCAAAATTAACTTTTTTTTCGGAAAGAAGCATAAATAAAGAACCCCTTAAAAACGAGCAAGAAGTTAATAAATTAATTAATGAATTAGAGGCTGCTAGCTTTAAGTTAAAAAATATAGAGTCTAAAGCTCAATCAAGCAGTCCAAAACCTCCATTCAGAACTTCGACATTACAAATGTCAGCTGCAAGTGGTTTGGGGTTTACAGCTGATAGGACTATGCAGGCAGCGCAAAAGCTATATGAAGGAGGATTAATAACTTATCTAAGAACAGATGGTATATCAATAAGCACATCTCTAAATACAGGAGAACCATTTTCTGAAGAAAATCCAGGACCACCGCCTCTCCAAGAAATTAGAAACTTTATCTCTTCAAAATATGACTCTTCATTCATTTCTAAAGAACCAAGAATTTATAAATCTAAGGTACAAAACTCTCAAGAAGCACATGAGGCAATTAGACCTACAGATATTACAAAGACTCCTTTAGAAGCAGGTTTATCAGGAGATGAAGAAAAGTTATATACCTTGATATGGAATAGAACTGTTGCAAGTCAAATGGAGAACTCTAAATACGAAAGAAAAACCCTAGTTATATCTTCAGCAGATAGTAAGTATGAATTTAGAGCATCATCTAGAAAAAATATATTTAAAGGTTTTGAAATTCTTACTGGCTTAGAAGACGAGAAAATTACACTTTTCCCTGAAGGACTTGAAGAAGGAAATGAACTTACCTTAATTTCAAATAAGTACGAACAAAAATTTACAACACCCCCAAATAGATACTCAGAAGCTTCTTTGATTAAAAAGATGGAAGAAGAGGGTATTGGTCGTCCTTCTACATATGCAACCATTGTTAAGGGCTTGAGGACAAAAAAATATGCATACGGAGCAAAATCAATAATTCCTTCTGATCTAGGAAGAGTTTTAACATCTTACTTAAAGAAAGTTTTTGAAGATTTCTTTATAGAAACAAAATTTACAGCTCGAATGGAAGCAGATCTAGATGAGGTTGCTTCAGGAAATAAAAATTACGAAGAAGTGTTAAATGTTTTTTGGGCAGAGCTTCAAAACTATCTCAATAGAAAAATTAATGATATAGAAATTAGTAATAAAGATGAATTTAAAACTAGACAAGTTTTGGACTTACTTAATGAAGAGCTTGGATCTGTTATCTTCCCTAAAGATGAATCTGGAAAAAACAGAAATGAATGCCCTAAATGTTCTAGTCCTATCAGTTTGAAGTCAGGTGCTTGGGGTTATTTCGTAGGTTGTTCAGAATGCAAATGGACTAAAAAACCTTTTGAATTCAATACAACATGGGAAACCTATCAAGAACTTCCAAAAGATTTGGGGCTTCATCCAGATTTGGGTAAACCCATCTATGCAGATTTAAGTGTAAATGGACCTTGTGTATGGACATTAAATGAAGAGGAAAAGAAACTATTTGGAACGCCAGATGAAGATGAATTTATTCTAGATATCGGATTAAATAGAGCTATAGAATTGCTAGATAGAAGCAATTTAGAAAATATTCTTTTCACTGAGATAAATTCAAATTTACCGATTGTCTTAAAAAATGGAAGATTTGGAGAATATACTGAATTTGACGGTTTCAATAAGGCAACCAAGCTTAAACCAGAAAATAAAGACCCAAGTCCAAAAGTATCTTATTACGAACCTAATACTATTGATTATCAATCTGATTCCGGAAGAAGATATGTTTTAAATTCTTTAAGAATATTGGGTTTTATTCATAAAGAAGATAAATCAATACAGCCTGTAGGCATAAAGATAAGAAAGCCTGGGAAGGCTTTTAAGTTTGTAAAGAATTTAAAAGTAGGAGAGGTCGAAATAGAGATACCAAATGACTGGTATAAATTAGATCACGAAGAGCAAAATTTCATAATCAATGAAGTCTTAAAACTTAAAAAAGGAGAGAGATTTATCTCACTTGAAGATTCAAAGGTTATTTAAATACTTTCTCTTAGGAGAGCCACACACGAACCTTCTATAGCCAGTTCCTCAACTTGCGGATTTACTATAATATCTTCGTAATTTTGGTTTTCAGGTCTCAATACAACTTTATTTTGAGACATTTCAATCAAGGTTTTGACT
>MDSV01003528.1_pt1 | contig 10901 bp, 10 predicted proteins | sample 810851 | NCBI WGS metagenome assembly MDSV01 (sample SAMN05326640, study PRJNA326480) | marine metagenome | isolation source: seawater | place: Atlantic Ocean: North East | collected 2012 | reverse complement strand
TGGACTTTGTCAAGAATCTTGTCCAGTAGATGCTATAGTTCAGGGGCCAAATTTTGAATTTGCCACTGAAACTCGAGAAGAACTTTATTATAATAAACAAAAACTTCTAGATAATGGAGATAGATGGGAGTCAGTTTTATCTAAAAATATAAAGTTAGACAAACCTTATAGGTAAATGATAGCTCATTCAATTTTCTTTTATTTTTTTTCAATAATTGCAATTTTTTCATCTTTAATGGTAATTACATCCAGAAGCACAGTTAATTCTGTTTTCTTCTTAATACTAGATTTTATCTCAGTTGGGTGTTTATTTATTATGGTAGGTGCAGAATTTTTAGGAATGATTATTTTGATTGTTTATGTTGGAGCAGTTGCAGTCTTATTTTTATTTGTCGTAATGATGTTAAATGTTTCTGAACAAAAACAATCTTGGTTTATTGGAAAAAAGTCTACTCATTTACCAACAGGACTCATAGTTAGTGTTTTAATATTTTTAGAGTTACTTGTCGTTGTTGGAGGTTGGAAATATAAGGATAATTTAATGACAAGCAGTACATTAAGTTTGTCAAATGTGTCAAATACTCATCAATTGGGATTAGTGATGTACACTGATTACATATTATACTTTCAAATAGCCGGTATTATTCTTTTATTATCAATGATCGGTGCAATATTGCTGACGTTTAGGGAGAGATCGGGTGTAAAAAAACAAAGTTATATAAGACAGATTTCAAGAACCCCTCAATCTTCTATTGAACTTAAAGAAGTTGAGTCTAACAAAGGAGTTAGATTAGATGATTGAAATCGGTTTAGGTCATTACTTATCTTTAGGTGCAATAATCTTCTTTTTAGGTGTTATGGGTATTTTCCTTAATAGAAAAAATGTAATTGTAATATTAATGTCTATAGAATTAATTCTGCTTGCAGTTAATATTAATCTAATATCTTTTTCTATTTTTTCAGGTGATATCGTAGGTCAAATATTTACAATGCTTACTTTAACCGTTGCAGCTGCTGAAGCAGCAATTGGTTTAGCCATTATTGTAATTTATTACAGAAACAAAGGATCTATTAGAGTAGAAGATATTCATGGAATGAAAGGATAAATGGAACACGCAATAGTTTTTCTTCCTTTAATAGGTTCTATAATTGGTTATATCGGCAAATCACTAACAAAATATTTTTCAGAAATTATCACAAGTTTATTTGTAGCCTTATCGGCAATTTTTTCGATTATTGTCTTTTGGAAAGGAATTCAAAATAATTCTTATGGAAATTATAAAATTTTTGAATGGGTTAGTTCAGGAGATTTTGTAGCAAACTGGTCTATTAACATAGATCCTTTAAGTTCAGTAATGATTGTAGTTATTACTTTTGTCTCGGCATTAGTTCATATCTATTCTATAGGATACATGAGTCATGATCCACATAAACCTCGATTCATGTCTTATCTTTCGCTTTTTACTTTTTCAATGTTAGCACTTGTAGTATCAGATAATTTTTTACAATTGTTTTTTGGTTGGGAAGGAGTGGGTTTGTGCTCTTATTTACTAATTGGATTTTGGTATAAAAAAGAAACAGCAAATAATGCTGCAATCAAAGCTTTTATTGTTAATCGAATAGGAGATTTCGGACTAGCAATTGGAATATTTTTAATCTTTTTTTATTTCGGCTCTATAAATTTTGATGAAGTTTTTTCGTTAGCATCTCAGTTTTCAGAGGAAAAATTCTTATTTTTTAATTTTGAAGTAAACTTGATAACTCTAATATGTATGTTTTTATTTATTGGGGCTATGGGTAAATCTGCACAATTTTTATTGCATACATGGCTACCAGACGCAATGGAAGGTCCAACACCTGTTTCAGCTTTAATTCATGCAGCCACAATGGTAACAGCTGGTGTTTTTTTAGTTGTAAGATGTTCTCCTTTATTTGAATTTTCTCAAACAACTTTAAATCTAGTGGCTTTTATTGGAATGACAACAGCAATATTTGCTGCATCTGTTGCATTAGTACAAAACGATATTAAAAAAATTATCGCCTATTCTACTTGTAGTCAATTAGGTTATATGTTTTTTGCAACAGGAGTTGGAGCTTATCACGTGGCAATGTTTCATCTTTTTACTCATGCTTTTTTTAAAGCTTTATTATTTTTAGGCGCAGGTTCAGTTATTCATGCTTTTAAGGATGAGCAAGACATAAGAAATATGGGAGGGGTAGGAAAAAAACTTCCCTTTACATATACTTTTATGTTGATTGGAACTCTTGCTTTAACAGGTTTTCCATTTTTATCTGGGTTTTATTCTAAAGACGCTATAATTGAATTTGCATATTTAAGTAACTCACCTTTAGGAAATTATGTTGCATTTATTGGTATTTTTACCGCACTATTAACTTCAATATACTCGTGGAGATTATTTTTCAAAACTTTCCATGGAACTTATAATAATAAAGTAGTTTCTATCAATGACACTCATGAGTCACCCATTACGATGTTATTACCATTGATTTTATTATCTATCGGCTCGGTGTTGGCAGGCTTTATTTTTAAAGAAACGCTGATAGGACATCATAGCAATGAATTTTGGCAATCTTCGATTTTTTTTCTAAATGAAATTAATCATGATTTTATACCTCTATGGTTTTTGCTTATCACACCTTTTTTGGTCGTTATATCAATACCAATTTCGTACTACTATTTTATTTTTAATACAAAAATTTTAGAAAGTTTTAAAAATACAAATTTACCTTTATATAATTTTTTAATGAATAAATGGTACATAGATGAGCTATACGAAGTAATTTTTGTCAATCCAGCAAAAAAAATCGGTTTATTTTTTTGGAAAAAAGGAGATGTGGGTTCGATCGACAAGTTTGGCCCAGACGGGATTGCAAGATTAGTAAAAATTATTGCCAATAAAGCTGGAAAATTCCAATCAGGCTTCATTTATGACTATGCATTTGTGATGTTAATTGGATTATCTATTTTACTAACTTATCTAATTTTGAATTAAAATGAATTTTCCAATATTATCTACATTAATTTTTTTACCTTTAGTAAGTTCATTATTTATTTTAGTATTTAAAGATCAAAAAAATAACAGTGGCGCTATATATATTTCCCTTTTTGCAAGCATAGCTACATTTATTCTATCTTTATTTTTATGGTTTTCTTTAGACTTGAGCTCTTCGGCCTTTCAATTTGTAGAAGAAAAATCATGGATAGATAATTTTATAAAGTTTAAATTAGGCGTTGATGGTATTTCCATTCTTTTTATTGTTTTGACTACTTTTATAACACCAATTTGTATTATTTCGTGTATTAATAGTGTCAAAGACAGAGTCAAAGAATTTCTAATAGCCATTCTAATATTAGAAACTTTTATGATCGGTGTTTTTTGCTCTCTAGATTTAGTAATTTTTTATTTATTTTTTGAAGCAGGATTAATCCCAATGTTTTTAATAATAGGTGTTTGGGGAGGACCGAGGAGAGTTTATTCTGCTTTTAAATTTTTTTTATATACTTTATTAGGATCAGTTTTAATGCTGGTTGCTATCATTGTGATTTATTGGTTAACTGGAACAACTGACATTACACAAATTCAAGAAATAAAAATTCCCAAAGAGTACCAAAACTTACTGTGGTTAGCTTTTTTTAGTTCTTTTGCTGTAAAAACACCAATGTGGCCAGTGCACACATGGTTACCAGACGCTCATGTTGAAGCTCCTACCGCTGGCTCTGTTATATTAGCGGCAATACTTCTAAAGATGGCTGGTTATGGTTTCTTAAGATTCTCAATACCACTATTTCCTTTAGCATCAGAGTTTTTTACCCCGTTAATTTATACATTAAGCATAATTGCAATTATTTACACTTCGCTAGTAGCTTTGATGCAAGACGATATGAAAAAATTAATTGCTTACTCCTCAGTTGCCCACATGGGTTATGTGACCTTAGGTATTTTTACACTTACAAAACAAGGCGTAGAAGGAAGTATTTTTCAGATGATCAGTCATGGTTTGATTTCTGCTGCTCTTTTCCTTTGTGTTGGAGTAGTTTATGACAGGTTACATTCAAGAATGATAAGTACTTATGGTGGATTGGTCAATTATTTACCAAAATATTCCTTTTTATTTATAGTTTTTGCTTTAGCTGCGCTTGGTTTACCAGGAACTACAGGTTTTTTAGGTGAATTTTTAGTTTTAACAGGAATCTTTCAAACAAATTATATAGCAGCAATGTTGGCAACGATAGGCGTTGTGTTAGGTGCAGCATATATATTATGGCTTACGAAAAGAGTTATATTTGGAAAAACCAATAATGATCAAATTAAAAATTTAAAAGATACGAATAAATTAGAAGTGATCATGTTAGTTTCTTTAGCTTTTCTTGTAATTTTTTTTGGTATTTTTCCTCAACCTTTAATCGAAACACTAAGTGTTTCGGTAGATAATTTGATATTAAATTATGAACAATCTTTAAACCAATTAGATCTAGCAAAAAATGATTAATAATTTAAATATCTTATTGCCTGAGATTTTTTTAAGCTTATCAATTTTTAGCGCTTTAATGTTAGGAGTGTTCATTAAAAAAAGTTTCAATTTGATCTTTAATTTATCCTCTTTTATTATCTTGATAACTATTCTAATTGTTTTCAATTCTTCAAATGTTACAGAAAAAATATTTATAGAAAGCTTTATAAGAGATCCTTTTTCAAATTTTTTTAAGATATTAATTCTTATTTCGAGTCTTTTTGTTTTGAATAGCTCTAAATCTTTTATTGCTGATAACAAGATTGATAAATTTGAATACCCAATCATTGTACTTATCTCAATTTTAGGAATGTTTTTTATGGTTAGTTCAAATGATTTAATCTTATTTTATTTAGGTTTGGAATTACAATCTCTTGCATTATATATTCTGGCATCTATTGATAGAGATAATTTAAGATCATCAGAGTCTGGTATAAAATATTTTGTTTTAAGTGCTTTATCATCAGGATTATTGCTATATGGCTGTTCTTTATTGTATGGTTTTACTGGATCAACCAACTTTGAGATAATATCTAACGAATTAAATAATACAAATGTTGGCGCAATATTTGCGATGGTGTTTATTTTAGTAGGACTTGCGTTTAAGGTATCTGCGGTTCCCTTTCATATGTGGACTCCTGATGTGTATGAAGGTGCACCTACCTCTATCACTAGCTTTTTCGCGGTTGTCCCTAAGGTGGCAGGACTTGCACTGCTAATAAAATTTATGTTTATACCATTTTCAAATATCTTACTAGAATGGCAAACAATAATGATTTTTATCTCTATATCTTCTATGATTTTAGGAGCTGTTGCAGCAATTGTTCAAGATAACATTAAAAGACTTTTAGCTTATAGCTCAATTGGACATATTGGTTACGCATTGGCTGGAGTGGCAACCGGCACCATATCTGGCTATGAAAGTTCAGTTATATACATAACTATTTATGTTATAATGAATATAGGAGCCTTTTCTTGTTTATATTTAATGAAAAAAGATGGAGTGTACAAAGAAAATATTTCAGACTTATCCGGTGTTTCAAAAAAACATCCTATTTTTGCAATCTCATTTTTGATAATATTATTTTCGTTAGCTGGCATTCCTCCATTAGGTGGCTTTTTTGCAAAGTTTTATATATTCAAAGCAGTTCTTGAACAAGAGATGTATATTTTAGGAATTATTGGATTATTAAGTACAGTAATATCAGCTTTTTATTATCTAAGAATTATTAAGATAATATATTTTGAGGAAAATTCTGTTTCATTTGATGTAGTGAAAAATAAAGTTGTGCAAATTACTATCTTTCTAAGTTGTAGCATCTTAATCACTTTTTTCTTATATCCTTCATTTTTAAATAACATTGTAAATTCTATGTTTATCAATTAATGAAAATAAAAATGCTTAAGTATCGCTCTGTGAGAAGTACCAATGATGAAGCAATAAAATTAATAAAAAAGAATGTTTCAAGCCCAACAATAATTACAGCAGCAAGACAGTCAAGGGGTAGAGGAAGAATGGGAAAAAAGTGGTTATCCATTCAAGGGAACCTTTTTTTATCTATTTTTTTTGAAATAAATCATAAAAGGATCAATTTTAAGCAATATACAATTTTAAACGCTCACTTAATTAGACAAGTTTTATCTAAATACTCTCTAAAAAAAATAAATATTAAATGGCCAAATGATTTATTGATAGAAAGAAAGAAAGTTTGCGGTATTCTGCAAGAGGTTATTGAGCATAAAGAAAAAAAATTTATAATTGTTGGAGTGGGCATAAACTCTGTATCATCGCCTTATATAAAAGAGAATAAGACAACATGTCTTTCTAAATTCTCAAATAAAAAGGTAGTAAATAGTAAAATTTTAAAAGATATTCTTAAAACATATAAAAAATTTATTTTAAATAAAAATAAGAATGATTTTGAAAATATTAAAAGATGATAAAATGAACTATTTAGTAGGGGATATTGGCAATACATCAACTAAATTATCTATTTTGAATGAGAATTTTGAGATAAAAAAAATATATAGTTTTGAAACAAAAAAACTATTTAAGAATACTTTTATAAATGATTTCTTAAGTAGAAAGATAAATAATAGAACAAACAAAATAGTTTTATTTTCTAGCGTAGTACCTAAAGCCTTTAAGATAATTAAAAAGAAAATGACTAAAAAAAGATTTAAAGTTTATGAACTAAAAGATTTAGATGTAAAAAAAATTCTAAAAATAAAAATTAAAAATTATAATCAATTAGGTTCTGATAGGATTTCAAATGCACTTGGTGCATTTGCTCATAAAAATTGTTTGATTATAGACTTTGGGACGGCAACTACATTTGATATAATTAAAAATAGAATTTATGATGGAGGTGTAATTTCTCCTGGAGTAAATCTTTCAATATTGAATCTTAACAAATCAACGGCGCTTTTACCTTTATTTAATTTAAAGAGTAAACAAAAAAATTATGGGAAGAACACCATGGAAGCTCTCAATGCAGGTTTTATCTGGGGTTATGAGGGGTTAATAAACAATATAATAAAAAGAATATTTTTAAAGTCTAAAGTCAAATTTAAAATTATTTTGACTGGTGGATATGCTAATTTATTTAAAAAACATATAAAATATAAAACTGTTGTTGATGAAAACATTACGATTAATGGTATTGCAAAAGCATTTAAAGAATTAATATGAAAAAAGAAGAACTAATTTTTTGTCCATTAGGAGGCTCGGGTGAGATAGGAGGAAATATGAACCTTTATGCTTATGGTCCAGAAGAAAATTATAAATGGATCGTAGTTGATATGGGTGTTTCTTTTGCTGATGACTCTATTCCCGGAATAGATTTAATTTTTCCGGATCCTGGATTTCTAATCGATAAAAAAGATGATTTACTTGGGATTGTTTTAACCCATGCTCATGAAGATCACATAGGAGCTATAGTTCATATATGGCCAAATCTAAAATGTAAAATTTATGCTACTCCATTTACTTCAGTTTTAATTCAAGAAAAGTTTAAAGAAAAAAGAATTGATATTTCTAATTATTTAAACATAGTTCCCTTAAACGATAAAATTAAATTGGGACAATTTGATATTGAGTTTATAACTTTGACTCATTCAATATTAGAACCAAATGGATTAAGTATCACGACACCTTTAGGAACAATTTTACACACTGGAGATTGGAAAATAGATCCTAACCCCTTAATTGGTGACAATATCAATGAAAAAAAATTAAAAGAGATCGGAGAAAAAGGTGTTTCTGCAATGATTTGTGACTCAACAAATGTGTTTGACCCTGGCCGCGCAGGTTCAGAGGCAGATGTAAGGGAAAATTTATTAAAAATTATTGAAACAAAAGTTAATAAAATTTTAGTGACTTCATTTGCATCAAACGTAGCAAGAATGGAGTCAATTTTTTATTGTGCTAAAAAGACTGGAAGATCTTTATGTTTAGTTGGAAGATCTATGCAAAGAATTTATAAGGCTGCAAAAAAATGTGGTTATTTAGGTAATTTAATTCAACCTATAGAACCGAGAGAGGCAAAAAATTTATCAAAAAATAAAGTTTTATATTTAGCTACAGGCAGCCAAGGTGAGCCAATGGGAGCAATGAATAGAATTATTAATGGTATACACCCGGAAGTTTATCTAGAGCCAAAAGATTGCGTTATTTTTTCATCAAAGATCATTCCAGGAAACGAAAAAAAATTATACAACCTTCAAAATTTAATTGTAAAAAATGATGTTGAAATTATTACTGAAGAAAATGCTTTTGTTCATGTTTCCGGTCATCCAAATAGAGATGATCTTAAGGATATGTACAAATGGGTTAAACCTAGAAGTATAATCCCAGTTCATGGTGAACACAGACATATGAAAGAGCACGTTACTTTTGCGAAAGAGATGCAAGTTCCTAAAGCATTATTAATTGAAAATGGAGATATTATTAGAATTCTTCCTGGCAAAGAACCTGTTATTATTGATAAAGCTCCTTCAGGAAAGTTATATTTGGATGGAGTTTTAGGAGTTGATTCAGACTCACAATCAATTAGAGACAGAAAAAACCTCTCTATCAACGGTTATTTAGAAATAACTCTTATAGTTTCGAATAATGGTAAAATTAAAAAACCAGTAATTTCGTTTAAAGGGATTCCAGAAAGTAATGAGGTTGGAAATTTTCTTTTTGATATAGAAGATGAGATACTGAATATTTGTAGAACCTTTTCTTTGGAAAGCAAAAACCAAGAAAAAAATCTTATAGAAATTATTAAACAAAATTGTAGAAAAATAATAAGAGAAAAAACAGGAAAAAAACCGTTTACAAATATTAATATAGCTAGAATTTAATGGGATTAACCGGATCAATTATAATTTATGTTATGATTTGGTGGATAGTTTTTTTTTCAATTTTACCTGTTGGAATCAAATCTAATAACGAGGCTTTCAAAGAAAGCTTGGAAGGATCTGATCCCGGTGCGCCCAAAAACCCAAATATAGCTAAAAAATTTTTGATAACAACTATAATTACATCTATACTATTTATTGTGATATATTATTTAGTAAGCAATAATTTTCTAAATTTAAGGAATTTATTACAATAATGTATTTATCCAAACTATTTATTCCTATTACAAAAGATCTTCCAAGTGAAGCAAAAATAAAGTCTCATCAACTAATGTTAAGGACAGGCATGATTAAACAGTCATCAGCAGGTATTTACTCATGGTTACCACTTGGTTTTAAGATAATGAAAAAAATAGAACAAATTGTTAGAGAAGAACAAAATTTTATTGGCGCTCAAGAAATGCTTATGCCAACTATACAATCATCTGATATATGGAAAGAAAGTGGGCGATATGAAGATTATGGTGAAGAAATGTTACGTATTCAAGATAGACAAGGAAGAGAAATGTTATATGGACCAACAAATGAAGAATTAATAACTGATATTTTTAGAACTAGCATAAAATCTTATAAGTCTTTACCTCAAATTTTATACCACATTCAATGGAAGTTTAGAGATGAAATAAGACCTAGATTTGGGGTAATGAGATGTAGGGAATTTTATATGAAAGATGCTTATTCTTTTGATATTAATGATGATCAAGCAAAAAACTCTTACAATAAAATGTTTTTTTCTTATATAAAAACATTTAATCGATTAGGATTAAAAGCCATTCCTATGTCAGCTGATACTGGTCCTATAGGGGGAGACTTGTCACATGAATTTATTATTTTAGCGGAAACGGGTGAAAGTGAAATTTATGCAGATAAAAAAATATTTGAGATTGATTTAGATAAATATGATGCATCTAGTAAATCTTTAAATAAAATGAGAGAGGATTTTTCTACAGTTTATGCTGTAACAGATGAAAAATTTAAGAAAGATGAGTTTAATAGATTAGTTAAAAAAGAAAATCAATTAAAAACTAAAGGTATAGAAGTTGGACATATTTTTTATTTCGGTGACAAATATTCTAAACCACTCAATTGTCTAATTGATGATAAAGAGGGAAAAAAAACATCCGTAAGAATGGGATCCTATGGAATAGGAATTTCAAGACTTGTAGGTGCTACTATAGAGGCCAATTATAATAATGAAATAATGAAATGGCCAAAATCGATTGCTCCATACGATGTAGTAATAATTGTTAATATAAGTAAAAATAATAAAGAAAACCTAGGAAAAGCAGAAAAAGTTTATAAAGAATTAAAAAAACAAAATATTGACGTATTGTTAGATGATGTAGAAGAGAATATGTCAAATAAATTTAAAAAACATGATTTGATAGGTATTCCTTACCAAATAATTATTGGTTCTAGAACAGAACAAGATAAATTTGAGTTTAAAGAGCAAAACTCTAAAATTCAAATTTTAAGTTTGGAAAATATTAAGTCTCAACTAAAAAAATAACTTGTTTACAAAAGCAGAAAGATTAATTTCAATAAGAAATTTACGTCCAAAAAAGAAAGAAGGATTTCTTAAAGTAATCTCAATTTTCTCGTTTTTAGGAATTACTTTAGGAGTTGCTATACTCATAGTAGTCATGTCTGTAATGAACGGTTTTAAAACTGAGTTAACAAATAAAATATTAGGTTTAAATCCTCATATAGTAATCCAATCAAATGGTTATAAAATTGAAGATAATTTTTTAAAAAATATTAAAGAACTTAATTCAAATTTCAAGATTTCAAAATCATATTCTGGTGAGGGGATTGCTATGAATAATCAGAATGCTAAAGGTGTCATTATCAAAGGCATCGATAGTAATAATGAAGAGAGTTTAAATTTTTTAAAAAAAAATACCTCCCAAGGTGACTTTAAAAAAATTAAAATGGGACATGCATTTATTGGGGCAGAACTA
>MDSV01204590.1_pt1 | contig 10902 bp, 8 predicted proteins | sample 810851 | NCBI WGS metagenome assembly MDSV01 (sample SAMN05326640, study PRJNA326480) | marine metagenome | isolation source: seawater | place: Atlantic Ocean: North East | collected 2012 | reverse complement strand
TAATTACTGCATCACTTGCTATATCGCCTGCTACTATTGTACCATCTGTTATGTGGTCTGAAGCAATAACCCCTGAAGGGAGTTTTGCTGCTGTAATTGCGTTATCGGCTATCTTCGCAGTTGTTACCTGAGAAGCTCCAATATGTATTGTGTCAATAGACCCAGTTATAAGTTCTGCGCTGTCTACTGAGTTCGCGGCTAATTGATCCGCTGTAATTTGTGAATCATCAATGTGCTGTGTCAATATAGCATTATTAGCTATTTTTGCACTTGTTACTGATGTTGCTGCTAAGTGTATAGTGTCTATACTACCAGTTATCAACTCTGCGCTATCTACTGAGTTAGCTGCTAATTGAGTGGCAGTAATACTACCATCTGCAATATGATGAGCTGTAACTTGGTTTTGAGCAATCTTTGCAGTAGTAATAGCATTAGCTGCTATTTTTGCTGATGTTACTTGTAAGTTAGCTAAATGTGATGTATCAATACTACCGTCTATTAGTTCCGCACTATCTACTGAGTTAGTAGCTAATAAATCTGCTGTGATTGTGCCACTTGGGATTTGTGTTGCGGTTACAGAGTTATTTGCAAGTTCTGAACTTGTAATTGTATTCTCTGCAATTTTTGCAGCTGTAACTGCATTATCCGCTAGTTTTACTGTTGATATAGCGTCGGCTGCTATTTTAGCCGCTGTTACTTGTAATGACCCAATATGTATTGTGTCAATTGAACCTGATATTAGTTCTGCTGAGTCCACCGAGTTAGCTGCTAGCGCATCGGCGTCAATTGACCCGTCTGCTACAGCTGTAACTGCTGATGCTTGTAATTGTGCTGCTCCAATAGCGTTTGTTGCTACTTCGGAGGTGCCTACCGCGTTTGCTGCAATTTCTGATGTGCCGACTGCGTTAGCGGCTATCTCACTCGCAGTAATAGAGTTACTTACAATTTCTGTAGTACCTACTGCGTTTGCCTCAAGCGTGGAGACTAGCGCGTTTTCCTTGCCTATGAGTGCCATGTTATGTCTGCTCCAGATACGATAGAACTACGTCTATCGAGCTTGCAACATTTGATTGTACTTTAATTATATCACCGGCTTCTAAAACAACTTTACCTTCTCCACCAATTGCTACAACGGTTGAACCGTCAGGTATTGGAGAACCTGATAAAATACTAATATGATTTGTAGTACTTGCGTCATAAAATTCTACACTACCTTCAATTGATCCACCACTTTGATTACATAGGTATAAACCTATTACTGTAACTGTCGTAGCTGAAGGACAAGTGTAGATAGTCGTTAATGAAGTTCCTACATCTTTGCCTGTTGCTGTTTTAAATGCTGATGCCATGTTGCTATCCTAATGCTATAGTAAAGGCTAGAATATCGTCTTCCGTAGCGATAGCTTCTGAATGAGAAGCTATTGTTACAATATTGCCATTCGAGTCTTTAGTATAAATCTTTTGGTCGGCTGTATTCATTGCAATTTCATGTGTAGCTAAGTCACTAGTACTGGGGGTTGAAGCTGCTGATTCCGACCTTTTTATTTTAATTACTTGTGCCACTAGAACGTACCCCCATCTAGTGTATTAGACCATGTGACTGTTGATGAAGAACCTACTTGAAGTAGTTGTCCTACACTATTAGTTGCGTCATATGAACCTATTGAAAGTTTTGAGTAACCACCGTTTGCGCCATTAGCGCCGAATAATAGATCTCCATTAGCTGTTGCTGAGATACCTTTTAAACTTAGGTTTGCTCCACTATTATGTGAAATTGTTTTGTTGTCTACATCTACTGCAATAGTATTCCCTGTTTTTGTAAGGGCATTACCTGCATCAATCTGACCTGCTCCTGAGAACTGTGTAAATACTAGGTTGTCTGTACCAAGCGTTGCGGTTCCTGTTATTGAAGTAAGAACGTATGCATTATCTGCATTACTTGAACCTGCTTCAACGAATGTAAATAATCCGCCCGTAACTTCAGCCGCTGAATCTGCGTCTACTGCTCTTGTTAGTACACCTGCTACACCTACTGCTGGAGCTGTGGTAACTTTATAGATACCATTTTGTGTTTGAGTACTTTGGTTTTTAATAAGAACTCTATCGTTAAGTGCTAAGTTAACACCATCGAGTGCTTGAACGCCTGTGGCGTCATATGTAAGAGTTCCTGCACCATTATTATATGTTACGTTTAAGTTAGCTGTTGAACCTAACTTAACTGAATCTTTAATGTCGAGTGCTTGTTTGACACTATCGACATATGCTTTCGTAGTTGCATCTGTACTTGCTGTTGGAGTAGCTACATTAGTTACTCTGTTTGCTCCCATATCAACAGTTTGTGAGCCGGCGACTGTAAAGCCTCCGTCAAAGTCTGCTGAAGGAGTGAATGTTGCAGTACCTGTAACAGTAACGGTATCACTACCTGCGTTACCTAAAGTAACATTACCGTTTAGAGTTGAATTGCCATCTACATTAAGTGTAGAATCTAAATCAACTGCGTCTTGTACATTCATTGTACCTTTAACTACTGTATCTCCGTCTCCGGAAGCTACTGTAAATTTGTCTGTTCCTACAAGTAAATTACCACTAGCTACATTAACTGTACCTGTGTCCATATCTTTGCCTACTACAACTTTTTCACTAGAGTTAGTAGTTACAAATTTAAGATATGAGTTTCCTGCCTCTTTGATATCCAATGCAGCTGCATTGTTGTCGGGCATTGTAAGAGCATTTGCTTGACCAGAAATATCAATTGTACCACCATGAGTAACAACTAAGTTACTTGTAGGTGCAATTGTTAAGTTTCCTGATGAAGTTGAGATTGTGTTGCTTGAACCAGTGAATACCATATTCCCTGATTTTAATTGGTCTATCTTACTGTTAGCATCAACTAATACTGCTGAACTTGCTGTTAATGTACCAGCAGAGTGATCTAACATCTCAACGTATAGAGCACCGCCGATTGCAGTTACAGCACTAGAGGAAGGGTGACCAATAAATAGCTTATTACTATTCGAAGAATACGCTAACTCACCAGCACCAAGCGACCCCGGTGCGGAAGTACTGGTACTTCGTTTGATTTTAATTGTTTGTGCCATTATTTTTTCCTATATGAGCTTAAAAGCTCCCTGCGTCTATCGTGTCCGAGTCCGTTGAACTGTTTCCTATCATTACAGGAACCCAATTAAATTGTCCTGTAGACGTTTCTCGATAGATCTTTAACTGATTATCGTCAGTATCATAAAAGAAGTCTCCCTCTGCTAAGTTAGTTGTTCCAGCAGTTGGAGCTGTCGTTTGTACAAACAGTTGGTCAGCTAATTGTAAAAGAGCCGATTCAACCGTTCCAGCAGTCGAGAGTGTTCTCGCTGCGTTTGCGAATGTAATACCCTGAGCATCTGTAGCCGCACCAGCAATAGCTGCTGATACTGTTATTGTAGTAGTTTGGTTAGTTACACCTACTGATGTAGTTTCTGGGGTAATTGTTAATGTAGTTGCCATTATCTTGTAACCTCTGGAGTGACTCTTGCCACACCTTGTAGTAACCTTGTTACTGTGCTATTTGAAGTATTCACTAATTCTAAGTCGTAATAATATTTACCTGACGCAATAGCTGCGGTTACCGAATTGCTTAACTGCATATTTATTTTACCACCAGATGCATCAATAACTGTACAAGTAAAGTCTGCTGTTTTAGTACTTGATGTAGGTGAAGGGCGAAGCTGTGCCCTCGCTGTATGTGTAGCGATAGGTATTGCTGTGCCGTCCTCTGAAATCGCTATTTGAATAGAGAAATCAGATCCTTGGTCAATGACTATATCGTAAGTTCCTGCTGCCATAATTAAATATTATACTCCTATTGTTAAATTATACTAAAAATCTATGGAAATGTCAAGAACTAAATTTGGAACCTCAATTATTTTGGTTTGCTCTAGCTCTATTTATTCAATTCTCAGAAACATAACCAAAAATTCATGGTCATCTTTTTGTGAGTTAGTCGTCTATTATCTCGTATGAGAAGGCTGCGGCTTTTATCGCGGCATTTTTGGGAAGGTCTAACCATTTTAACCAGTCTGCTTTTTTAACTTCATAGAGTTGATACTCTATTGGGTCTATCCTATCAAGAAGTGTTTGGGTTCTTAAAAGACCCGCACTCCAATCGGTATCTCCATTATATAAATCATATATCGAAGAGGGCAAAGTGCCCGCTGCAGTTGGTACGTTTGAAGTAAAGGTTTCTACATTTTTCATAGTTATAAATAAAGTTTTTAACCCTTGGTCTCCTAGCTCGCTATAATATCCTTGATTTCTATATGCTGGTCGTATGCAAGTCATAGAATGATGAAATCGAGTTCCTATAAATTTACCTATTTGAAACCCTATACAGACATCATCTGAATTTCTAAAAATACAATCATATGCCCATGAAGTACCAAAGGGCTGCTCAGGGTCTGGTTCTACCATATACTCGTTTTCTCCACCCATCGCTGCAAAGTATGTAGCCTGTGGGGCTTTCATTTGTTCACACCATTGATAAATTAAAGTAGTAGCGTCATCATCTGTCATTTGAACACCGTCTGCTCTCCAATCTGAAAGAGCATCACGTACTGCTTCTTTTTCATTTAGAGTCATAGGCTTAAGATAGATAGTTGGAAAAGTTTGTTTTGCGTATGCCATTATGCCGTCCAGGTTAGTGTATATGTGTGGGCTTTAAGTGCTGCTTGATTGGAGTGGTCTATCCATGCTGTCCATTCAGCTCTAGTAATTTCTTTTACATCATAGAGTCCTCTATTAGGAAACTCTACTTGATGATGTACAGTACTGTATAAAGTATTATTTACATTGATTACAGAATCATTGATAGTAGAAGAAGTTGTTGGAATGTGAACTCTGTATATAGCTGCATTTAATCCTGTGCTATCAAAAATAAATTTACGTATTAAAGTATGACTTTCTTTATAGTAACTCTTCCCTCTTTCACTCGGTATCAAAGCAGCCATATTAGAAATTACCTTTGTCCCTCTATATTTAAAATTACGATACCCTATAATAGTGTCATCATTTTTGCAAATAGTTAGATTTATCCAACCCTTATCATTAGAGGTCAAATTCCTTTTATTAAATAAAGTCTCATTTTGTTTATTCCAGTTATACCACGTTGCTTTTCCTTCATTCTCCGTAGGAAGAATATCAGCGGGCCACATACCAGTAGCTGCTGTGCGTAAAGTTGCCATGTCTGAGAATAAGACAGGTCGCATATATAAGTTTTGTCCTTGTATTCTTAAAGTTACCATTATTTTTCTACCATAAAGTGTTCTACTATTTTTCTTAATAAAGGTGCAGATTCTTTATCTTCTTTACCTGCCAGAGCTGCTTCATAGCCTCCTGTTTCTGCTGCACAATTTACTTCTATAATTTTTGGGGATACGTTTTCTCTATCGTCTGAGGGTATAAAGTCTACTCCACACCATCTTGCCCCTACAGCTGAAGCTGCCATTTTGCAGTGCTGTGCTTCTAATTCTGTTAACTCACAAACAATCCCCTGACCTCCTCTAGCAATATTAGTTCTAAAGTCGCCTGGAGGTGGGGTTCTAAACATAGAGCCAAAGATTTCGTTATCTACTACATGGGCTCTTATATCTCCGCCGTGAGGTATGTATTCTTGTAGTATTGCCCCTTCCCAATCTATTCGAGTATTCATAGCTTGGATAACTCCTTTTAATCCTAAAGGAGATTCCATTAGTGCTACTCCGACTCCATAAGACCCTTCAAGTGTTTTTAGTACGAGCGGGAATTGTAGACCTGCTTCTTCGATTACATGGTCTATAAGGCCATCATACTCAGATGGAACAAGTACTGTATTAGGTTGAATTAACCCTACTTGATTTAATGCTAGATAAGTTCTATATTTATCGTTACAGATTTCGATACAACTCCTAGTATTTATCATTGTACACCCTCTGTATTCCATTTCTGTTATTTTATCTAGCCACATTTTTCTATTTTTTACTGACCCTCTTACAATGCATAATGTATCTGAATCAAACCAGTCTCCGACTGGTAAAACATTTACTGGAAACTCTTGATAATCGATTTCAAGTTCTTCACATATTCTTCGTATTTCTGTCAGCTCTCTATTTCGCTGTTCTATAGTGACGTCTATTAACTCGACGACTGCAAGTTTCATTCTACTCTCCGTTAAATTTGAAACTAAATCCTGTTACCACGTGAATTACGGCTCTTACGACGACGTCAGGTGATCCAGATCTAGATAAGGTTATTGATTGTGAGGTTGAGCCAGTACCTGATACAACACCAGACACTCCACTTCCTGTTACATTGTAGTTTGTTGTTGGGGCATCAAAATCAGTGTTTGTTGTATCTAGGTTTATTTGTACTGTAGATGTCCCAACTGTAGTACCTGATGCATTTTTCCATGATATTGTAAAAGTATGAGTAGTTGTGTTTGGGTTATAGTTGCCTAAGGAATATTTACTCCAAGTTATCGTAGAGCCTCCGTCTACGTGCCCTGTTATAATATTACTATTTGTAAGAGATGCAATAGAAGTTAATCCAGTACCTCCAAAAGCAGCACCTAATTCGCCTTCGAAATTAGCAACACCAGAAGCAAATCTTAGTACCCCTGTTTTACTTGCAATACTTTCTCCAAATCCTCCCTTACTTTTTGGAATAACAGGTAATTGTGTAGATTTTAATGAAAGAGTTCCTGAGGATATATTATCAAATCCTGCTCTTATTCTTAATAGTTCTGCAGGACTAAAAGCTGTAGTACCATCAAAAACACTACCAACAACTCGGTTACTTGAGTCAATTGCATTTACAGCTCTATCTCTACCATCAATCATTTGAGACATTGTTCTTTCAGTACCGCCATTTTTTAGCTTACCTGTAAAGTTTCCGCCTAGTATAGTGGCTGTAGAGTCTTGGTTAGCTGTAGCTCCAGCTGCTGCTCCAGACTTAATAGTATTTGCTGCTGTTCCACCAACTGATCCTGTTACATCTCCTGTAATAGTACCACTATTTAAGATATCGTCATCTGCAGGCTGACTTCCAATGTTAGTACCCCATGTAGCACCTACTGTTGCTCCTGAAGATGGCAATGTAGTAAAAACCTTACCACTTCCTGCCAAGTCACCACTTGCAATTTTAGCATTACTAATAATTGTGTTTACACCAGTACCTATACCTGTGAGCTTACCCAAGGTGTTAATAGCAATATCATTATTAAGAATTGATTGAGAAGCATTAGTAGGGTTTTTACCTGCTCTTAAATTATTTAGTTTAGTTCTTTCGTCACTTGAAAAAACATTGACTCCTACAGCTGTAGCACCATCTAATTGAAAGTTAAACACTCCTTCAGTACTGCTATCAGCAAATGTTGTTTTGTTTGGTTTCTGACCTGCTGCAAATGTTTTGCCTGAGCCTACTATATCAGCTTCATCAATCTCATCTCTAATATCTGAGGAAGATTTATCTTCTACCTGAGATAACGAAATATCTGCTTTGTTTTGTACATGAATTACTGGAGCTTCCCAAGTATAGTTGAAACTAATATTAGGATAACTTCCACTCATAGCGGCAACACCTTTAGAAGACCATAATTGTTTGTTCGCTTCTGCGGCTGGTGGGCTATCTGACCACCCTGATGGTAAGTTTGGATACGCTGTTGCACTTGGAGTTCCTGGATTACCATTATTATTTATAAAAATAAAGTTAGTATCTTGGAAACCTTTATCACTTAGTGAAGGAGTGCTCCAAGATGGAGTGCCTGATACATTGCCACCTGCGGTAGCCTCTGTTACTAATGCTCTAGAAACAGATTGGATTGTTCCACTACCTGCTGCGGCTTTAGTTTGTGACCACCCTGTTGGAATACTTGAAATTACTCCCGTAGTAAAATTATAAGTTCCTGTGCTTGGTGCCGAACTCGGGAATGCAGTAGCTGATCCAGCGTTCCACCCAATACTAATTGCATAATAAAGTTCTATTTCTGCAACCTTTTTACCTGCACTACCTGGAGTACCATCGTCACCTTCTATTGATTTACTGAAAGTCTGTGAAGTAGTAACTGTTTGTATACTTTCACAATTTACTGCATATTCTATCTCTGCTGTATTTGCAGACATACCGCTATGAGCCGCAAATCTTCTTGTATCATTAGTTGTAGTCTTTGTTACTGTACTTGCTGAGCCAACTGTTATATTAGTATCACTAGTAACAGTTACTTTAAATTGTCCTGAACTTGGTGTTCCTGTAGTAGCTGTTAATGCGGTAGCACCTTTGAATACTCGTATATCTGTTCCTGACCCGGTATGAGTTACTGCACCAGCATTTGTTGTTGGAAGAGTATGTGCCTGATTACTGTTAATTACAGTATAGGCATCGGAACCTTCTTTTACTCCGTATATAGTAACAATATCAGTTGCTTTTACTGTGCCTCCGTTACCATCTCTTAATTGAACTCTAACTACTACTAACGATCCAGAAGCAGGCTCATCACTATCAGCTAGTGTAAATGTTGCTGTTGTAGAGTCTTGTTTATCTGTAAATGTACCATTATTGTTTGTATCTACATCAAAGTCATAGTATGCTGTTCCACTTAACTCAGAAATATTTTGAACTTCTGTAGTAAATGCAATCGTGCTTGATTCTACACCTGATTCATTATAAGGTATTACGTGCGTACTAGGTAACAATTTAATTGTTAAAGGACTTGAGCCTGTTCCATCGGCACCTGCATTTGCTTTCGCGAAGGATAGTACTCTATCTGTAATTGTACTGCCTGTTCCTAAATCAGTTATTCTAAGTGTTGCGGAAGCAGCTGATACTGAATCTAAAGAGTTGTCATCAATAGTAATCTGTCCTGCACCGCTGATATTTATATCTGCATTATTTGCAAAACCTGTTTTACTTTGTAAAGTTATCCCAAAAGTATTTTGTGCACTACCACTTGCTGCAAAGGTAAATGCTTGCTCCCCTTTCTTAACTGTGAAGTCATTAGTATACGCAGTATAATTACTATTTGCAATTGCTCCAGAAGAGTCTGCTGCAAATGTATGCGACTCATTAGTACCAATTACAGTAAACCCAGATTCTCCTTGTGAAGAACCAAATCTTTGTAAAGTATAAGTACTAGCACCTGTCTTAGTAATTTTCCCCATGATTGTATCATTTTGGTAATCTACTAAAAAGTTAGGTTTTGAGAACGCTTGGTTATCACCATTTACAATAGTATCTCTAGTAGGTTGGAAAGTAAATAACTCAGAGTCGCTTGTAAAACGTTTTACTCTATGATATCGTGTATTGCTACCTTTAGTATACTTGAATATATTTCCAACTGCTAGTTCGCCATCGAAGTTTGTACTGTCTAATCCTGTGAATTTTCTTGGAGTAGTACTTGTACTTGCTGTAAGTGTTCCCGTTGCAGTAGCAAACACACCACTTCCTGCAGGATAAAATTGTCCTGAAGTTTCATCAAAAGCAATTGCTTTAAACGCGTTTGCAGAATGGTCAAAGAATATATAACCTTCATCGCCACCTGTTGTGGAAGTATGAGATAACCCTGAAAAGTCTAATTGTGCCTGTCCTGTAACATTGTGTTCGTTTTTACCATCATTGTGAAAGTAATTGGCGGGCGAAAAGTTTACTTTACCTGTACTAGCGTTTAGATTAAATGCTCCACTTATATTTCCTATAAAGTTTATAAAGTGAGTATCTGTACCAACACTTCCTTCTGCTGGCCCTACTGCTCTATTAAAGTCTACAGCCAATGCTCCACTTTCTACAACACTACTTCGTACTCCATTTAAGCTAACAGTATATATTTTAAAATAGTATGTTCCGCTAAGTATAGCTTTATCTGTATCTAAAATTTCATAATCAGTACTTGTGGTAGTACCTGCTTTACGCCATATTTCATTGTCATTTGAAAACTCTACTTCATAGTGTCTCAATGAACTATATAAAGTTCCGTCCTCATTAGTAGCAGGATCCCAATCAACAAGTAAAGAGTTTACTGTACCTCCAGTACCGGCTCTTCTAATTTTAGGGTCGACATCAATATTAGTAGGTGCAGGAACGTCTTTAAAACTGTCGGGTAAGTATATCGTCCTGTACTGCGTAAGTGCTTCATTTTTGTCGACTGCATCAAATTTAGATGCGTTATATTCTAATGCTGTAACTTCGTAGAGATTTCTTTCTTTCTCTACCATAGACATCATTCTAAATAATTTAGCTTCTTGTTTTGTTTTACCTGTTGCTAGAGCGGCTCTAGATAGTATCCAGACTGATTCTGCGGTGGGCTTTACTGTGAAAGCTGGGGTTACATTAAAACTGCCTGTACCATTAACTTGGCTAAGTGTTCTTGTTTCTGTATAAGTAAACGGTGTCCATTGTACAAATACTAGGTCTCCGTTATCATCTTGTACTTGTGCTGCAGCTTCTTCAGTAGTTATGCTAGTAAGGTGAGCTCCTCGTACATAAGCAGTACTGCCAATAGTAGCAGTATCTTGTGCGAGTATTGCTTTATACCCTACAAAAGAACATGTTAGCCTGTAGTCTCCTACAGCATATCCTGTTTCTACAGAGTTTGTACCGAAACCTGTAGGGTGTCTGTCTAGTCTAATTATAGTGGAAGTACCACTACCTGTTTGGTTATTGGAGATTCTACCTCCCCATGATTTTCCTTCTTTATTTTGGTCAATAACTTGAATAATATCGCCAGGTCGCAAAAAGGCTGCGTTCAAAGAAGTATCGAACGTTACAGTATTGGTGTTCCAATTATTAGTGAGTAACTTCCATTTACCCAACCTTCTTGCTTGACCTCTTGAAGTACAACCAAATGCTGTGGTTGCCTCTGGTTTTACAAACTCAGTATCTTTTTGT
>MDSV01174461.1_pt1 | contig 10903 bp, 9 predicted proteins | sample 810851 | NCBI WGS metagenome assembly MDSV01 (sample SAMN05326640, study PRJNA326480) | marine metagenome | isolation source: seawater | place: Atlantic Ocean: North East | collected 2012 | reverse complement strand
GAGATCGCTGCTATCGTAGCAGAATCGTCTATAACCGACACTTCGCCTCCATCAGCGTTTAATATAATATCCCCAGCAACATCAAGAGTAAGGTCACCAGAGGAAAGGTCTATTTCTGTTCCGTCGATTGTGATGTTATCAACAACGATTCCAGCGTTTGAGGTAATTGCTCCACCAGATGTAATCGTACCTGTAGTGGTAACGGTATCTACGAAAGCATCTTTCCAGCGGACACCAGTTGTTCCTAAGTCGACGTCGCTGTCGGTTTGTGGGCCGAAAACTCCATCTGCAACATAAACCTGTTCTGCATTTGCAGCATAAAAGTGAATTTCATCAGCAGTTTCAAAATCAATTTTAGTTTCATCGTCCTCGCCGATCTTAATATCAGTAGCGAGAAGAGAAGTGATGCCTGTAACCGCGCCTGCAAGAATCACTGCAGTGCCCTCAACCGTAATTTGGCCGGAAGAAGCTCTAGCTATAGTTGTGTCAGAGGCATGTCCTAATTCAATCGCGCCAGATGTTGTAATGGTGGTACCAGTAATTGTCGAGGCTTCAAAAGGTGCAGCACTAATCGTAAGATTTCCGGTGGATGCGCCAGTTGCTGTAGTGGTACCTACAACAAATCCATCTGCAGATTCATCCCATGCAATGATTGCGTTGTCACCGGTGCTTCCCCTTTCGATTACAATTCCGCAATCATTAGAGTTGGACGAAGCACCGTTATTTAACTCAATGAGGGAGTCGGTCGCGACTGTATTTGTAGTATTGACCGTCGTTGTCGTGCCATTAACTGTTAAGTTTCCTGTAATTACTACAGTGTCGCCAGATGGATCAATCGTCAAGTCTCCGTCGTCATCAACGGCAAAGGTTGCATGATCGGATCCGTTGTAGGATAGTTTAAGTTGTGTACCGGCGGTGTATACCTCAAGCGTGGTGTCGGGGTCGGTAACTCCAATACCAACTTTGTTGCCAGCAAGCGTAAGGCGCGTATCTGTGTGCAACGTAGACGCTTGAGAAATTTTAAGCTTGTCGTTATCCGAATTGTCAATGCCCATAGACCACGTTTCATTACCAGCAACGGCAAATCTTATTGATGGGTCTCCGGTGCCAGCCTGAACAGTATACGACATTAAAACGCCGTCGTCGGAGGCATCACCTGTATTCTCTATTGCGCAATTTACATCCAAACCCGCTGTAGTATTTTTAACTCTAAACGCCGATGCGCTAGAAGGGTCAATATCTAAACTATAGGTAGGGGTAGCCGTTCCGACTCCAACCGCATTTGCACTAGAATCGACATAAAGCATGTTAGCGTTACCGGCCGATTTTACTTGAAAATCTTTATTAGCGTTCTGGTCTGCATTAAATATAGAAGGACCGTATACAGTAAGGGTGCTAGAACCCGAAACAAGCAACGAACCTGTAATACTGGCGCTGCCTGTTATGTGTAGCGATCCGGACATATCGGTTGAACCCGTGATTTGGGCTCCCGTAGAAGATGATAGATGTGAAGTATATACTGGCATTAGTCGTTGACCTCCTCAAGCACGAATTTGTACCGTTTACCGGTCTTGTTGTTTATTATAGATAAGTAGTCTTCCTCTTCTATAATAGTCCAGTCTCCTCGTTCATTTTTAAGGTGCAAATCGTTAGTGTAAAGGTTATGGACGTAGGCGTTCGCCCAACGACGCTCGTCTGTTCCAAGGTCTGATTTGCCGTCTCTTGCTGGGACGTGGGCTTTTTTGCGAAAAATCTCTATTGCCATTAGTCTTCAATCTCCTCCATCATAATCTTGTATCTTTTACCATTGGCATTATTCACCAAGGTTAAATAATCCGCTTCCTCAACCATTGTCCAGTCTCCGCGCTCGTTCTTAAGGTGAAGGTCGCCTGTATAAACATTAGACCAGCGTTTTGAAGCAGAGCCTAGGCTGACGTTATTGTCGGTGGCCGGCTCAACAAACGAGCCTGCTGCGGCGCTAAGGATAACTTTTGCGCCAGATGTAATGGTCAGGTTTGTGCCGTCTGATTCTATTTTTTCTGCGCCGGTTGTGCCATCAAAATGCAGACCTATGCCTGATGGTATAATCACATCGCTTGCTGCTGTTAAATCAATCCTTCCGCCAGACGTGAGAGTCAAATGACTACCGTCGCCGGCAATGTGTTCGCCGCCTTTATCATAGAAGTATAGTCTTTGGTCTCCGTCATCAACCGCAATAACAGCGGAGCCTGAACCGTTTTGAAAGTAGCATGTTCCAGCAGCCGTATCAAGATCCAAGATGAGTCCAGTTGTGCCCCCATCTTTAAAAGATATATCTCCACCATCGGCGTCAACAATAAAATCTCCATCAACTGTGAATGTAAGGTCGGCTGCTTGGCCGTCGTCATCGACTGTTGTTATAGTTGTTGCACCAGCCGTCGTTGTTGTTATTGAAAAATAATCGCCGCTATCGGCTGAACTCACAATTTTTAAATCGGTTTTTCCGTCAGTGCCGCTGATTTTAAGGACATTGCCGGTTGTTAAGCTATCTGCGGAAATGTGCATCGCACTTGCTGTCGTTACGTCATCTGCAGAAATGTCAATACCATTCGCGTCGAGGTTTGACAAATTAATATCTATGCCGACATCATATTTCGAAGCGATATTAAAAACTGCGCCTTTCTGGTCATCATCATCATGATCGACTATTAATGTTGGCGCGCCTGTTGCTGTAGCACCATTGACATGCAATAATCCGGTTGCAGCACCACCACCGATGAGAACAAATCCGGTGTCTCTCTTAATGGACATTCTGGTATAAACGGTAGCATCGTTTCCGGTCTTAAATTGCAGAGCCTCTACTCCAGAGCCGCCGTCATAAGCAATTCTAAAGCCAGCGGAACCGCTGGTTCCAAACACCGATACATCTGAACCACTCTGCTCAGTTAAATCTAAATACGCGTCATCGTTGAGATCAGCGGCGACATGAATTCCCGCATTGGATCCATATGTGACGCCAGACACTGTTAACAAATCAGTAGGATCGGGTGTCCCGATGCCTACGTTACCCATGGGCTTTATTGTAAGACGGGTGTCTTGTTGCAATGTAGACGCTTGGGAAATTTTAAACTTGTCACTGTCCGAGTTATCAATACCCACAGACCATGTTTCGGTGCCAGCAATGGCAAATCTTAGAGAAGGATCTCCAGCGTTGGGTTCCGCGTAGAGTCCCAACAAAGTATCGTCACCTGATGACGTCCCTTTGTTTTCAATTACACAGTTTACATCTTGGCCATTTGTAGAGCCTTGGACCCTGACTGCTTTGGCAATAGATGCAGAAATATCAAGAACATAGTCGGGAGATGTGCCCACCGCCAGTTTTTCGCTAATTGAGACACTGCCGGTAAACTCATGCAAATCACCGGAGGTATCGCCAAAATTGCTGCTACCGCTTGAATCAAACTGTGAGACGTTTTTGATTATATAATTGTCAGCATAGATTGAACCAGTGACAGAAACGTCTCCATGAACGTGCAATTTGTGTGTTGGCAAGCCGGCGCCTAAGCCGTCAAATGCCGTAAGGCCGATACCAACGTTACTTGAACCAGTATCGAAAACTAGTAAGCGGCTACCGCTTAATTGATTAGGGCCAGTTATAAACTGTAATGAGCCTGTAGGGCCCCCTACTTCGTTTAAATAACTAAAATCTACATACGCCCAGCCAGTCTTAGCCATTAGAAGATTCTCCTTTGCTATTAAATAGTGTTGACATCACTAAGTAGCATCAAGAACTTGCTATATGCTCATGTTTCATCAAGAGGTTGGCGGCGTTAGGGCCCAGTGATAGTAGGCAATTCTAACTGCTCCGGCCGTGGCTTGTTCTGAAGTGGTGATAGTTAGATCGGTATTCGCTCCAATTCCGAAGAATTGATCGCTGCCGCCTTCACCAGCATTGTTAGGAAACAGCACTGAAGTATCGTTGGCTTGTTCCAAAACTCCGTCCGTCAAGCCTGTAGCAAAATAAGATGGGTTTGCAACAATTCCTGCAGCGCCGTTAGCAGCGCGACCAATTGCAGTAATGTGACAATCAGAGCCGTCAAGCTGTGTTGTGACTCTTACACCCAACGCAATTGGGATTGAGCCGGCTGTAAAAACATTGGCTATTGTAGTAGTCGTTCCAGAAGTAGCAATATTTGCCGTATACTCTGTAACCTTTAATTCTATCGCGGATCCGTTTGCACCGTAGGCTGCTTTAAACAAGCCTCCAGTAGAATCTTGTATGACTTCAATGGGAATAGTGCCTGTTGCACTCGCATGATCATTGTGAACTTTAACAAGAGATTGGTTATTGGTACCATTGCCGCTATACACAGCTTGTATGAGGGTACCTCCATTCAAAGAGTTATTTGAACAAGAAACATCGATACCTTGACCAGTTGTCAAAGCATCAACTGATAGTGCGATACCTGCAGAATCTGTTAAAGCATCTGCTGCAATATTAACTACATTTGCATCGATGTTGGCTGCATCTATATTTAAAGCAAATTGGTCAGTGTCATCATTGTCAATCAGCAAGCAACTGGCTCCGGCGCTGCTATCGCTTTCAATCTCCAATCCGCCTGCAATTTTGCCGCCAAACTGTACTAGTTTGTCATCTAAGATTGTTAATGCGGTAGCATAGCTGTTTATAGTATTAGCTGCTCCGCCGGCGCGTTGCGCGACTTGGAAAACAATGCTTCCGCCTGCTCCTTGACCTTTTCCTTGCCCACCTTGTAATGTTAAGTTACCGCCGGCGATATCATTAGTAGTGCCGGCCTCTGGTTTACCAGAGGTAATAGTCAAAGTTTTACCGGCTGCATTGTGAGCCGTGTCATCAACTTCAAGCGAAGCGTTTTGGCCATTTCCAAAAGCAAGTTCGCCACCACTAACAGTCAATTCTCCAGCAACCGTAGTTGTAGAGGCTGAACCAGCCGCAATCGTTACATCAATCTGGCCGTCTGTTGCGTGCTCACCTTCGAGAATCAGGCCGGCTGTCATGGCAGTTGTAGTACCGTCACTTTCTGCTACGAAAAGAGAAAGTTTGCCAGCCTCATCGCTATCATCTGATTCAGAGATCTCTGCAACAATGCCCGCAAACTGCGTGTTGTTGTTTCCTTCGTCCTCGCCGTAGAATGTAATCTGCCCAAGTACTTCCCCGTCTTGTGTGTCTGCTGCATCTTTAAGGAACTGCAGTTCGCTGGAGGATGTCGTGGTAGTATGAGTGGTTTTAAGAGTTAGAACAGGCTTGCCGTCTGCAGTATCTGCGATTGTCACTGCCGGGCCATCAATTGTAACCGCTGTTGACGCATCTACATCAAGCGTTGGCGCTGTTAAGTTAATAATTGAATCAGCATCAATCCCCAATTGTCCATCTGCCTGCTGTTGTATAAAACATGCGTCATCTCCAAACATCAACTTGGTGGTGCCAATGCCTGAGTCATCCGAAAGAAGTAAGCCAGTATTGTGCACATGACTTAGTGTGACTTCTTCGTCTGCGCCGAATGCCAAGGAAACGCCATCAGTTGCAAAATGAATGTCGCCATCGTTTTCAAGTTTCAGTGCGGTAGCCAAGGCATTGAGGCTGCTAGCTGTACTGCCTGCGGGGGGAGACACTTTAAATACAATGTCACCGCCGGCACCCGTTCCTTTTCCTTGGCCGCCGCTAATTGTTAAATCGCCACCTGCAATATCATTATGTGTCCCAGCAGTTGCGTTTCCAGCAGAAATAGCAACTGCCTTACCTGCAACATTAGTAGCGGTTGCGGCGACCGTAACGGTTGCGTTCTGACCGCTGCCAAACTGAATATCGCCACCATTGACTGTTACATCACCAGCAACAGTTACGCCGGCGGCTGCGTCAAGGATTCTAAATCCTTCGGCATCTCCATTATCGGTGAAAATTAAATCTTTGCCATTTGTTTCAAGTTTAACAGTAACATCGCCGGAACCACTCTCAGTAAACCTGAGAACTTCTGAGCCTGCGTCCTTAAAGATGAATATTCCGTTGTGAGCATCTAGCGTTAAACTTGCTCCAGAATCAACAATAATTGGATTACCAGCAAGAGTAGCGCCTGTAGTACCGTCGTGCGTAATTGTAAAATCGCTGCCTGCTCCAAGAGCAAGAACAGACGAATCGGATAGAAGTTTAACATCATTTCCGGCGATTACGTCCTTTGCAACACTGAGGCCACCATCAGTTTGAAGCGAACCATCAGTTGTCGAAGTCGCATCAGTTGTATCATCTGTCTTAATTATTCCACTGGAAGTAATTGCTCCCGAGCCGACCGTTCCTAGGCCGCTGACGTTGCCGCTGGTGTCGAAGGTGTAGTTGCCATCTGAAAACGTTCCTGTGATTGTTACGTTTCTCAAGCCAGAAGCAATATCTGCATTGCCATCTAAGACTAAGCACTTGTTTGCCGAACCTGCACCGTTAGTAATGCCGTCAAGTTTCTCTAAATCAGTTTCGTTCAAATCCGCTGAGCCAATAATGAAGGAACCCACTGCAGTTATTGAACCAGCTGTAGTCAAATTACCAGTAGAAGCTAACGTCATTTTAGCGGTTGCAGAAGCTGCGGCCGTTTCAGAATCAGCCGCTGTAAATACTAGTTTTGTAGCATTGGCGTCGGCCGCAAAAGTTTCCTCTGCGATTGCATGAATACCGGCTGCAACTGTGGCTCCATCTGTACCATCAGAATCGCCAGCAGCAAATTCTAGAGATGCAATAACCTCGTCAGCTATAACAGCATCTTCTTCAGATTTAAGTTGCAAAATCACTGGTAAGTTATCACCGGTGCCAGTATGAGTTATTGTCAACCCGACATCAGCAACGTGTGTGAGGGTTACGTCCTTGTTAGTTCCAAAATGAACTACGGCTGCATCGGACAGTAAAATAAGATCATTACCAATAACGCCGTCTTTTGCAACGCTTATTCCGCCATCAGTTTGTAACGAGCCATCTGTTGTGGAGGTAGCGTCCGTGGTGTTGTTGATATTCAGCAGGCCAGCAGCCGAAAAAGTAGCAGCCGTCGAAGAACCTACTGTTACAATGCCAGAATCCGCAGCGAGGGTGGCCGCAGTTCCGTTATATATGGCCTTGGCAACACTTAGACCGCCGTCTGTCTGAAGAGATCCGTCAGTCTTGCTGCTAGCATCTGTGGTATTGTCTGATATAATCCTGCCAGTAGAAGTGATAGCTCCACAACCAAGGGTACCCATGCTACTGACATTGTTGCTGTCATCAATAAGGATTCCGGATCCTTGAGCAGTCTCACCTCCAGTACCATTGGTTCGCATAATAGCGTTATCGGTGCTACCTAGGCCCGAAAGACTACCAGCAACGCCGGCCAAAGAACCGGCGCTTGTAATCTGTACATCATTGCCAGCATCGTCGGTAAAATATAAATTATTAGGAGTATCTGATTTGACCCATAGTTGTCCGTAAGCGCCTGAATCACTGTCAGCGTTTGCCTGTTCTTTTAAAGTGATTGCACCTTCGACTGTTAATTTGGTCTTAGGACTGGTAGTACCTAGCCCTACCTTATTGTTAGCCGCGTCTACAGAAATTGTTCCGTCATCGACTTCTAAATCTGCATTGACAACTCTTGAAGGACTAAACCCACCTTTATTAAAACCACCCATCTACAATATCTCCTTAATCTGAATTTTCGTTGATGCCAGAACCACTAAGGGCGTACATTCTTGCAGACGGAATGTGAGTCAACTCAGCCCACAAAGAATACGATCCAGCGTCGGAGCCGTCATGGTTTGAAACATAAACCTCTTTGCACTTAACATTGAAAGTAACTGAGTCTTTGTTAGACGTAAGTGCAATATAGTGCATTTTAAGTTCAACAGCAGCATTCGCAACAGATGCGAAGGTAACTCTAAGTTCGGTATCGCCGGTATTAACAACGGTAAAATTGTTAGTAACGCTGGGAAACTTGATTTGGTCCTCAAGGTTTGCAGCGAGATCTGCTGAACCAGTAACCCAAGGCGTTCCGGATACCTGATATGAACCCACATGGTTAAGTCCCGGGGGTGTGCTATATTTATTGAACGGATTATCTGCCATTATTTAACTCCTTGCAAATCATAACTATCTGCGTCTACTCCTATAATTAGTTTTATTTTTAGCTTTCGCTTTTTTCTCTAGCCTTTCTAAGGCTCTTTTTCTTTGGGCGGCTTTTCGCCTTTTCGCAACAGAGGGCTTTTCATAAAATCTGCGTTGCTTAATCTCTTCAATAAGACCTATTTTTTTGACCTTCTTAGTAAATCTACGAATCATTCGCTCAGGCGTGTCATTCCTGCGAGGTTTGACAATAACGTTTGCACCTTTTTTTCTCATACTATCTTATCTCCCCTTGCCGAAAAAAGCCGTGATATCAACACCAGCATCGCTTGGGTCAATACCGGAAAGCGGGCCACTTGCGCCTGATGGTGAAGACTCTTGAGGAGTGCCACCGCGTTTAAGCGGCTCAGTACCTTCAAATAGATTAACTCCGTTGTAAGAATCGTTACCAATAGCATCTAGCATTTTTTTTCTGTCAGCATCTATTTTGCGGCGTCTATGACTCTCGTCATGTAAAGCCTTTGTTTTTCTTTTTTCTGTATTCAGCGTGTTGTTTGAGCTTTCTGTGATAACTTGGGCATTCGCCATATTAACTCCTACCATAACTTCCGCCACAATACCGGAAAGAAGGCCATCTTCGATAATTACTTCTTTTACGCATTCTTTTATCAAAGGTTTTAGCGTTTCTTTCAATTGTTTTTTATTCATTGTCCTCTCTCAATACCTCATTCAAAGCTCGATTTATTCGATCAGCTTTGCCAAAAAGGTTAGACTTGTTTAGTTTATTCTCTCTAATCATAAACGCATCATTTGTTGATGGTTCAGAAACCATATCAAAACATATTAGTTGAAAATCATCTTCCACTATAGTTTTACCTCTCTCTTCTTTAACAGAGCCTAAGCCTCTTGAAGAAATACCAAGCTTAACGCCTGCCCGAGCTAATTCTTGCAATATTTTACCGGATGGCGTGTTTAGACACTCGATTTTTCCCATCACAGCGTTTGGATTATCTTTATCCCACCAAACTTCAGTAACAACGTGGGAAGTATTTCGAAGATTAATAACAGAATCATCAGGATGATCTAACTCTCCAAGCGCTCGTCGCTCAGAGACTAGTTTTTTATAATTCTTCATTTCTCTTTCTAAGATATTTTTAGGGTAAACTCTACCATTGCCATTTTTAGCATCAGCTTCTTGAAGTTTGCCAGACAGAATTATGCCTCCATTTGCAACAAACTTCTTTTCGGCTTCAGTTAACAAATCAGGGCAAGAACCCCCGTCACAAAGCTCATAATATTCTCTTAATAATTTTTTACTCATTACAACTCCACAATTGCGGGCGCGACCCGCGTGCCTTAAGAGCCTTTACAGCAATGCCTAACGGGCTGCAGCATCCACTTTGATGTCCAGATATTAGTGTTCATTGTCGTTACTCCTAGTGTTTTCGATTTTAAACCCACAATCTCCAATAACCATATTTAGGATATATGATGTCCCAGATGAAAGCCAACCCAATATAAATAAGTTAGCTATTGTAGTATCAAAAGTAAATAGTTCTGTAAAACCATTTATTCCAAACAAAAATGCTCCAACCCAAAAGCCCATGCACATTGGGCAGTGAAACAATTCGCCGAAGCCGGCTAACCAAGTTTTGCTAGGTCTAATTTTGTTGAATATAGAACCATAAACTAAAATTTGGGTTAGACCATATGCTGCCAATATAAAATAGATTAGTCCAAGCACGCTTAAACCCTATACATGTCGTAAATGCCGAAGGGACCGCGAATCCAGCCGGGTCGAATAGAGCCCTTGGTAGATGCGTGCGGCACTTCGCCCAATTCAGTAGTATCATCAGAGTCTGGATCCAAAAGTCTCTCTTCTTCTTGCTCTAGGTAAGCGCGCTCAGATTCAAAATAAGGCCTTTCGTCTTCAATAAACCTGCCAATTTGAAAAAGAGTTAACTGAGCGGGATTACCACCCTCGCCTTCGGTGGCTGATCTTTGCAAAGAAGCTTCAAGTGAGCCGTAAACGTTGCCACCCCTGATGCTGTCATACTCAATTAAGCCTTTTTTAGTTAAGTGTTTAAAAAGATGACTTTGAGTTTCATACACATCGTCAGTCATCAAATCTTTAGGCAATGTAAGAACCTTGCCTTTGTCTGGCATTAAGATAATGTCGATATCTGGATGATCAAAGACCATAACGCTGCCGTCTACAGCGCTACGAGCAACCATTTTCATAGAGGCTTGAGTGTTTAAGTCCTTTTCTTCTTCACCTGAAGTAGAATCCTGATCCTCATCTCCTACTTTAATATCAATCGCCATTTTCAATCTCGCTAGCTAAAGTCTGCATGTCTAATATTCTTCTAAGCATCTTCTCATCAATCTCGGTAACATTTTTAAAAGATTCAATAATTTGAATAACATCTTGAGTAGCCCTTGTCATCCTATGATCTGTCTTTACTTCTTTCAACATCAAAGATTGAGAAATTATAGATCGAAGTCGATGCAGTTCTTCATTAAGATAAACTCTTAGGCTAAGCCCGTTGTCGGAAACCGACATAACAAATTTAGATAAAAGTGCTCTTTGCTCTTCTAACAAACTTGAACCGTACTCTTCATTAAACTTGTTGACAAAAAGCTTATACGACAAGCTATCAATTGGGACAATTTTTTCTTGGGGTGCCTGAACGCTCTCTTCTGGAGTTAGTAGAATCTTCATAAGTTCTTTCTCCAGCAAAACTCTTTGTTTAGTGGTCAAGTCTTGATTGAAAATTTGCGAAATTGTGGCCAAGGAACGGTATCCGGGAACAAAAT
>MDSV01017505.1_pt1 | contig 10903 bp, 9 predicted proteins | sample 810851 | NCBI WGS metagenome assembly MDSV01 (sample SAMN05326640, study PRJNA326480) | marine metagenome | isolation source: seawater | place: Atlantic Ocean: North East | collected 2012 | reverse complement strand
ATGTTAAAAAATGTTTAATAATAAAAAGAACAGGTAATGAGATTAATTTAAAAAAAGACAGAGACTTATACATAGAAGATGTAACAAAAGATGTAGATAATTTTTGTAAACCTGAAATTTTAAATGCAGAGGATCCTCTTTTTATTTTATACACTTCAGGATCTACGGGAAAACCAAAAGGGGTGATGCATACTTCTGGGGGATATTTAGTATATGCATCAATGACTCATGAATATATTTTTAATTATAATTTGGGAGATATTTATTGGTGCACTGCAGATATAGGTTGGATTACAGGACATAGTTATATTATATATGGTCCTTTATGTAATGGCGCAACTACACTTATGTTCGAGGGCGTTCCAAACTATCCAGATTTTTCTAGATTTTGGGAAATTGTTGATAAACATAAAGTTAATATTTTTTATACAGCACCAACAGCAATACGAGCCTTAATGCGAGAAGGAAATGAACCAGTTAAAAAAACAAGTCGTTCATCATTAAAATTATTAGGCACTGTTGGCGAACCCATAAATCCTGAAGCTTGGAAGTGGTATTTTGAAGTTCCTGGCAATTCTAATTGTCCAATAGTAGATACATGGTGGCAAACTGAAACGGGTGGAATTTTAATTTCTCCTCAAACAGGAGCTATAGAACTTAAGCCTGGATCAGCATCAAAACCTTTTTTTGGAATCGAACCATGTATTGTTGATAAAAATGGAAATGAGCTTGACGGTGAGTGTGAGGGAATGTTGTGTTTAAAAAGATCATGGCCTGGACAAATGAGAAGTGTTTATGGTGATCATGATAGATTTATAAACACATACTTTTCTCAATTTGATGGTAAATATTTTACTGGGGATGGGTGCAAAAGGGACAAGGATGGATATTATTGGATTACAGGACGAGTTGACGATGTTATAATTGTTTCAGGACATAATCTTGGTACCGCAGAAATTGAGAGTGCTTTTGTTTCTCATCCAAAAGTTGCTGAAGCTGCTGTAGTAGGTTATCCTCATGATATAAAAGGTAATGGTCTGTATTGTTATGTTTCCTTAATAGCAGGTGAGATCTCTTCTGAGGCATTAATAATTGAATTAAAAAAAACAATTAGAGAAAAAATTGGCCCTATAGCAACTCCAGATTATATTCATATTTCAGCAGGTCTTCCTAAAACAAGATCTGGAAAAATTATGAGAAGGATATTAAGGAAGATAGCTTCTAACGAATTTGAAAACTTAGGTGATACATCTACATTGGCTGACCCAACTGTTGTTGATGAATTAATTAAGAATAGAAAAAATAATTAATTATCTGGCTTGCCAGTGTTTTAAACATCTGGGTTCATAAATATTTGCTGCACCAACTTGTGTTCTTTCACCGCCCTCGGTTTTTCTATATGTTTTAGTTGCTTCCACTCCACAAACGTTACAAAAACCATAAATCTTAATAATTTTATCTGAAAGACCTAAAAGCATTGATGATGTTTCCCAGGGCTTTCCTCTAGAGTCCTGATCTAGGCCTGCACAAACAACATCTATTCCATTATTCAGTATAATTTCAACGTTGTTAAGAGTGTCTTTTGTATCCATAAACTGAATTTCATCTAAAAAAACCACATCAACGTTTTCTTTATTAAAATTAAAATTTTTTAGAGTTGTATCCCAATCAGTCATTGGATAACATTCATGACTTAAATCGTTGTGGGTTATAATTTTTTTATTTGAATACCTGTTGTCAATACTAGGCTTAATTACAATAATTTTTCTGTTTTGGTGTTTAGCCCATAAAATTCTTTTTAATAATTCACTGGTTTTACCAGCAAACATAGCGCCAACGATTGTTTCTAAATTTCCTCTCATAATTTTAAATATTTTTTAATTAAGATTTGTATAATATACTTTAATTAAAAAATTAATTAAAGAGATTAAAAATAAAAAATGGATAAAGGTGTTAAATTAAGGTTAACAATACATAATATTCTTTTTGAAATATTTAAATTTAATAAAAATCTAGATAACTTATCAATAAATAATAAAATAAATATTCACAATAAACGCGATATATCATTTATTTATAATATTTGCTTAAACTCAATGAGATACCAATTTCATTCAAAAAAAATAATAAATTTGTATGCGCGTAAAAAACCAAAGACACATGAATTATTATTATTAAACAGCGCAATAACACAAATTGTTTTTTTAAACCTTAAGGATTACGCAGTAATTAATAGTTCTGTAGACATTGCAAAAAAATTAAAAATCTATCATGGATATATCAATGCTATACTAAAAAAAATTGCTATTGATAAAAAAAAATTAAAAAATATTAAAATTATATATAATGATTTGCCAAAATGGTTTCAATTAAAAACAAAATACTTAAGTGCTTCGGAAAAAAATAGTTTTTTAGATAATCTTACTTGTGAACCAAGCCTACATTTAGTATTTAAAAATAAAAAAAAATTAATTGAGTTTGAAAAAAGTATTTATTTTACATCTGATGTTTCAGGTTTTGTTAAAGAACGTATAGAGTTAGAAAAACTTTCTTCTTTTAAAAACGGACATTTTTGGGTTCAAGACTTTTCTTCATCAATGCCATTAAATAATATTCCTAATAAAGTATTAAATAATAAATTAATAGATCTCTGTTCTGCTCCTGGAGGAAAAGCCTTTCAAATTCTTTCCAAAAATAAAAATATTGTTTTAAATGATATAAATAAAAAAAGAATTAGATTATTAAATACGAATCTTAAAAGACTTAAATTTAAAGCTAAAATAAAAAATCAAGACATTTTAAATATGAATAGTAATGAAAAATATGATTTCATTATACTTGACGCACCTTGTTCGGCAGTTGGAACAATTAGAAAAAATCCTGAAATTTTTTTTAAATCATCAGAGCCTGATTTAAATAGTTTGAAAATCTTACAAGAAAAAATGTTAGAAAAAGCTTCAATTTTATTAAATAATAAAGGTATTATTTTATATATGGTATGTTCATTCCTAAAAGTTGAAACTGTTGAACAAATCGATAAATTTTTATTAAAAAATAATAACTTTATTTTAGATGAGTTTTATTTATCTAATGAGAATATTAAATATAAAGATTTAATAAAAAATAAATATATGCTTACTTTACCAACAAATCTTAATGATTATACAATTGATGGTTATTTTGCAGCTTTTTTGAAGAAAAAAGATTAATGATTTTTATAAGAAAGTTTTTTTTTGTTTTTATCTTATCTAAATTTGCAAAAACTAAAAGAAGTTTATCATTCAATGAATTAAATTTCAAAAAATTAGATTTTACTAACAATAAACAAATAAAATCTTTTATTTTTAAAAAAAATTTTTTTAATCTTAAAAATAAATATGTTCAAAGTTTTGATTTTTTAAATTTTTCAAAAAATTTGGGAGGAGAAATTGGGATAAATTTGTCCAGAAATAGTATTCTGTCCTGGTATAAAAAAAATAAACACAAAATATTATTTCCATGGTCGGAAGATCTTGGTTCACGTAGATTAATAAATATTATTTATAATTTTGAATTTATAAACTCCTCAGCAACAAATATGGAATCCAAAATTTTATACAAACTCTTAATATTGCACATGAACAGAGTAATATTTGATTTTAACATTAAAAAGATTAATCAAATTACCTCATATGATTTAGTTGCTTATATTTTGTCAGCTTTTATTTTAAATAAAAAAACCAATAAAAGTATTCAGTATTTAGATTTAGTAATTACTTTGCAAATAGATAATTTGGGCATGCATAAAAGTTACAATGTTGTTGAGCATGCAAAATTTATAAATAATTTAAATGAAATAAAAAATATTTTTTTATTTTTTAATTTTAAAGTAAACAAAAAAATTGAAGAAACTATAATAAAAATGACCTCAATATTAAATGAATATTTTCACAGTGACGGATCAATACCATTATTTAATGGCTCAACCAATAATTATACAAAAATGATTTATGACTCATTAAATAAAGATGAATATTTAAGATCAAGAAAATTTTTAAATACAAACAACGGAATAGCTTTTTATTCAAACAAAAATTTAAAACTTTTTTTTGACATTGTTCAGCCTAATAAAGATATGATAAGCAATAACCTAAGCGCTGGTACACTCTCCTTTGAAATGAGTTGCTTAGGTGAAAAAATTATTACAAATTGTGGTGCTTCCGAAAGTTTTGGCAAAAACCCAGAGTATTTAAGATATAGTGCCGCTCATTCTACTATAATTTTACAAAACACAAATATTAGTGAAATAAAAGAAAATAATCCCCATATAAGATTCCCTCAGTCAGTAAGCTTTAATTCTGAAAATCATAACAACAATACAATTTTTGAAGGATCACATAATGGTTATGTAAAAAAATTTAAAAGAGTAATAAAAAGAAGATTACAAATTAATAGTAAAGAAAATAAAATTTTTGGGGAAGATAGTATAATACCTGTAAAAACTTCCAAAGATAGAATAATATTTCATATTAGATTTCATTTAGTTGATGGAGTTTCATTAAATTTTACAAATAATAAAAAAAATATAATCCTCAAATCAAAATTAAATAATATGTGGTTATTTAAGAGTGAAACAGAATTAGTTCTTGAAGATAGTATTTTAGTTGATATGAATAAAACTATGCCAACCAAACAAATAGTAATTAAAGGGGTATTAAATAATAATAAATTAGTAAAAAAATGGTCACTCGAAAAAATTTAAATAACAAATGTGCCTTAATATCAGTCTACGATAAAAAAAGTTTAAAATTTCTTTGTACAAATTTTATTAAATTTAATTACACTTTAATTTCCACTGGTTCGACTAGTAAAGAAATTAGAAATCTTGGATTTAAATGTATAGAAATTTCAAAAATAACAAAATTTAAAGAAATAATGGAGGGTAGAGTAAAAACACTTAATCCAAAAATATTTGGATCAATTCTTTATCTAAGGAATAATACCAAGCATGTTACTGAATTTAAGAAATTGAAAACACCAAAAATAGATATTGTAGTTGTAAACTTATACCCCTTCAAAACTTTTTCAAAATTAAATGATAATGAGCGTTCTCTTGAAATGATAGATATTGGAGGGCCAAGTTTAATTAGAGCTGCAAGTAAAAATTATAACAATGTTACAACAGTTTGTAATGTTGGCGATTATAAAAAATTAATTAAAAATTTAAAAAAAAATAATGGTGAAACAGATCTTAATTTTAGAAAAAAAATGGCTACTAAAGTTTTTAAAATAACCTCAGACTATGATCAACTTATTTTTAAATGGTTTAATGATTCAAAAAATAAAAATAAAAAAATCAATCTTAGATATGGTGAAAATCCAGGTCAGAAAGCATTTATTTTAAAAAATAAAAATAAATCAATATTCGATTATCAAATAGGTGGTAAACAAATAAGTTATAACAATATTCTTGATGTTGACAGTGGTTATAAATGTTTATTAGAATTTCAAGAACCCACATGTGTAATTGTTAAACATACAAATCCATGTGGTGTAGCTTCATCAAACAATATATCGAAAGCTTTTAGTAATGCACTCTTATGTGATAACAAAAGTGCTTTTGGTGGAATAGTTTTACTAAATAGAAAGGTCAACAGTAAATTAGCAAATGTCTTAACTAAATCATTCTTTGAAATTATATTAGCTCCTAAATTTGAAAAGTCAGCATTAAAAATTTTACAAAAAAAGAGGAATTTAATTTTATTAGAAATGAGTAATGTGAATATAAAAACAGCATCTAGTAGAACAACAATATTTGGTGAGTTATATCAAAAAGAAGATTTTTCCAAAATAGATAGTAACTTTTTAAATTTAGTTTCGAAAAAGAAATCTAGTGATAAATCAATTAAAGATATGGTATTTGCATTAAAAATTGTAAAACATTTAAAATCTAATGCAATTGTGCTTGCAAAAAATAAAAGAACTATAGGAATTGGTGTTGGACAGACTAATAGAGTTGATGCATTAAAATTTGCTTTAGATAATATGAAAAAAAACCTGAGATCAAAAAACTTTGTTTGTGTTTCAGATGGTTTTTTTCCGTTTACAGATAGTGTAAAAATTTTAAATAAAAACAAATGTTATATATTTTCACAACCATCTGGATCAATAAATGATAAAAATATTATTAAATTTGTAAATGAAAAAAAAATGTCTCTATATTTTATGAAAAAAAGATTGTTTAAACATTGAAATATAAAAATACAAAATATTTGAGAGAATTAATAAAAAAATATCCAAAAATATTAAGTGGAAGAAAAAATTTTGATAAAAATAATGTTAGGATAAATAAAACTCTTAAATTAATAAAAAAATATTTTAAAGAATTTAATAATTAAACTTTTTTATCCATTTTTTAAGATCAGACTCTGGATTAACTAATGCATTATAGTTTCTCCATCGCTCAATTGAAGATTTATAAAGTGGGTTTATTACCTGACTATAACTTGGTGTTGATATCTTAGTTCTATTTTTTGCTGTAATATGAAACTGTTCTAATTGACTCTCATATTTTAAGTCTAAAAAATTTAATAACAATCCAATCTGTTTTTGAAAATCATTTACAACATTCTCATATTTAATTTCGAAATATTTTAAATTAAGTTCATGCTCATAAAATTCAAATAAAGTTAAGACTTCATTGTAAAAACTAACAGTATCACTCCAATCAAGAAAATTAACCATTGCATCATTAATTTTAAAAGAACTAAAAAAACAACTAATTGTAACATCGCAAGGGTGTCTCATTGCTAGTACTATCTTGGAATTAGGGAAAATTGATTTAATGAAACCCAACTCAATTATAGATAATGGAAGCTTATCAATTATTAACTTATTTTTGTCATTCAAATTTACATCAATTTTATCTAAATAATTTTTTCTAATTTTGTCTTTCTCTTTTTGGGTAATTTTTAATAATGACTCTAAATTATTATTTCTTTCTTTAAAAAATTCATGACGTAGTTCCAAAAGAATAGGTTTTTCCTCTAAAACGTTAATTTTTGAATGAGTTCTTAAGATAGTATCTAATAAAGTTGTACCGGATCTAGGAAAACCAATTAAAAAAACTAAATTTTTATCATCATCATAATTTAGTTTGGAGTTTATGTGTTCAATATTTTTTTTTGTATAAAATTTCTTATATTTTTCAATAGTTTGTAACATTGTTAGTTTGCTAAATTTTGAATTTTCTTTTAATTTTTTTACTTTTATGTTTCTAATCTTAACTTTTTCGAAAGCCATAGAATAATTTTTTAATTTTTCATAATTTTTTGATTCTAAATCTATTAGTCTTAATAAAAACTTTTCTTTGTTTTGAAACCTGAGAGATAATTTTTTTTCATTAATTAGTTTTTGTGACTCATCAAATCTACCTTGTCTATTTAATAAAAGAGATTTATAAAAATAAATTGTTGTTATTTCTTCTTTATTTTTAAAATTTTTTAAACCTAAATGTATATATTTCTCGAAACTTTTAATATCATTGGTTGACTCTAAAAGATTATATAAACCTATATAAGCATCAAAGTATTCATCATTACAAAGTATTGAATTTTTATAAGATAATATAGCTTTATGAAAATTATAATTTTTTTCATAATATTGACCTTGTAAGAAATATAAATGTTTTTTTTCTGAACTAAAATTTAATTGCTCAAGTTTTGAAACTTTAAATAATTTTAGCATTTCATTAGTTTTATTGTATCGTTTACATATATTGCCAAGATGCAAAGATACTTTTTCATCAAATTTAATTTTTGATATGTATTTAGTTAAAAGATTTATAGACTTATCAATTTGATTTAAAAAAATATAAACATTTGATAAATTAATATACGCTTCAGATTTTATATTGTTTATTTTAATTGCCTTTAAAAATATATTCTTTGACTGTTCAAAATTTCCAATTTTTGCTTTTTTAATTCCTAAATTTAAGTAAATTTGATATTGATCATCTGAGTTTTTGTTCTTTTGCTTCATTTTCTATTTACTAAAATTTATTTAGCTATATCTTGTATTTAAAATAGTATTTTAGAATATGTCAAATCCTAACCTCTTTTTTCCAACACCAGTATGGGCTTCAAAAATAGATAATTATAAAAATACAAATGAAGAAATATACAATTACATTAAAAATTTACAATCAGAAGATCAGCAAGGTGTTATTAAAAGTAATATAAAAGGATGGCATTCAAAAGACTTTGATTTAAAAGCTGAAAAACCTAAAAATTTAATTGGCATTTTATCACCAAAAATTAACCAAGTTCTAACTGATATGGATTGGGATATTAAATCACAGATTGTTAAAATATCGAGCATGTGGGCAATTATTAACAAAGGTGGAGCAGCAAATGCAAAACATCATCATGGAAACAGTGACATCAGTGCTGCTTATTATGTGAGAGCTCCAAAAGATTGTGGTGATATCGTTTTTCATGATCCAAGACCAGCACCAGTTTTTTCACATCCAAGTGCGAACAATCCAAATGGACTAAACGCAATGATAAATTCAATAACACCTATTGAAGGAGTTTTGGTATTATTTCCAAGTTATTTAGAACACTCTGTTAATCCCAACCTATCTAATGAAGAAAGAATAGTAATTAGTTTCAATGTTAGCCTATTAAAAAATAATTAATATTTTATATAAGCTTAAATTAATTTTCTAAGATATTAAGAAGTTTTTTTATTCTTTCACATTTATACTTATAGTTGTAATTTTTACCATAACCCCACTTTGCATAAATAAAATCAATTTTTGCATTTTTTGCTGTTAAATAATCTACTTGTGTATCACCTATGTACACACAATCAGATTTAATGAAATTAGATTTATTAATAATTTTATTAATTTTATATGGATTGGGCTTTCCTTTATTTTTTGAATTATCACATTCGATATAATTAAATAGATTTTTATTTTCTTTTAAAAATTTCATTGTTCTGTTTTTATCTTTAGAGGTTACAATGTTAAGAACAAATTTTCTTTTTTTAAGTTTCTTCATTGTGTTTACAGCATCATCATAATAATTTATTTCATTTCTATTTTTTATAGACTCAAGTTGGTAGGTTTTTTTAATTTTATCAAAGTTCTTTTTTATTCCAATCAACTTTAAAATGTCAAAAAAAGGTCTGCCAATATGTTTAAAATATTGATTAAAATCTATTTCATTAAGAAAATATTTATTTTGAACTTTAGACCAAGATAAAAACATATTCATCTTTGAATCAATCAAGACTCCATCAAGATCAAAGATTAAAAATTTTTTTTTTAATTTTTTCAATATTTACTTCTTATTTTATCAAAATTCATAAATTTGACAGCTTTCAAAAAATCATCTTTTGTATCTACTGAAAAACTAGATCCTTTTAGATTAAATGTACCAATTGACATATTATTCTCTAAAGCCCTCAAAAGCTCAATACCCTCAATTTTTTCTAATGGACTTTGTGGAAGTTTTTTAAATTTTTTTAAACTTTCAGGTCTAAATGAAATTACTGACAGGTGTTTTAAATAAGTATTATTCTTTTTAAAAGGATATGGAACTAAGGAACGTGAAAGATATAATACTTTTTTTTTCGATTTTACAATTTTAACTATGTGAGGAGTTTCAATGTTTTTAGATTTCAAAGAGGGAACCACTATATCAAACATCATGTTTTTTGTATGCCATTCTATAACTCTATCTATATGCTTAGGATCAACTAAGGGTTCATCACCTTGAATATCAATATATAAGTCATATTGCTTTTTAATGATTTGAGCAGCCTCACTGATTCTATCAGTTCCTGTTTTATTTGAGCCTGTTAAAATAAATTTGCATTTATATTTTTTTGCAATCTTTATAATTTCTCTACTATCAGTACATATATAAAGATCGCTTAATTTTTTTGAAAGAAGTGACCTTTTATAAGTATGAATAACCATGGGAATGTTATCTATTTCCAAAAGAGCTTTTCTAAATAATCTGCTTGAATTTAATCTTACTGGAATTAAACCTACTGACCTAAATTTATTGTTTTTTGATTTCATTTTATTTTTTTAGAAAGGTGTTCCCAAGCTAATCCTGATACAATTTCTTTTATTGTCCATTGTTCGTAAGCAAGATTATAAAGTACAGAATAGTCAATTTCATGATTTTCAATATTTTCTATTGAACCTATGTTTTTAAGATTAGAGTTTGTAAAATATGCAGGAACGCCACTAATCATTGACTTAAACCCGGCACTAGAGTGGTCACTTACAAATGCCCAAGCATTATCTAATAAGCTGTCTAATGGTATATCTGAGCCTCTGTTGTGAGTAATTAATTTTCTATCAGTATACTTCATTAGTATTTTTTTAGTATCTTCTTCCCAATTATATAGATTATAATATTTTTTTGCATCATCTGTTGGTTCAGAAAGTATTATATAATCTCCTTTTTTCTTAATATCTTTGATTTTAATGTTTAATTTTTCAAAACGATCACTCGGTTTATCTCCCATTCCATTGTGCCAATGATTATTGAAAGTTATTCTAAAATAACCATCTAAATCAATTATATTGGTTTTATTATTTGAAAAACTTCTTTTTGATTGTTTTAAATAACCATGATCCATATAAAAATAATTTTCAACTTTTTTCATTATTTCTCCGCTTCCACGTAAATAACCCCAGGTAGCGATTGTCTTGTCGTAGTCTTTAAAATTATTTATGTGACACATTAGTGAGTTTGATCCTTTAGCGAAGTAATAACATAATGTTTTACTCATATGATGATCGGTATAGATAACTATTGGATTGGAAGACATATTCAATAATAATTTCAAATTAACAAAATTACAATTGTTTATAATACTATAAATTTCATAATATTAATCT
>MDSV01239428.1_pt1 | contig 10904 bp, 5 predicted proteins | sample 810851 | NCBI WGS metagenome assembly MDSV01 (sample SAMN05326640, study PRJNA326480) | marine metagenome | isolation source: seawater | place: Atlantic Ocean: North East | collected 2012 | reverse complement strand
GCTTACGGCCTGGCTTACAGGAGCGCTGACCTCTGCGTTGCCGAGTTTGGTCTTGGTTTGGCCCTGGAATTGTGGTTCTGCCACTTTCACGCTCACCACAGCAGTCAATCCTTCTCGGAAGTCGTCTCCACTGATGTCGAACTTCAATTTGTCCAACATGCCGCTCCCGTCAGCGTACTTTTTCAACGTGTTGGTCAACCCGCGGCGGAATCCAGTCAAGTGTGTCCCCCCTTCGTGGGTGTTGATGTTGTTGACGTACGAGAAGAGATTTTCGGAGAAGGAGTTGTTGTAAGTCATGGCGACTTCCACAGGAACCCCATTGCGTTCGCCGCTCACGTGGATGACGTCCTGAATGATGGCCTCACGGTTGCTGTCGAGGTACATCACGAAGTCTTTGAGCCCCTCAGTGCTCTGGAACGTCTCGCTAAGGTGGTTGCCCTCTTCGTCTTGAACGCGCTCGTCGGTCAGGGTGACCGTGATGCCCTGATTCAAGTAAGACAACTCACGCATGCGGTCAGCCAGGGTGTCGTAATTGTACACCAAGGTTTCGAAGATCTCCTCATCGGGCAGGAATTCTACGGTGGTGCCTCGCTTCTCGGAAGTGCCGATTTCGCGGACCGCATACCGCTCTTTGCCTCTGGTGTATTCCTGCTCGTACACTTTGCCTTCCCGGTGCACTTCTGCACGAAGAGAGATGGACAGGGCATTCACGCAAGACACGCCGACCCCGTGCAAACCACCCGAAACCTTGTAGGCGTCTTTGTCAAACTTGCCACCTGCCCCAATCTTGGTCATGACGACCTGCAACGCGCTCACACCTTCCTTTTCGTGAATGCCCACAGGTATCCCACGGCCGTTGTCTGAGACACGGATTCCATTGGTTTCGGTGATCACCACAGAGATGGCATCGCAATGGCCAGCCAGTGCCTCGTCAATGGAATTGTCCACCACCTCGTACACCAAATGGTGAAGTCCTCGCACCCCCACGTCACCGATGTACATGGAGGGGCGCATGCGCACGTGCTCCATGCCTTCAAGGGCCTGAATCTGACTGGCGTCATATCCTGATGGGGAGGCTTTTTTGTTCTCTTCTGACATCGTTCTGATTTGTACCTGTGAAGATACTTGGGCGACCTCGTCCAAACTGGGATTCTATCGAATGAAAAACCCCGATTTTTCCACGAAAAAACCAGGGTTTTCACAAGGTCTGTGGACAGTGTCAGAAGGCGTATTGGACGCCCCCGAGCACCTGGAATCCTTGCACGGGGTGTCCTCCCCAAACGCTGTATTTCGCGTTGGTCAAGTTTGCGAACGTCAACCACGCCCCGAGGCGGTCGTTGTAGCGGTAGTTTGTGGTCAGGTTGGCATCGATGTAGCCGGGCAAAGCGAGCTGGTAATTGCCGTTGTCCAAGGGCTCAGGATTGCCGTACAAGGGATCTTTGCTCAAGGCGTAACGCTCGCCAACGTAATGAACATCGGCGCGCACGGTCAGCCCTTCAATGACCTTGTAGGACAATGCAGCGTCCCACATGAGGGTGGGGAGATGCCATGCTTGGTCCTCGTTTCTGAGTTTGTAGCTGTTCAAGGTCAAGCTTCCCGATAGGTCAAGTCGCTCTCCAAGCGTCAAACCGACTTCACCTCCAAGCGTTCTGACGTTGACTGTATCGTATGCCGCTTCGAAGGTGGAGTAAGAGGCAGTGTCGTGCACGACTGTGTTGGGTTTGAACAGCAGAAAGTCTTCGTGCTGTGCTGAGCTGGCACGGCCATGGAATCGGAAGCGCTCTGTGATCGTGCCGCGGACGCCACCCGCAAAAGCAAGGCGTTTGTTCGTAGAGCGGAACCCAGAGGCTTGGATGGTTTGCCCATTCAAGACGACCGGGCTGTCCAACTGATCGGGGGCAAAGAAGGGGTTCATCTTCAGCAGGTCATGCAGATTGTTGGCCAGAAGTTCTCCGCCAATTTTGGCGTAGGGTACGAAGAGGTTTCTGAACAGGTTGACCGACACCTCGGCACGGGGATACACATGGACAACGTCGCCAATTTCATCCCTGGTGGGTTGGTCGGCATCGAGTGCCATGCCGAGCCCGAGCGCAGCTCGCCAGGGGCCTCTTGTGGTGGAGAGCTTGGGGCTCAACTGGACAATGGCCTGGTTGTAGGCGCGAGAGGTGTCCAATTGCGTTCGATCGAGTTGCACTTTGAGGCCGATGTCCAAACGTTTGCCTCCAACATGGCGGTGGAGGTTGAGGTCGCCAAGAAGGTGGCGCTCTGCAAGCCCGTGGTTGTTGTTGAGGTGGTCAAGCGTGGTGTTGAATTCATGGTTGAATGTAGTGCTGTCTTTGCGGTGGCTTTTCAGCTGGAGGGCAACTCCCGCTTGCCTCCAACGAAGGGCAGCCGCATCTCTCGACATGCTGTCAACGAAGACACTGTCGAAGCCAAACATCCGTGTCTTGTGCTGTCCAACTTGGGCACTGAATGAAATTTTCTCTTGCCCCACGAACCGTGAACTCCACGCATCCAAAGAATTCTGATGAATCCTTCCCGACAGCAAGTTGGACGGGGAGTTGGTGGAGGCATGGTGCAACGAGGTGCCCCAACTTCCCTCGCGGGACCGAAGGTCCGTGTAGCTCGCGTCCAAGAGACTTGTGCCTCTGCTGCCGCCTCCCACTCGGACATGGCCCCTGTAGAGGCGAGAAAGGGAGGCATCCACCTGCAGCAGGGTGGATTCCACAGGGGTCATCGTTGGCTCGAATTGAAGCCGCTTGGACAGCAGGTCGTAATTCAAGGTTGGTTTCTCAGCAGACAACGGCCTGGCAATTGGCCATGAACTCAATTTCACGGCATCACGGACCTCCATGGTGCGTTTGCCCACAAAAGTGACGTCCATGTCCAAGGTGTCCTTTTGGGCTTCTCCGGTCAAGGGCATGAGGGCCCAACACACGAGAGACAAAACGAGGTGATACGGCTGCTTCATTCTTGGTTGGGTTCAGTGGTTGCGGCTTCCAACACCTCGATTTCGAGGAGGAGGTCTGCGACGGCTTCCTGCACTTCGGAGACCTGAACATTGGCAAGGATTGAGTTGGCGGTTGCCCGTGCTTGGAACAGATCGTTCATGCCGATGTAGGTCTGGACCAACAGGAGGAAGCCCTTGTTTTTCCATGCATCTTGGTTGTAGAACTGTTCAATGAGGCCAAACAGTTTGTCCTCGCAAGCGTCGAATGCGCCGGCATTGAAATCGTGTTCTGCCATGAGGTATTGGGCCTCGGCCCCCGCGCTCCCTCCGAAGGATACCAGGGTGGAGAGATCCTCCAGCACGGATCCGTGGTCGCCTCTGTTGCATGCAATGCGGGCATTCCAAAGCACGGCTGTCCGTTGGATGTCGCCCGGTGTGCCGGGGTCGAACATCACGCGCGTGGCGAAGTGGACGGCTTCATCTTCTTGGCCTAGGAGATAGTGGCAGCGCATTTGGCCAATGGCCGCTTCCAGGCGGTTGGTCTGCAGCGCGGCCAGTTCTTCCAAGGTTTCGTAATGTCCAAGGGCTTCCCGGTGCTTGCTGGCATTCCATGCGATGGTGGCGGCCCCCAGGGCGGCGGCCTCACTGAAGTCTCCTGCTGGGAGAGCGAGTACCGCGACGTACGACAAGTAGGCGGAGTCTGGCAGATTCTCATCAAACAGGCAGTTCGCCATGTAGAATTGGGCTTCAGCCATGTGAGTGCCGCCGGGATACTGCCTCACGTATTCGGACAAACGCGGGATCGCTTCAGTGCAACGTTCTTCCAACGCGAGGTAAGATGCAGACTCGAAAAACCGTTGCTCGATCTCGGTACCGTCCAAGCCAACGGCAGGAGGGAGGTTGTCCAGCAGCCCACGCTGAATCAACAGGGGCTCCACAATGTTGTACGCGTCGGCTGCCACGTTGTCGTTGCCGAAATTTGTGCGGATGTTGTCCCACAAGCTCAGGACTTTGTCGTCTTCGCCTTGTTTGACGTGGACCAAACACAACTCCACGAGCGCCTCCTTGGCGCGGGGCGTGGCGGAGTAGGATTGGATCAGGATGTTCAACTTGTCCTCGGCTGCGGCAAGGGCTCCCTCTTCGATGTGGGTGCGTGAGGCTTGGAAAAGGGCTTCCACCACCAAACGGCTTTCAGGGAATTCTGACAGCAGTTGCTCCAGGCGCACCACTTGGCCGGCGGGGTCCTCATCGAGTTTGGCAGACATGGCCCGCTGAAACAAGGCGTAGTCCATGGGCTTGACACCGCGTTCCAAGACCATGTCGTAGTGATCGCCAGCTTGAGCGAACGACTTCAATGCATAGAAGCAATCGGCGGTGCGCAATTCTGCGTCGCGCATCCGTGAAGGGTCGTCCTGAGGCCCAGTTTCCAGGTAGGAACGGAAGGCAGACAAGGCGTCAGTGTACTTCTCGCTCTTGAAGTGGGCGTAACCCCTGGCATAGTCGGCGTCGTTGTGAAGTTCGCTTAAGTAGCTGCCAGGGGTGGTGCTGAACTTGGCAAAGGCCGCAGCTGCCGGCGAAAACTTTTCTTGGTTGTAGAGGATTTCACCTTCCCAGTAGAACGTCTCTGCGTGCATTTGAGGATCCACATTGTTGGATCTGCTTTTTCGGAAAAAGACCAAAGCCCGGTCGATCTCCTTGTTTTGGTACAACTCCACCGCACGGTTGAATGCGAGGACTTGGGCAGCTGCAATGACGGTTTGGTCGGGTTCCGAGATGTTCTCCATCACGCCGAGGGCCCGCTCGTAATCGCGGCTCGTCATGTGCACCTGGAGCAAGAAACGATAGGCTTCGTCGCGTCGGGGGGAGGCCGGGAATTGGGTCAGGTACGATTCGAAGGCGACGATCGCGTCGTCGAAGGGGTTGAAGGACAGCTCGAAGGCGAGCTTGGCGTAGTGGAAGAATGCGTCTTCTTGGATGTCCAAGTCGAAATCGGGCAAAGAGGCGGTCCGGAAGGCCTGCTTGGCCCGGGCGCGATCTCCCAGCTCGAGGTAACAATCTGCCATGTGGTACGCCGCGTTTTGGGCCAACTCGTCTTCGCCATAGGTTGCCAAGGGCAGACAGTCCAACGCGCCGCGCCACTCACCCAGGCGGTAGCGGGTGTACCCCATTTGGTAGGCAAATTCAGGGTTGCGTCCCGGACCGTCTGTTCCTTCCCAGGCCAATTCCAAATAGGGTGAGGCGGCATCGAATGCGCCATATCTGTACCAGGCGTCGCCCAACAGGTGCGCCACCTCAGCCACGCTTTCCTCATCCAGCCCGCTCGACTCATCGAGCAAGGGTGGGGCGTATTCTTTAAGACGGTCAAATTGGCCAGTGGCGTGCAAAAGTTGGGCGATGTACAACGGAACCAACTCTGCAAAGGAGGGGTGGTCGGCGATGCGCTCGAAGCCGTCGAGGGCCACTTGAGGCTGACCATTGAGGTAGGCGATGTGGCTGAAGTAGTACTGCGCTGGGGCTTGGAATTCGCCCTCCACGTCCAAGACGTCATACAGGTACACGCGGGCTTTTTCGAAATCCTCACGCTCGAACAGGCAGTGGCCCAATTTGAACCGGAGTTCATCGCGTTTGGGGTTGGATAAATCCCGAATCCGGATGCGCATGAATTCCTCTGAAGCCGTCGAATAGTTCTTGCGCCTGTAGTGATAATTCGCAAGCTCCCAATGAGCCTGAAGCGCCAGAGGGCTCTCAGGAAAGTCGGCCATGAACCCCTTCACCCGAACCACTGCGTCCTTGTGGTACAACGCCAGCGCACTCATCGCTGCGTGGTAGCTCGCATCGACGTAGTCGCTGGATTCGGAACTGGTGGCGCGGTCAATCCACGTTTCGAACGCATGCAACGCCAAAGCGTAACGCTGCTGTTCAAACGCTTCTTTCGCACGCTCCAGCTCAGTGGCGTCGCGGTCTGTGGCTTGGGTCCATTGGGCAAAGGTCCTGTGCCCTGGGACGCTGCCAAAGGATAGACCAATCGCCAGGGCCACTTGGGCCAAATGGGAATGAAGGTGAGGGTAGGGCATGGGGCTCGCGTGTTCTTCTCAAAGCTACCGTCACCCCTCGGCGATGGCCGGAGTGCGGAACTTGTTTTTCAACGCGAAGGCGTGGGGATTTCGCGCCCTCTCGTTCCTTGAGATTCACACCTTTTGGGCTCAATCCCGCCAGCTGAATTCGGTGCGACGATTGACCGATCGACCGACGTCCGATTCGTTGGCGGTTTTGGGTCGAGACTCACCAAACCCAGCGGCTTTCAACCTCGTTGCCAAGATTCCTTGGTCCGTCAGAAAGTCCTTCACGGCTTCCGCCCGCACCACGCTCAGGGCCATGTTGTCGTCTGGTGAACCCACATCGTCGGTGTGCCCTTCGATGTCCAGCTTGGCGTCTGGCTGCCGCTCCATGCGGTTGGCCAGGGCTCGCAACATGACTTTGGCCTTGTGATTCAAAAGGCTCTTTTTCGTGGCAAATTGCACGTCTTCCAACTCGAAGGGAGCCCCGTTGGCGACCTGCTCGATGTCCATGCTCATGTCAAAATTCCCGCCCAACGGGTCTCCTTGCATGTGAACAACTTGGCTGTTGTAACCGACAGATTCTCCTTCGACAGTCAACACCACATCCTCGCCTTCAGGAAGCAGAACGACCTGCGCGAAGGTGCCGTCCTCCCGCGAGACTTCGATCTGTTCCACCCGTTTGCTTTGAACGTACTCGATGCTGACCTTGAAATCACCTTCAGGCAAGGGCCATCCCAAATCTCCTTTCACGACCGTCACGGCTTCAGGCCTCAGGGTGTCTGGCAGAACGTAGGCGTACAAGTCCAGCCCTTGAGAGCCCTGACGGCGCGAGGCAAAAATCGCTTGTGTGCCGTTCGTGCTGACCACCATCCCGTGTTCATCTCCGCTGGAATTCAGAGGCAGTCCCATGTTCATGGGTGAAGACCAATGCCCTGTAGAATCCCGCTGCGAGCGCCAAACGTCGAAGCCGCCGCCGCTGGGTGTCCGGTTGCTGGAGAAGTAGAGCGTCTTGCCGTCGGGGTGAAGGAATGGGGACTTGTCCTGCGCGTCGGAGTTCACAGGTGGGGGCAGTTTTTCTGCAGGGGACCAACTTCCGTCGGCAGCTTTGCTTGATTGGAACAAATCCATGGTCAGATTGCCGTTCCGATCCGGGGTGGATTCAGCACGTGCCCCTGCGAACAAGAGCGTCTGTCCGTCCGCGCTGATGCTGGGTTGTGCTTCCCAGCCCAATGGACTGTTGACTCCCGAGCCCAATGGTGCCATGTTGGACCACATGTAGACGGCCCTCCCTGAGGCGTCGCGGTAGTCGAACTCATAGTGGACCTGGAAGAGGTCGATGTTGTTGGGGTTGTCTCGCACGGGATTCAGAGCAGCGATGACCATGGTCTTGTTGTCCACCGACAAGGAAGACCCACCATAGTTGGTCCTGGTGTTGAAGGGGTGTTCCATGGCGGTGCCGCCGTCGTACTGTTCAGAGGAAGGGGCCTTGTATGACACCGTGAAACGCTCTCTGCGCGTGGTTGTCACGTCTCCTTTCGCTTTGAATTCTTCGATGCGCGTGTAAAACAACATGGTGCCGTCGGGCGCCAGCATGGGCAAGTATTCGTCAACAGGTTGGTTGACGTGGGGGATGGGCGAGGGTGCAGGGAGGCGTTCGTGGCGGTGGTAGTCCACGAGGAAGGCCAAATCCTCCAGAATTCCTTGGGCGTCTCTTCGTCGCTGCGCGCGTGTGAATGCTTCATCTTCGGCGAGGTAGCGCTTGAATCCCTGCAGGGCATCCTCATGGGCCAATTGGCTGTAGTGGTGCGCGGCCCGAATGTACAGGGCCTCGGGCATGCCTTCGGGACACAACTCTTCCACTGCGCGAAGTGACTCGAGAAGGTCTTCCCAGTTCAGCTGTCCGCGCCGGATGGCCTTGAACTGGAATTCCGTGAGCATCATCCAAGCTTCTGCATCGTCAGGATGGATTTCGAGGGCTTGTCGGACGGCGGCCATTTGGTCTTCCAGGCTGGCCTTGGGTTTGGGGGACTTGGCTCGTTCCAGCCATTTCGAAGCCTTGGCGGTGCGCGGCCCGTCCAAGGTGCACTGGCCGGCAGTGGGAAGCGCCATGGTCCAGCACAACCCGCCCAGAATCGCCAGTCGACGCAGGTTCATGGTCAAGCTTGGGCGTGCAACTCTCCCTCCGACTGAGCCACCAACGCGGACACTGTTCCGTCTCCAGTGACGTTGACCACGGTGCGGCACATGTCCAGAATGCGGTCAATCGGAAAAATCAGGGCAATCCATGCGGGGTTGAGTCCCACGCTCTCGAGCACGATGATCATCAACACGAGACCTGCGCTGGGGATGGCGGCCGCGCCGACCGATGCCAGGGTGGCGGTCAGCACGATGACCGTTTGTTGTGCCAAGCTCAAGTCCACCATGTGAAATTGGGCGAGGGCGACCACAGCCACAGCCTGATACAGGCTTGTGCCATCCATGTTCACCGTGGCGCCAATGGGCAAAACGAAGCTTGTTGTGCGTTCACTCACCCCGATGTTCTCTTGAACGCATTTCATGGTGACAGGGAGGGTGGCCACAGAGGAAGAAGTGGAGAAAGCGGTGATTTGGGCGTCTCGCATGGCCGCCAAAAACCGACGCGGCGTCATGCCGCGGATGCCTGCGCTCGCCAGGAGGGGATACACCACAAAAATCATGAGCGCCAGCCCTAGCGTCACCACAAGGCCGTACCGCAATAAGAAACTCAGGAGTTCCTGAAACTTCTCAGGATCGGTGCCAGCCGCCTTGACAATTTGGCCTGCCATCAGTGCAAACACAAACACGGGCATCGCCTTCATAACCATCCATACCATTCCCACAAACACGTCGTTCAATCCGTCGATGGCTTTCATAAGCGCCCCTCGCTTGGGTTCTTCCACTTGCACGAGCACAATGCCAAAGAAGACTGCGAAGAAGATGATTTGAAGCATGGCCATGTCGCTGAGTGCACGGAAAATGTTCTTGGGCACCACATCCACCAATGGCTGCAGAGGCCCACTCTGTGCGGCGTTTCCGGCCTTGTTTAGCTTGTCCTCGACCCAAGCGTTTACGCCTTCTTGCTGAACGCGGATCTCTTGAACAATGGCCGCATTCTCTGGGACTGCGGAGAGTTGCATGTCGTCCAAAACTTCAATTCCGTTGGCGTCCCGCCAGAGTTCGTAGCGAATTCGGTTGGACGTCTTGAGCGACTCGCTGGCCCCTGCGCCGGGCTGGAACAGGTTCACCAACACCAAGCCGAGCGTGACGGCAAAGAAGGTCGTCAGAAGGTAGAGCCCCAGGGTTTTGGCACCCAGGCGTCCCAGCTTCTTCACGTCGCCCAACGACGCCACGCCGCCGATGATGCTAAACAACACAAGCGGAACTGCAATCAGCTTGAGGATGTTGATGAAGATGTCGCCAAGCGGTTGGATGTAGTCGAGGGTGAAGTCGTTCCAACCCAACTGAATGCTTGCCCAAGCGTACGCCACGCCGAGCGCGAGGCCAATCAGGACCTGCCAATGCAGGGCCAAACGAGATGAGGTGCTCATGCCCCGAAGGTAAGGCGTGCCGCGCGCTGACGCAGGGCATGGTCGGCCAACACGAGGCAGGCCATCGCTTCCACCATGGGTACGGCACGGGGCAACACGCAGGCGTCATGCCTCCCGCGTCCCTGGACCTCCACAGGTTCTCCCTTTCGGGTCACCGATTGGCCTGGCGACATGACTGTGGCCACGGGTTTGAATCCGACGCGCAAGACGATGTCCTCGCCGTTGCTGATCCCCCCTTGGATGCCTCCGCTGCGGTTGGTGGCGGTGCCGATCCGGTCTCCTCGGTTCACAAAAGCGTCGTTGTGCTCGGTGCCACGCATGAGTGTGCCGCTGAGGCCTGAGCCCAGTTCCAACGATTTGGTGGCGGGCAGCGACCACATGGCTTTGGCCAAATCGGCGTGCAGCCGGTCAAACACCGGTTCCCCCCAGCCTGCCGGCACGCCTTTGGCGACGAGGACCACGGCGCCTCCCAAAGTGTCACCTCCTTTGCGCACCTCCTCGATGCGCTCGGCCATGCGGCGCGCCGTGTCGGGGTGGGGGCATCGGACAGGGTGGGCGTCGACTTCGTCGCGGCTGTGGAACGACGGGGGCAGGGGCATGCTGATGTCTTGCACGCGCTCCACATAGGCCCCGACCTCAACGCCGAGCGTCGACAAGAATTGCCGTGCCACGCTGCCAGCCACAACCCTCGACGCCGTCTCTCGGGCCGAGGCGCGTCCGCCACCAGCGACTTCCCGAAGACCGTATTTGGATTCGTACGTGAAATCAGCGTGAGAGGGACGGTAGGTGTTTTCCAGGTGGTTGTAATCGGAAGGCCTGGCGTTGTCGTTGCTCAGGACGAATCCGAGTGGCGCACCTGTAGTGGTGAGGTCCGCATGACGGTTGGTGACCCCAGAAAGGACTTCCACCAGATCGGCTTCTTTGCGGGACGTGGTGAGCTTGGATTGGCCAGGTTTGCGCCGGTCCAACTCGCTCTGGATGGTGTCCAACGAGAGCACGAGTCCCGCTGGGCAGCCGTCCACAATTCCTCCCAGCGCAGGGCCATGTGACTCCCCGAACGTGGTCACGCGAAACAAGTTGCCAAAGGTGTTGCCCGCCATTCTTGCGAAGGTATACCTTGCGTGGCATGCGTACACTGCTCAAAAACATCAAGGGGCTGATCGGGTCGTTTGACGAGGCGCCGCGGCATGTGGCAGGGGGAGATATGGCGAAGTTTCCTGTGTTGGAAGATGCGTGGCTTGCGGTGGAGGGTGGCATTGTGGTGGACTTCGGAGAGATGTCTGAATTCCCAGGCATCGCCAACTGGTCGGGACTGACCATAGTGGATGC
>MDSV01166825.1_pt1 | contig 10904 bp, 4 predicted proteins | sample 810851 | NCBI WGS metagenome assembly MDSV01 (sample SAMN05326640, study PRJNA326480) | marine metagenome | isolation source: seawater | place: Atlantic Ocean: North East | collected 2012 | reverse complement strand
GTCTCAATTCCAAATGCAACAACACTTACGTTTGCTCCACTTGATCTTGCTACAATTAATTGACCGGCGCCTAAAATAATACCAGTACGTTCTAACACGTTCCTTGGTAGCAATTCGACATCGTACTCTAAGTACTCGTCAAGTCCTGGTGTTGCTGTATCACAAATAGCCAAACGAACCACTATGGCCGAGTTTCCTCTGTTGGTCATTGAAACACTAGCAACAGTATATGTACTTGCTGGGCAAGTATAGATAGTTGTATCTGCGCCTGCACTTAAATCAGCTGTTCCTATTCTTCCTGTGGCCATTTGTTATTTCTCCTAAGCATTTAAAAACATATTCAGTGCGACCGGTGTACCACTTATGCCGCCTGTATAGTTTACTTGTGTTGTTATATTTATCTCTTGATTGGTTGTATGAGATATGGTCTGACCACTTATGTTAACTTGGCCAGCTGTGAGTGAGTTTACATTTAGTTCACCGGCGCCGCCACCTATTTGACTTGATATGTAAGTCTTGATAGCTCGCTGTGTTGGTACAATACTGTCACTGTTAGCTGTAAATGTGCCATCAGTTGAAAACTCAGTAATAGTAGCACTAGTACCACCTAATTGTATTTCACCTAGTTGCAGTTCTTGCAAACCGCTTACGTTAAACGCATCAGCGTTCAATGTTGCTCTACCAGTTGACTGTTCAACGCTGAAAAGTTCGCCAACCCTAAAGTTACCGTCTTGGTCGGTTGAAGTATAAAATACTCTGCCGCCGCCAAAATCTTTTGTTTCGTCTGTTTGATCAGCTGGTGTACTTGGTGTACCTGGATAGTTGGTGCTTGTTACTCCTCCGGTACCTACATCTAAAAAGTCATGTCCTGTTAGACGTACTTGACTATATCTAGATCTAATAGTTACACCTTCAGCATGTTCAGGTGCATCTGTAACGCTAATAGTTGGACTAAGTTGTAGTAGTGCGGAATAATTACTTCCACTACCACTAACTTGTGTAACACCAACTAGTTTATACCATGTATTTGAAATTCCTGCAATTTCTACATTTGCTCCTTCTATAGGTGTTGAGGTCAATCCGTCTACTTTAACATACTGCCCTGGTTGGTAAAAATCAGCATAACCGTTAGCTGATGCTACCGTTGCTGTAGCAGTATCGTAACCTGTACCTCTGTTACTCCAAGTTGGTTGTCCTAATACTCCGTTACCTGTTCTAACTGTATGAGGAGCTTCAACTGTATTATTAGGATCAGTTATAGTCATTGTAGGTGTGCTACTATATCCTGTGCCAGGATGCCATATTCTTACTTGTGTGATCTTGCCATCTTCTACTTTTGCTCTAGCTTTTGCAATGTCAGCATATGCACTTACGCCGCCGCCACTAAACACTAATCTTGGTTCAATTATATATTCAGTTGTAGAATCAAGTGCAGAAACTATGCCTGCTCCATAAGCACTATCCCATCCTGCTGTGCCATCACTGTTTTTAAGAACAGTAGCTACTTTCGTACCTGAATTATATGTATTAATATAAGCATACTGTCCTGCTCCTGCACCGCTTACAATCCAAATAGCCATTCCTGCATATACTGCACTTCCATTTGAGTCAGTATTGCTAATTGTAATTTGTGTTGCTGTACCTGCTTGTGCAGTATTAGTAGCTGTTACATATCCTGCTCCGCCAATGTTGTTTGCTGGATCAGTAAGCCTTACTTCATATACGCCACCGTTGTAAACATTTTCTGCACTAATTGCTGCATCATTATTTCCGCCAACAATAGTAGTTGTAGTGTCGCCGTCTGCATAGTTAACACCTGCATTTGTATATTCAAATAACAAAATTTGATTTTTGTCTGTTAGTACATTTTTAATATTAGCTTCTGTTGATTGGTTAGTAACTGTTCCTGTAATTGGTGTTTCAGTTGCGTCGATGCCTTCTGCTACAGTACCAAAGTCGCCATATGATGAGTTACCGTTTGTGGCTCTTATTTTGCCACCGTTTTCTGCCAAATAACCTATATGTGCAAAATAACTGAATACACTAACAAGTTCTGCCCTTCCTAAGTTGGTTACCCATGCTCCAATACCTTCGTCAATAATCTGAGTAAAATCATTTGCTACAATAGAGTCATTACCTCCATCATGTATATCTCCATCAATTTTCAAACCAATACACTTTGTACCAAATGTAGTAACATTTTGTATGTAAGGTGATCTACTAGCAATCCAGGCTTTTGTATCAGCTGGTCCGTACCCAGGATCTAAACTAATATATGCTCCTGCTGTGGGACGTTTAGTACCATAAGCATTTGCACTACCTAATGTTCCTACTAGTCCGCTTACTGTACAATTTCTAAGTCCTGTTGCATTACGCATGAAAAACATATTTTCAGTTGTGCTACCACTAACTGAATTAGCATATAACAATGCGGCATTAAGTGTTCTCCAATTGCCTGTCCAAATTAAATCATATTTAATAGCATCTAAGTATCTGTTTACATCTCTAGTACAAGCAGCAATAGTATACGTATAACTTGGATAAGTTACTGCAATATAAGCATGCACTTCAGCTATTAAAAATGCTCTATTTGCTTCAATACATTCTACCGCGTATGTATAACCTGTTGAGTACTCAGCAGTTTCAGTTCCTCTTGTTGTTGGAACTGTAGAATCACCTGATGCTCCGTTTACTCTATAGTCAATGTAATCTTCTAATTCTTGAAATAGTGCTATAGCCGCTTGACCAGCAGCACTAGAACCTGCTGGTCTAGTAGTTACTTGATTTTCGGCATTACCTGTGGATTTAGTAATACTACTGTTTGCAATAATATCATCTATAATCGCTTTTAGACGTTGTATAGCTGCAATACTTTTTGGTACATCTGTAGCTTGTGTTTGTTGCCCAGCTGGTGTAATTTTTGTTGATCTTAGTTCATCGCCGATTATCGCTGTATTAGCAGGAACCAACATTGGTAAAGTTTCTGCAAAGGTTCCGCTCTTTACATATAAAGAATTATTTGGAATACTTGCGGCAACCATAGAACTTGTATTTCCTGCTGTCACTGCTGCCTTTAAAATTCCTGCCAAGCTTGTAGCAGTTGATAAATCATCTGTTTCTTCTACTTGTGCTGCCTCTGTTTGTTGTGTAGCAGTTGTACTACCGTTTAGTGTTTGATAATTTTGTGCAGGGGCAACGTTACTTAATACAGCATCAATAACAACAAGTACTCTATCGACCATTGCATTAAATTCAGTAGTTTTTCCTGTAATACTAGCATCGGCGTGTATAGCTGTGGTTAGTGCCCTTGTCCTTTCATTGCCTCCATGGCTTAGATCATAAACTAATGCGTCTACTAATCTACCAACTAAAATAAGCCATGTTGCTTTAGTATATGTAAAAGATCCTGTGTAAGGACTAGTGGCATTAGCAATTCCATGATCAACAAATTCAACAGCATCATGCTGTATAAAACTTCTGTTGATGTGTAACAATCTTTTTGCTGCTGGACGTTCTGCTCCATCCCAAATTTGTTGTGTAGCATATTGTATAGTTTTCCATGGACGATCTAGCGTTAATCCGTAGTCGCTTGCAGGACTGTCAACACCTGTAGCTGTTGCAACATAGTATACATTGTTAAGAGCACCAAAGTACCCCCATTCAGGAGCATTACCTGCTGTGTTTACTTTAAGAACTTGCCCTTGTGTTCCTATTGGTAGTCTAGTAGGACCTGCTCCGCTATAATAAACTAAATCACCTTGTGTGGTTAAGTTTCCTGATTCGGCGCCAGCTATTAATGCATTCCAGTATGTACCTGATGCATCATTGTCTGGACGTTTAGGTGTATCTGATGTATGTGCTAGTACACAGACATAACTGTTCACACCATATATAACTGAGTCTCCTTTATCATACAGTGTTGCACTTGCCCAGGTATTTTTCCATTTAAATCCTTCGTTAAGGAGTTCCCAATACGTTGCATTAGGTGGACGTTGTCCAGTATGATCGGCAATACAAAGATAAGTAAAGCCTCCTAGTCTAACAACATCACCTACTTTATACTCTTCAGCAGAACTATCATCTCCCCAGTCTTGTGCATGTTTAAACCCTGTAGTAAATAAATCCCAGTCCGTAGTGTTTCCATAAGGAGCTGCGTTTCCTACATTGTTTGTTTTGGAAACATATGAATATCCACCGTAAGTAACAAAGTCACCTGGTTGATAAGTTGTGGTTCCGCTCCAAGTATCTTCAAATTCTAAACCTTCGACAAATTGTGACCACTTACCTTCGTCTGCTGCAAAAGTTGATTGGCTAGTATGATAAGTTGTACAAATCCATGTGCCGCCACCGTATTTTACAATGTCATTTATTTTGTATCGGGTAACTGCGGTCCAATCAGTTTTATACTCTAAACCTTTATTTAAATAATCCCATTTTGATTGATCATTTTCTAAACCAAGTGAGTCAGATGCAGCTGATGTATGGCCTGTATTTGCAACATAAAGTTGTCCACCGTAACGAACAATGTCATTTACAACATATCTTGTGTTACTTGCCCAATTACTCTTCCAATAAAATCCTTCTGAGAATATATTCCATTTAGCTTGATCTGCTTCTAAACCATCGGATAAATTTCCTGCTGATGTGTGCTGAGTTACACAAACATATATAGTGCCGTTATATTTTACAATGTCATTAACTTTATATCTTGTGCTAACACCCCAATTTGCTTTGTAATCAAATCCTTCTGCAAATAAATCCCAGCTAGATTGATTTGCTTCAAGTCCTAGAGTTGTATTAGCCGCAGAAGTATGTTCTGCATTTGCAATATATAAATATCCGCCATACTTAACAATATCATTAATTTTGTAAAGTGTACTGATAGTCCAGTCGCCCTTCCATTCAGTACCATCTGAAATTTTATTCCAATATGTTGATTGGCTAGTTGAAAACAGAGCTGGTGCTGTATGTCCTTTAATACAAATATATGTATTACCACCGTTTCTAACAATATCATCTTTGTAGTAGGTTGTGGAATTTGTCCATGTGCCTTTCCATATAAACCTAATTCTACCTAACTTAAATTCAGCCATTTAACGCTCCATAATCCTTATATATATTTATCAATACCCACCACCATCGAGTGAGTTGCCACTATCTGTACCATGTCCAAAATATTGTAGTGCCGCTAAATCACCTTTAGTAGATTTTGTATGATGTGCTTGTGCAGTAAACGTAATTCCTAAAGTAGCATCCGTACTTGTAATCGTGTTAGTACTAACTTGTACTGTTCCTGCAATTAATGCTGTGGCATTAGCACTACTAGTTCCGCCCGATACTCTTGATTCAAGATATCTGCTTATTGCTTTCTGCGTTGGTACAATTGTATTAGCATTAGCAATAAATGTAGGTTCTTTAGAAAACTCATTAATTACAACTTGTGTGCCTCCTACTACAATTCCACCCAGTGTTAATTGTGAAAGTCCTGATAAGTTAAACTGTGACGCATTAATTGTAATAATGCCAGTGTCTTGCTCAACTTTAAACTGTTCGCCAACTCTAAAATTACCATCTTGGTCAGTTGAAGTATAAAATACTCTACCTGCATTAGCTTCTCTAACTTCATTTTGTTGTTGCGGATCGTTTGAAGCATTATAGCCAGACATATATCTATTTGGATAATCGGTACTTGTTTGATTTCCTGTGCCTATATCTAAAAAGTCATGACCAGTAAGTCTTACTTGGCTATATTGTTGCCTGATAGTGACTGCTTCTCCGTGAACAGGAGATTCTGCTCTACCAAGAGTAGGACTAATTGTAATTGTAATTTCATATGGTCCTGATCCTGATTGTGCATCAATACTAGAAACTTTATAGTTCACATCATTAATACCGTTAATGACTAAGTTGTCACCAGGACCTGGAACTGTTGTTATTCCTGATAGTCTAAGTGTAGGCCCAATTTGAAAACTGTCTGCATACCCATTACCAGATATAGCAGCTGTAGCTGTAATATAACTTAATCCTCTATTACTAAATACAGGCTGAGGCAAAACACCATCTCCTATTCTTGCAATCTGTGTTGAATTTACAGTTGCTTGTGAATCATATACGCTTACTGTAGGAGTTGAAGCATACTGGCTTCCTGGTTCATAAATAAAGAACTCATTTACTTTGTCTGACTTAACTACTGCTCTTGCAAATGGTTTTGCTCCCCATCCACTTATAACATTAAAGCTTGTTGAATTTACAGCAACAATTGACCATTTTTGTAATGTTGGACTATAAGCCGCATCTGCCCAGTCTTCTGTAGCAGTTGTTAAGTAGTTTGTGCTATCATCACTATTAAGCCTCCATACTGCACCTTCTTGGGATTTTATAAGTTGATTGTTAGCACCAGCTGATAATCCCATAAATGTTCCACCACCGTATACAAATTTATCATAGTCAGTAGCACCAGTAATACTATGATGATACCATGTAATACCATCAAAACTAATTGCTGTTTTTGTTAATCCTGTACTATCGTTTGCATTTTGTATTGCAATAAATTTACCATTACCAAAAATAACATCATCATAATCTTTAGGAAGTCTAGTTCCCGAACCATCATCATCTAGTTGTGTAAAAGTTGAACCACTATCCGTACTATAAGCTACTCCTCCAGCACTGCCTACATTTATTGCTACATAAGTACCATTAGATGCATGCCCAACGCCAGCACCAAATGCTAGTTTTGTATAAACATGTGTACCTGAACTTGCACCAGACGGTGTTACTGTTGAGGTTGTATTTAAATTTGTTGTTACACGTAATTGATGACTATCAGTAGCAAAAACTGCCCCTTGTGTTCCTTCTTTGATTGCCGCTCCTGACAAATTTTGAAGATTCGTAAAGTCTGAGCTTGTTATGTATGCAAGATTATTTGTATGACTCTTTGCCGCTACATTAAAGTCATAAATGGAACCAGTAGGTGTAGATCCATCAAACGTATCAGTAACAACTAAAATTCTACTTCCATTTGTATCTGATAATAATTCTTTTATAATTCTATTTGAAAATCTATTTACTGGCGCACTCCAAGTTAAACCATCTGCTGAATGCGATGACTGTATATTTCCTGCAGAACTTCCTGTAAACGCTACAAAGCAATTGCCTGCTGGAAACCAAATAACATGTTCCCAGTTTGAAGAACTGGGTGATGTTGTGGTTGTAGCTGTATATGTATGATCGCTAAATGTAACTCTAGGCTCTAAACTATATTTTGTTGCAGTGGTCATGTCACTGACGTTTGCCCAGCCTGCACTTATATGATCCCATCCTGGCTGTCCATCTGATTCTCTACTTACTTGAGCAACCTTTGATGCTGGATCATAACTAGCTATAAATCCATATTGTCCAACTCCTGGACCTTCATGTATATAAATTCTCAATCCTGCATATTTTGTATTAGTTCCATCTGTATCTGAAGCGGCTAACGTAATTGTAGTTGGACCACCATCTTGTGCATAGTTTAACTTATATTGATAGTTGTTACCTCCTGCAGCACTAGAATCTCCTGGATCTGTAAGTCTTACTTCGTATACAGCGTCATCTCTAACTTCTTGATATGTTGCAGCTGCATTTGCACCTTGTCCTCCAAAGTTAACACTACTAGCTGAAGCTGTATTTGTAGTACCTGCATTTTTATATTCTAATGCCAATATCATATTCACATTGTCAGTTAGAGCATTTGCTGTTGGATCTAATGCTCTGTTATTTACTGTACCAGTAATTGCAGTTTCTGTTGAGTCAAATCCTTCCGCTACTGATCCAAACTCTCCATAAGAGTTATTGCCATTTGTAGCACGTATTTTTCCGCCATCAGTTGCCAAATAACCAATGTAATTATAGTATGTAAAAATACTAACTATTTCTGTTCTACCATTATTGAGTGCCCAAACACCTATACCGTCACTTATAATTTGTGTAAAATCGTTAGCAACAATTGATCTGTTTCCTGCGTTGTGCAATGACCCGTCAATTTTAATTCCTATACATCCTGTACCGAATGTAGTAACGTTTTGTACATAAGACGATTTTGATGTAATATGAACACTAGTGTCTGCAGGGCCTGTACCAGGATCTAAACTTATAAATGCTCCGGCACTAGGACGTTTAGTGCCATATGCATTTACTGCTCCTAATGTACCAACAAGTCCTTGTAAAGTACAATTTCTAAGGCCGCCACCGTTACTAACATAAAACATGTTATTAGCCTCTAACCCTGCATTAGGTTGTATAGTTACACTCCTTAATTCGTCTCCAACAATTGTTGTTTCTTTGGGTATTGAAATTGGAATAATTTCAGAATAGTTACCTGCTGTAACAAAAATAGTAGCTGGTGCTCTATTTGCCCAATCTGCATTAATATAATCACAAGCATATTTGATAGTTTTAAATGGAGCATTTGCAGTTGTTCCGTTTGCTGTACTATCAAGACCTGTTGGTGCAACATAAAACACTTTTGCTACAGGTCCAAATTGTCCCCAAGTGGTATTATTACTACCGTCAACTTTAAGTGTTGCACCTGGCGTACCTATTGCTAATCTTGTAGTTTGTGTAGCATCTCTAACACGTAAATCCCCGTCAGTAGTAAGAACGTTGCCGTCAATACCAGCAAGCATCAACTGCCAATAATTTTCATTAGTATTTGCCATATCAAGATCAGGTCTGTTGTCAGATTCTGTTCCAGTATGTCTTAGTATACAGTAATATGCACTACCGTCGTAAGTTACAATATCTCCTATATAGTATTGTGTATTGTCAACCCAGTCACTTTTCCATTTATGCCCTACAACTAGTATTTGCCACTTAGATGATGTATCAGGGTATTCTGCATTTGAATCTGTAATACATATATAAAGATATCCACCGCTTCTTAATACATCACCTGTATAGTATTGAGTAGAATGATCATATTCTCCTCTATGCCTGTAACCTTGTTTTAAAAGTTCCCAATTGCCAGTGTCTTGCAATAATCCATTTATACTTGGTACGCTGTTTAAGTTATTTTGTAAACAAGTATAAGCATATCCGCCATATAGAACAATATCTCCTACTTGATATTCTGTTGCAGATGACCACACAAGTTCATAACCAAATCCTGGTAGCCAAATTGTCCAATTATTACTAAGTTCGTCTACTCTAAAATTAGCATTTGCTGTATGATATGTAACACATTTCCAAACTGTTTCTCCATATTTTACCAAGTCGTTTTTCTTATATCTTGTGCCAGGCGTCCATGTACCTTGATATTCTATAGCGTCAATAACAATAGTCCAGCTAGCTATATCCGCTTCTAATCCTTGGGCCGCATCAGCATTTGATGTATGACCCATTGTACATCTGTAAACAATACCATTGTAGCGTATAACATCATCAACTCTATATCTAGTACCAGTAGTCCAATCTGTACGCCAGTTATCTGAACGTGTAACTATTTCCCATTTTGCTTGATCTATTTCTAAGCCGTTTGCTTCATTGTCGGCAGTATGCTTTGTTATACAGCGATATGTAATACCGTTATATGTTACAACATCTCCTAGATCATAAAAATAACCAGTGGTCCAAGTGTTTACCCAATTGTCTGTGGTTGCAACTAGTGTCCATTTACTATAGTCTGTATGAACACCTTGTGAAGTAACAACGTTTGATGTGTGAGAAGTAATACATCTGTATACATATCCTTCCCATTTTACTATTTCGCCTACACTATAAAATGTTGAGTTTGACCAATCTCCTCTCCATAGAAACCCATCTAACATAAGTTCCCATTTAGGACTAGAATGATTTAAGTCTGTATAAAATCCTGTAGAAGAAGATTGTGAAGTATGGCCAATTATGCAAACATAAGCCTTACCTTGATAGTATACAATATCATCTTTTCGGTATACCGTTGCAGCATTCCAGGCATTTTTCCACCTAAATCTAATTCTATCAATGTTAAATTCTGCCATGTTCTTTTCCTAGTATACTGTCTCACCACTCGATGATGATCCATCATCATATGTGTGGTCTTCGTTAACTCTAATGCATAATTCACCTTCTGCATTAACGTAATAAAAAATGTCTCTATCGTCGTGTTTAAATTGTTCATAATTTAGATTAGCATATACTAAATTATGATTATAATCTCTTCCTTCGAAAAATTCTTGACCTTCTTCGAAGTTAGGATAATTGTCAACAGGGTCGCCAATTTTATTAATTTGTACCATATCATCTTGAGCTAATTGATCAACTTTGCTCATAAACAGTTCGCCGTTGTCAGTTCTACGTAATCCGTAAAAGAAACGCTTGCCGTTTTGCATAAAATACTGTTCTTGTGATGCTCCTAAATAATTACTCATTTATTTTTCCCTATACGATATCCACATAACTTATTACAGCGTCAACTGAATTAACTTTATTAGATTGAAAAAGCAGTTGATTTGTAGGTGCTAAAATTAATTTTTCAGCTGGGCCTAGAGGTTTTAGGCTTGATTTTGGTGGTATCAAAATATCTTTTAAATAAAACCCTTCACTACTTCCGTCATCCTTAATTAAGATATTAACACTCACAGCACCTTTTGTTGTATTTGCTAAACTGATGCCAATAATAGTTGATCTTGTACTGCCATTTGTTTCTATTGCAACAATTTTTTGTGTACTAATATCTTTAACTACTTTGTTTCTAAACGTTGTTGCCATTATTTTATCCTAAACTTATTACCAATTCTAATGCAATATTTTCAGCATCGCCTACTGATATACCAGCGCCAGACCCTGCAACCGATCCCCATGATCCGTCCCATACTTCTACTCGTTGTTCTTGTGAATTATATCTCATCATTCCAATTTCTGTATTTGCAATTGGCGGGCGTTGT
>MDSV01154135.1_pt1 | contig 10904 bp, 19 predicted proteins | sample 810851 | NCBI WGS metagenome assembly MDSV01 (sample SAMN05326640, study PRJNA326480) | marine metagenome | isolation source: seawater | place: Atlantic Ocean: North East | collected 2012 | reverse complement strand
TCCATCTTTACGGAGAATTCGTAAACACTCCTTGATCCATTCATCACACCAGTTGAGATATTCATCCATGGGTTGTTTATCACTTTTATTTCCAAAATCTTTACCAATATTGTAAGGGGGGTCGGCTATGACGATTTGTGCTGTCTCAGAACCCAAGTTTGCTGTATATTTTAAAAGATCATCGTGGATCACTGACGAATTCATTCCTCCTTTTTTCTCATTTCGTAACTTTAACTTACTTACTTTTGATGCTGACCAAAGATTTCGTCACCTCACACCCCGATTTTTCAGCTATTATTTCACGTTTTTCTCAAGAGTCCTGGTACAGAGAAAACGGTGCTTCGGAAAACACCTTACTCCTCGTAAAGACCAACGCAAAGTCTTACGGAGGATTTGTTGAACGGCTTGTTCGTACCTATCTCGACATCGACCCCCCCATTTCAACCGAACACGACGCCATCTGGGATGGTTTCAAGATTGAAATCAAAGCCCCTCGCTACAGCGCCCGAGGAACTTTCTTCATACAGCACCTAAAAGAGCACCATAATTTTCATATGATTTTGACCGCCTTGCTCGAACCAGATGGTTCGTATTCTTTGTATATGATCTCGAAGCGACTTGCCCTTGTTTATTCCAAGGAACAGCGTGGAGAAGGAAAGATGTTGCAAGGGTATGAGATCATTCGACATGGTTGCAAGATATGTGATAGATCGGAACTGGGAAGGTATATAGCTGAAAATTTTTATAAAGACTAGCACCCTTAAAGTACTAATGTCTCGTCGTCCCATTCGTAATATTAGACGACCCCAAGAACCTGAACCCAGAATCTCTTGGGACGAATACTTCATGCAAACTGCTCAACTCGCATCTGTACGGTCTCCATGTGAGAGACTCAAGGTTGGCTGTGTCCTCGTCAAGAACAACAGGCTCATCAGTATGGGCTATAATGGATTTCTAGGTGGCTGTGAACACAAGTCCATCGTGAGGGATGGTCACGAACAAGCGACGATCCACGCGGAGATTAACGCAATCACGGACGCGGCGAAGAGGGGTGCCTCCATCGATGATTGTGTGGCCTACGTGACACATTATCCGTGTCTCAACTGCTACAAGGCTCTAGCGAGTAGTGGTATTAAAAAGATCTATTACAAAATAGACTATAAGAACGATCCAGTTGTGGAGGAACTAAGTTACGGTGTGGATATCACTAAAATCTGACCTTCTTCAACCCCTCTTCAGATAAAATTTTGTTAATACAGTTGATTTCATCTTTGGTCCATTCGGGTGCATCATACAGTGACCTGAAATTAGAATACAGTCTCCCCTTACCAGTAAAATCATCAACAATCAACTTTGTGTCGAGATCTTCAGTTTTGACACCATGGCGACCAAAATAAGGCCAGTTGTGAAAATTGAAACGAATTGTTTTGTACCCACTTCCATCACGTTTCACACGAATACCACCTTCACTAATGGGCTCGGGTTCGAATTCATGGCGAGGCATTGCGACATTCATCTTATCTACGATGTTCAAGATGTTCCTCATGGTGAATGTGTCACCAATCTTATAGACGGAGTTGTTTTCGAACATAGTAGAAGACATTTTGACTTACTTATATTTTATAACGTGATCAACTTAAGTATTATATGAAAAAACGCTCTTCACCACGCTTTATTCTGTACATGTGATCATATGCATGAAAGAGAATCGCGGCGAGAAGTCCCACTGATACGACAGCTCGGTTCATCTTGCGGACAGACCACGCATATGCTAAAATCAGGATAAGGATAGTTGTTTGAATAAAGGTGACTTTTGGCATGACGAAACGGGTCTTGACAGTCTTAACTTCTTGTGTGGGTTCTGGTGTGTACTTTTCCATACGTGGGTAACCGGGCATTTTTATTTTATACGAAGAAAATAATGCGAGAACTCTCGTTAGTGATAATACTTCTTGTTCTGTACGATTATTTCAAGTCACCGATAGATTTATTGTATTTCCAGAAACCACTCAGACCACTGATAGGTATGAGAAATACATTCATAGATCTCGCGCTTCATAAACCAAAATATAACACACTGGACTACCCAGGATTATGGTACGTAAAGATGAATTATGATCGGATCTTATATGAATATGAAAAAGGAATTATCACTGCAAGAAAGAAATATTTTCATGATCTTGACCATTGGTTCGATAACAATGAGGGGTATTATTATTACGAAGTCAAAGATTTTCCCATCATTCAGAATATTATTGATGAGGTTCCATGTGTAGATAAAGAAAGTGCCAAATTTGCAGTCATAGAAGGACCCATGACTATAGCACCTCATCGAGCAGAAAGTAATCTCTTATTGAGATACCATCTCACGATGAAAGGTGGTGACGACTGTATTCTCTACACATCAAACGGTTTGCATAAACATGAACCGAGAAAAGATTTACTCTTTGACCATTCTCGTATTCATAGTCTCGAAAAAAAGGGGGTTCAAAAACGGATAGTGCTTATTTTAGATGTTCATAGGTTTAATAGTTTGTTATAACAACATGGGTAGTATTAATCTCATCACCTACACGATTCGAGTGGATTTTAAATGCATATTTCTTATGGTACTCCCGTTTGATATAAGGACCGTATAACTCTTCGATAAGTGGTGTTTTACCTATCACCATCATACAACGCGCTTTCGATTTTTTAAAGCAATCTGCAAGTTTATGTTGCTCCTCTTTACCAAATGAACAATACCCATAATCTGTAAACTCACTATCATATGGCGGGTCAAGAAATATAAAATCCTTGGGATCATTACACATATCGAACACTTCTTCAAACCCTTTCTTGTGTATATCTGTACCCTTGAAGACCTCTTTATACTTTTCATCCTTCAATTCCTCGTAATTAAATGTCTTGTAACGCCCATATGGAATATTGAACTTACCGCTTTTATTATACCTCAACATACCCCGAAAACACGTCTTTCTCAAATAGAAAAATCGCTTCGCGTTATCTAGGGGTGTCTCAACCTTGAACTGATCGCGTACCTTGTAGTAGGCCTCGTCAGTGTTGGGATTTTCATTTAAAAATGCGTGAATATCATCCCCCTTTCCATCCTTCATCGCTCTATAAAAATCAATGAGTTCTTCGTGTACATCTGAAATAACGGCGTGTTTCGGTTCAAGATGGAAAAATACCGCTCCACCCCCGAAAAATGGTTCGACATAGGTTGAAATATCGTCTGGAATGAGATCAACAAACTGTTTAATCTCGTCCTTCTTCCCACCCGACCATTTAACAATCGGTTTCATTATTTAACTTGTGGTTAGCATCTTTAAGCGTTTTCAAATCTATCAGGGTTGCAACCGCGTCGCGTTCTTCGTTTGGTATATCTTCTTCGATGAGACAATCAACGATGAACCGGATCCATTTTTTATATTCATCTTCATCTTCAAATGGACACGCAATATTCAAAATATTGAAATACTCTTGAACTGACAATACATCGACGTCACGCTCGGTATAAAAGCTAACATGTTTTGATTTATTCAACGTATCTGAAGAAAAATGTCGAAGGGCTGTGATATACCCTTTACAATTCTCCTCACGCATGATACATTTTACTTTCTCCACAGTCTTACTACGTTTTTCAGAATCCAGTTGTAGATTCGATTTTAATTCCGCGTATATTTTTTCAGTCTTACCATTCTCCAACGTCCTATAAAATAAGTGGTCACGTTCCTTCTTACCCTTCGCATTGGGTGGCTTGATATCAATCCACGAAGATGTAGAACTAATATATATACGAAGTAAATCTTCAATTGAAGTGCCGACCCTGATAGACTGTGACTGAGTAATTCCGATATTCACGAGTGTATTGATGGACTCATAATTATCATGCGATTTCTTGGGTCGTTTCTCCTTGAAATAACCTGACGTGATGCGTTGAAGTGTACCCATTATTCTTATGTAATGAAGGTGCATCTATTACTTAAGTATAATTAAAGATTATAACGTACATAAATATATATATATGCCATTCTCACTCACTTTCAATATCCCAAATGCGCGAGCTGTAAAAACGCGCGCAATCAAAGACCCTGCTCAGTATGACACGGAAATCAATGTTGCACGTGGGTTTAAACCTCCTATGAGTAAACCCACTTCCAAGTCGAAGGTTCGTGTGGAGAAAGGAATTACATACGACCCCGATCAATACGACCCCGATGAAAACCTGGAAAGACATTATAAGGGTAAGACGGATTAATTACATATCACGTCAAGTTTAAAATTCTTATCGAACTTCCCTAGACGTATTTTATTATCCGCGATAAGCCGCTTGATAGTTACTCCAATCTCAATATTATCCTTGCAATATTGTTCGACTTTGGGATCATTAGGCAAACTAGGCATGAATGCCATGAATGTTACCATTTTCTGAGACATCGAGAGAGACTTGTCTCCCATGACACGTTTCATCGGTTCGGGAATGTTATCAATATTCATTATATTCATTGCAGCCAAAATCTTTAATTGCACTTAAGTCGTGAAGTGATATCGTGAATGTCATCATTTCACAATGTCTTCCGATATGAACTCCCGCTCCATCACTGACTACATCCTCAAGCTCGAGAAGCTCAACGAAGAGTCTCGCGCCAAGATTGACCAGCTCAAGAAGCTCTTCCTCAAGGAGAATGCAGAAAAGATCGATGCTCTCAATGCCCTCAACGACTTCAAGTACAAGACCAACTGCCTGACCAACTGCAGCTACACCGAATCCACTGCCAGGGTTTGTGGTAAAACACCTTACTGCAAAAACCGCGAAAACGCTGGCATTGTTGAACGCCTTTTGGAGTTGGGTGAAATGACTTCCGATTTCCATAAGACCGCCGCGTACCAGGGGGCCGCTGACACGATTGCTGATCTCGATTATGTGATTGAGAGTGGTGAGTGTGTGCGTCATCTCAGGGGTATCGGTAGGGGTATTTCCTCCAAGATCGACGAATACCTCGACGAACAGGACTCTGATTACGAGGAATCCGACTGTTCTGAGACCGAATCGATTGCGTCCACTGAGAGTCACGTCGAAACTATCCCCAACCAAGGTATCGCGGATATGCTTTACGCACATGCGGAAAAGACTGAGGACAAGTATAAGTACAAGGCTTACATTAAGGCTGCTGACACGGTTTATAACCTAGACTATGTGATTACGAGTGGTGAAGAGGCTATGAAACTTCCTGGTATTGGTAAGAGCATTGGAAAGAAGATTGACGCATTTCTCGATGACGAGGATGAAGACTTTCACGTGAAATTCCACACGAACGTGATCATTTCGGATGAACTCTCCAATCTCGCCACACTCGAGGAACATGTCGGGGCCAGTGAGTGGAAGGTCAATGCGTACAAGAGTGCCGCTAAGTTGATTGACACCCTTCCATACGAGGTCTTGAACGGTACCGATCTCACTAAATATGACGGTATCGGTAAGGGTATCGCACAGAAGGTTGATGAGATCATCCAGTTTGGATCGACGAGACGTGCACATGAACTGAAGCAGGCTAACCCCGACAAGTGTAATTAAATCCATGTTGCCGGTGGTTTGTGTCGTGAAGCCTTAGGTTTTTTAATGTGTGTGAGTCTGAATAATAGCCACCCATAAAATAAAGCCACAGGGACCATTTTAATATTACAACTTTTTATATGAAGACGCATTTTCGTATTCCTCATCTACCGTGATGTCATTATATTCTTTCTCTTCTGTGTCATAGAAGGTCTCGCTATCTCCGATCATCATCTCTCGTACAGTTTGGTATAAAACGGTAGACAATGCAAATTTATAAGCGAGAAAACCTACAAAGGTTGCCCCGTAATCAAAGTCGAACGCGAAAGGTGCGTTATTCCAAGCTACTTCAAAGGCGGCAGTGCCGAGGGGTGCCAGGAACTCATTTTGAATTGCCGACTTTTCAAACCTGTCAACCCTGTCCGATAAAAGGGTCACATACGCATACGAGGCGACAGCTCCAAGTGTTGCCGAAACACCCTGGTCCGCACCCTGGGTGATGAAATAGGAAGCACTCAGGGCAGATCCATACCCAACCGTAGACCTCTTTAGAGTTGTCTTGAGACGACCATAGTCAGTAGGTACGACTGGCCTGGCGAAGGCGTGAGTGAGGGACATTCTATATGAAAGTCACTTAAAATCTTTATCCGAGTTAACAGTAGAAATGCCGTGTCAATTATGTCGCAAGAAGTGTGGTGTTCCCATAGATTGTAAATACTGTGAAGGAAGTTTCTGTCCGAGTTGTATCAATTTGACAAAGCACGATTGTCAGGGTGCGGATATCAAGAAGATGAAACAGCGACGGGAATTGAGAGAACAGACGGCTTTTGAACCACCACCGAAGTGTGTGAAGATTTGATCACTCAATCTGGTACACGTTCGTGATATAATCTTGATCACAAAACCAGCTTTTATCACTTTCTGCCGTTAATAAAAACCTTTTATCATTAACTTCTATCACACTCGTCGGGTCACATATAGACTTCGAATTGGGTGGTTGTACGAGATCTTTAATTTTTATTTCTGGTTTATGATTACTGAAATCGACATCCCATCTAAAAACGTCATGGATTAGTTCTCCGTCTGTAATATAGGTCTTGTGACCATAACCATAGTATAAATTGTCACTTATTTTATACCCCGGAGTTCCTCCCCTATATAATAAATGTTCATCATGTCCATTTTCTGAAACCTGTACAGGTTTCACAGACCCTAGTTGGAAATCTATCTTATACATTATAAATGGTTTAATATAGTGAATGACAAAAAGATCGTTGTCATGTGATATGAAGGATATATTTTTACCTGGGAATGGAAGTTTTATAATAGTTCGCGTATCATAATCAAATAATGTCATCCGATTGAAAAAATTGTTTAGTATGTATAATTTATCATTGTGAATGAAACACCTAGGATCTTCTCCGGGTATTGTTGTTATGTCATTGTCGGTGATCTCGAACTGTGTGTTGAACTTAACAAATTTAATTTGGTTTGCATCATAACGTTCACGACAAAACCCTAATATTTCATTTTTATAATGTATAACTGAATAAAATATAGAGTCTTTCTTCACGTCTATTGCTTTTAGAAACTTAAATTTATCCATACGATAAATGGATACAAGACCTTTAACTACATTACATCTTTAATTCCGATGGTATCGAACTCATGATTTTCTCACTCGTTTTAACAAGTTTATACTTTCCATCTGCGTGAATTCCGTTATCGATTAAGTTCTTAAACGTGTCGACATTCATACCTTTGAGACAATCATCATGACAGTGTGCAAAATTATAAACTTTATTCGCTATGAAGTGCTCGTCTCCGAATGACGAGAGATGCCATCCAGCATTTTTATAATGCGGAACACTCCACCGCATCTCTCTCATTTTTTGTGGCGATACCTGCATCAACACTTCCTTCGTGGTGATGACTGTACCGAACCATGGTTCAAGTTCCTGGATATAATTAAAATTGTATTGAAATGCGATCATGTTATATGAGCATATCGGCACGTCAGGTGGCAAACGTAAAGCCGTTCTATTCGGAATTTCGTCTACGTCTGATACCATGACAATATCATCATCTTGGAATTCCAATAGACCTCTCGCGATACAATTCCGTTGGAAATTTTCCCGCACCCATGGATCTTTATCCGTAGGGTTGTCTCGTACAATTATATGTATAATCTTGTCCGACCATTCCTCAAAGTCTTTTTTGTTTTCTTCAAAGAATAATTTTTTTTCTTCACCTCGATGCGTGACAGTCGACTCTACCAAAACAAATTTATCTACAACACTGCCGAGATATCTCAAACGTTTTTTTAGAATATCGAGTTCATTATAAAAAATAAAACAATCTATAAGCATATGTTAACCCACCCTTCTATCTTTTAAGTCTATCTTCACGATCGAAGAGTGTTCAAATCCAGATGCATTTTGTATCTCATTTTTCACACAGAATTCACGGAGGGCTTTTGAAACGTCATTCCCGGGTCTACAATCGTGACACAAAATGACACCATCCTTCTTCATCTTCGGTAAAACCGTATTCAAATCCTTCAGAGCACCTTCATACGAATGATCACCGTCGATAAAAGCAAGGTCTATACTCTCATCTTTGTGAATATTGAGTGTATACGCACTATCACCGCGAATAGGAATGATGATATTCTCTAGATTATTATTCAATACGTTTTCATAAAACGTAAAAAAGTAGTCGTCGGTTTTAGGTGGTGGACCAGATTCTTCAGTTAAATTATCCATGTTCTCGAGCCATATATCGTGACAGTACACGGTCGAACCATGCTTACTCGACAGGCCAGCGAGAACTCCACTACATCCCAGGTAACTTCCCGTTTCTATATATTTACTGTTCATGGGTAGTTGGATATAATGGTTCAAGAGTACATTCGTGTCAGATTCATTCAGTGTACCCTTCACACCATTGACATACGTATATGCCATGCCATCGTCGGTAACTTCGAATTTTAGATCCATTATACTACTATTGAATTTCAGACCTTTAAGTGACTGGTACAAAAAAATATTTCCTAATAATAAATGTCGGATCCTCGTATTAAGATGGGCGGAATCGCGGTTCTAGTTATCCTCGGCGCTTTGTTCGTCGCTATTTCATCTGTCGGTATCGGTAGGTACAATAAGTGTGCCGATATCCAGGGGGATGCCAAGTATGAAAACCGGAAGATATTTCTTTCCCAGCTCCTCACCATCATGATTACCATACCCGCGACTATCGCGGCTATGCCTCTTCTCAACAAGCTAGCGGGTTCTTCTAAGAGCTCGGCTCCTCTACTTGCCATGTTGATGGGTATCGCTGGTTTGATCGTGTCTGTGTTCACGTTTCAGATTGTAAACAATGATACACCATGTGAAAAGGTTCCAGCTGAGAAGAATGTCGCGATCGCCGGTATGGTTATATCTATCGTGGCGATTTTGGGGAGTGGTGGTGTACTGTTCTATAAGAACAAGAATGCCATCCGTGCTAGGATGACCCCTGGCGCCGTTACACCCGTCAACCAAGCGCTCACGCCTGCGTAAATGATTTAAAAAACATATAAGAATACAAAGTATGCAACTTCATGAAGCTACATATTTAGTTTGTATACTTATCGTTCATGTTGTTCGTAACGTGGGTAAAATAACATTCGAAGATAAAATGAAAGTTCTTCAAATTTGTTTTTCTCTACTCCGTTCCGTTGAAGACACTTTATACAGAATAAATAATTGTGAAAATAAACCCAGAGTAGAATACATAGCAGAATAATTCGCACCCTTTCTATACTGGTATGTCAGCCATAGAATGTTAGCCAGAATTCCCATATACAGATATCTATACGTATCACTATCCGGGGTATAATCATCTGCATTGAGTGTTCTCAGCATCATTTGACTTATACCCAACGTAATTGCAGATCCGGCTATAAAATCATCTATACCGACCATCTTTTATATATTTAAAGATTTTATTCTCAATCTATATAAATGGATACCATTTTGAAAACCTATGCCACTAAGTCTAAGGACAGTGCTCTTATCGTCAATCGTATTGAACGTCTCATCGCTAAGTACGGTAAGACGGGTATTAACAAGGAGAACCTGTGTGGTCTCGTTTCTACTCTGATGATGGATGTCCAGAAGATCAAGGGTCTGACCGGTCCCGAGAAGAAGGACCTTGTCATTGATCTCATCTATTCCGTTATTGAGCAAATTGACGCGGGTGATCAGGATTCCGAACTTGAGACTGTTTTGAAGACTATGGTACCCCCTATGATCGACAGTTTCTCGGTCATGCTAAAGGTAAATAAGGCTTGTGGTTGTGTATAATACAGAATGAAATTTCCTACACTGGAAACTATGATCGCCTATGGTATTTACACCGTGAAAGATCTTATATTGTATTCACACAATAAACTCCGTAAACGTCATATTATACCTCTAAACGAGTGTAACCATTGTTCATTCGTGTTTTCAGGTGATACATGCGGAAATTGTATTACGACTTCGGTTTGATTACCAGGCCGAGTACAGACTCTAAATTGTTTTGATCTCTCTTAAGCGGTTTCTCACGTTTAAGGCGCAATGGTTCGTTTGTTCCCACTGCCCCTTTTATTTCGTATAACTTAGCTACATTTTTCACTTGTGGAATTGTTAATTCAACCTCAGGTTCTTCCGTAATTTCTTCACGTGGTTCATCATCTATCAATACATTCGACCTGAATTGTTCTATCGTTTGCGTCCCCCCAAATTCTATGAGCGTCTGTCGTTTAGGTGCACATTGTATAGACCCTCTTTTACCGAATAAGTGTCTACGCATCATCACCATATTACCACATATTATACCCCCCCTCGATAGCCCATACTGTTCAAGAGCATACGTTTTCATGCAACTCCATGAACAAAATCGTCCACTTGTCACATATCTCTTACGTCTATCATCATACTTCAGGGGGAGTTTCAATGGTTCATTTTCAAAATCATGGCAACACCACCAACACCATAACATATTTACATATATTCCGATATTAGTCTTTAAGTGTCGATTTTTTTTGTCGTATAATATCATAATAGACCATGGCACTGGGGAAAATGGCACCAGTTGCACTATTTTTTCTATTGATTATTATAGTCGTTGGTCTCTATTATCTGAAAAAGAAAAACACTGGTAGTAAACAAATTGAAATTTATGATTCTATGCTTGGTCAACTTATTACTACAACAAAAAAAGATGCTGCCAATTCGGGAGATGTACCTGTATTATCTAAACCAGGTGATATAATTATTGAAACCGAACAAGAAGTTAAGGATCGTATAGATAAAAAATTCAC
>MDSV01054010.1_pt1 | contig 10905 bp, 10 predicted proteins | sample 810851 | NCBI WGS metagenome assembly MDSV01 (sample SAMN05326640, study PRJNA326480) | marine metagenome | isolation source: seawater | place: Atlantic Ocean: North East | collected 2012 | reverse complement strand
TGGGGCACTAGGATTCGAACCTAGGATGGCGGTATCAAAAACCGCTGCCTTACCGCTTGGCTATGCCCCATTATTAAGTTTTTGATATATCATATATCATTAAAATTAAATAGTTTTAGCAAAAGATGACCAATATTTTGGGTACTTTAATTTTACTTTACTTAATGCACTTTTTGCTGCTTTTCTACTTTTGAATACTCCATAACAAACTGAACCTGAGCCAGTCAATCGTGAAAAATAGCATCCCTCTAATTGTCCAATATCTTTAAGTATTCTTTTTATAATTGGGTATTTTTTCTCAACAACTTTTTGCAAATCATTGTTTTTTTCAATAAGAAATTTCATAAACTTTTGCTTAGTATTTATATTATAATCTTTAATAGCTGATTTTGATGAATATTCTGTGATTTTTGAGTAAATATATTGAGTAGAACATCTTATATTTGGATAAACTAAAACAAAAAATAGACTATATTTTTTTTTCGATTTACTAATTGTGTTTAAATTTGCAACAAACCCTTGATTGTAAGAAAATAATTTATAATCAGAACCTATTTTTTTGCTTAAAATATCTAATATATTTTTACCAATTTTATCTTTTAGTAAATATTTGGCCAAGTAAGCGGCATTACTAGTTCCGCCACCTAACCCCGCAAATATTGGGACATTTTTTTTTATTAAAACTGAGTAATAATTAATTATCAAATTATTTTTTCTAAGAATATATAGAGTGTTTTTTATAGAATTTTTAGAAACATTAATATATTTGGCAAATCCGCCATGGAATTTAACTATATCTTTTCTCCCATAAATCTTCTTAATATTTATACTGTCATGTAAATCTATTAGACAATAATAAGATTGAATATCGTGAAGAGAATTATTTTTTACTTTCTTATTTACTTGTAATGTTAAATTAATTTTTGAAAAAGACTTCAGCAACATTTAATCAAATACCTGATAATAATTTTATTTTTACTTTTTCTTTTAATTCCTCTTTTGCTGAATCAAGATTGATTACATAGTTCCAAAAATATCTTGCTTGTATTTTTTCTCCAATCTTCCAAAGAACATCCCCGTAGTGATCATTTACTATAGGGTCGTCAGGCATAAGCTTAACCGCTGATTGAAGATACGGTTCAGAGGCATTATACTTTCTTAACTTGAAAAGCGCCCAACCAAGTGAGTCAATTATGTAAGGATCATTAGATTTTAAATTGTTTGCTTTTTTTAGCATTTCTAATGATTTCGGTATTTTTACACCCTGTTCAATCCAAGAATAAGCAAGATAATTAATAACATATGCTTGGTCAGGTTTTACCTCTAAAGATGATAACAAATCTTTTTCAGCTTTTTCCCATTCTCCAATTCTTTCAAAGCATATTCCCCTGCCATCGGTCACATTTGGATATAATGGGTGATTTTTTTCAATTGATTCAATTATTTCAGTATAAAAAATTATTGCATTATCAAACTTATCGTTATTTTTTAAAAACTGAGCATAATCAAATTTTTCATATATGCTTTTATATTTAAGTTTTTCATAGGCATTTTTTAAAGTTGTGAGGGCCTTTTTGTCCTCATCATTCTTTAAAAAAATATTTGCGATTTGTTTTGATGAATACCAAAAGAAAGTTTCTCCCTTTTTTCCTATATCTTTATAAATTTTTTTTGCATACTTAACATTTCCTGTTTTGTAATAATTTTCAGCTAATAATGTATCAAATGAATAAAACTCTTTATTCAAAAATTTTGAGAGGTTTAAATAAAAATTTGAGTTAGAATGAATATTTTGAGAAGATAATGCGTTTGCAGCTATATAAAGAATTTCTGCACTAACATTAGACAAGTTTTGACAATTAAAATTGTTATAAAATTTTCCGTTTTTTAAATCCTGTTTAAGCTGATTAAATAATAAGTTTCGTGGATATTTCTGAATAGCAGTATTTATGACATCTTTTGCTTCCTCAGCTTTATTCAACCTTAATAGATAGGATGCATAAAAATAATTATATCTTGAAAAGTCTATTTTTTTATCCGAAATAAGATTTAAAAAATAATAATTTGTTTTTTCATTTTGGTAGTAACAGTGCAAAAATACGTTCTGAATTTTTTTTAAATTTTCATAAAAATTGGAGTCTATTTTATCTATTATTTTTTGAGCGTCATTAAAATCCAATTTATTAAAACTTGTCCAATTAAACAATGAATTTGATATGAAATTGTTAAGGATAAGTTTTGAATCTCTTTTTTTTAATCTTAAAAAATACTGTTGGGCTAAGTCATATTTTTGATTTTTAAGATAATAAATACCCATTATAAGTTCGCTCTCAAAACTGCTTGATCTTAATTTTTCAAGTTTTTTTGAATAATTAAATGCCTCATTAAATTTACCTAAATTTACCAGTGAGAATAAATATCTTGAAGAATAATTAATATGATGTTTTTCAAGTCCATCTAACTTTTTAAAAGAACTATAGGATCCCTCATAATCATTCTCTTGAAAAAGCAAAATTCCAGAAAAGTAATTTGAAATATTTTCTCCTTTTTCATAATAATCTAGTTTTTTTGCTTTCACTGTGGAAAAAAAAATAGTGACAATTAAAATTTGCACGGTAAGCTTTAAAAAAGATTTAAATATGTTCATAATTCTTTATGATTAAAAAAGTTAATTCAAAAACAATCAAATTAATAAAATATTATAACTTTATAAACTATAATTTAGTTTATAATAATAAGGCAATCAACAGGTATAAAAAAGATACATTTGAAATATCAGGTGATAAAATTGAAAAATTGAAAAAATTGAAAAAATCAATTGTCAATTTAAAAAACTGTGAATTAAAAAAAAAGGCTAAGAATATTGTATTTAGCGACGGTAATCCAAAGTCGAAAATAATGCTTATAGGTGAGGCCCCCGGTGCCAATGAAGATGAGGAAGGATTGCCTTTTGTTGGAAGAGCAGGTCAACTTTTAGATAAAATGTTATCTGCTATCGATTTAGATAGAAAAAAAGTATATATATCTAATATTGTAAACTATCGCCCTCCTGAAAATAGGAAACCCACTGATGAGGAAATTAAAAGATATTTGCCATTTATCCACAAACATATTGAAATCATAAACCCAGAAATATTAATTTTACTTGGAAGCACAGCAATGCAAGCACTTGTTGGTAATGATTTTGTAATTTCAAAAATGCGAGGTAAATGGTTAGAAAAAAAATTTGGGAAATGTAAGACATCAGTAATTATTACGTTTCACCCATCTTTTTTAATGAGGCAACCAGCTCAGAAGAAAATGTCTTGGTTAGACCTTAAAATGATAAGAGATAAAAAGACTAAACTAAAAATTTAATTGAAAAAATTTTTTACAGCTGGAGTTGATGAGGTAGGTAGGGGATGCCTAGCAGGACCGGTAGTTTCTGCAGCTGTAATTCTCAGAAAAGGAATAAATATAAAACTTTTAAAAGACTCAAAGAAAATCGCTTTTAACAAAAGGGAGTTAGTTTCAGAACACATAAAACAAAATTCTTATTTCGCAATTGGTATTGGAACTGTAGAGGAAATTCTAAATCTTAATATTTTACAAGCTTCGTTACTTTCGATGAAAAGAGCTATTGATCTACTTTCGGTTAAACCGAATATGACATTAATAGATGGAAATTTTGCACCCAGCGGCTTAAAAAATTACAAAACTATTATAAACGGAGATGAAAAAGTCAAAGTGATTAGCGCTGCCTCTATAATTGCAAAAGTTTTTAGAGATAGATTGATGATAAAGTTAGCAAAAAAATTTTCTAATTATGCTTGGGAAAGAAATTTTGGTTACGGCACAAAAGCTCACTTGGAGGGTTTAAGAAAATTTGGAGTTACAACACATCACAGAAAAAACTTCAAACCGGTACACAATATATTGTCAAAATAATAATTTACACCACAAGAGAACTAATTTTTTTCCAAAATTGTTTGACCCTTAATTCAATTTAAGGTTGAATCTTAGAAATGTTAAAATTCTCTAACAAAATTTTAAACGGAGATTGTTTAAAGGAATTAAAAAAAATTCCTGAAAAAACTTTTGATTTAGTTTTTGCTGATCCTCCATATAATATGCAGATTGGTGAAAAATTAACTCGTCCTGATGCAAGTAAAGTAAATGGAGTTAATGATAAATGGGATCAATTTAATAGTTTTAAACATTATGATAATTTTTGCAAAGTTTGGTTATCTGAATGTAAAAGAATCTTAAAAGATGATGGCAGTATTTGGGTAATAGGTTCTTATCACAATATTTTTCGTCTAGGATATCACTTGCAAAATTTAGGTTACTGGTTGCTTAATGATGTAATTTGGAGAAAAAATAATCCGATGCCAAATTTCAGAGGTACTAGATTTACAAACGCTCATGAGACTTTAATTTGGGCTTCAAAAAACAAAAACTCAAAATACACTTTTAATTATCAATCACTAAAATGTTTAAATGATGATTTACAAATGAGATCTGATTGGAAATTTCCTATTTGCAGTGGAAAAGAAAGATTAAAGAAAAATGGAAAAAAAATACATTCAACACAAAAACCAGAGGCATTACTTCATAGAATAATATTAGCAACTACTAATAAAAACGATATAGTTTTTGATCCCTTTTTAGGCACAGGAACTACTGCGGTTGTATCTAAGAAATTAGGTAGAAACTATTTTGGAATTGAAAAAGATAAAAAATACTTTAAAGCGGCGATAGAGAGATTGACAAAAACTAAAAAAATTGAAGATGATTTCCTTGATACGATTGAAAATAATAAATCAAAACCTAGAATACCTTTTGGTTCATTAGTAGAATTAGGAATAATTAAACCAGGGACATCTTTGTTTGATCCTAAGAATAAAATAAATGCCAAAATAATGGTGGATGGAAGCATTAAATACAAAGATTCGGAGGGATCAATTCATAAAATTGCTGCAAAAATAATGGGTACAGAAAGTTATAATGGTTGGACATATTGGCATTATAATCTTAATGGATCACCCGTTTTAATTGATAGTCTTAGACAGAAGTTTATTGCAGAAAAGTAAATTTAGTTTTTATAGACTTTACCCAAATAAGAGCTGATAAAACTGTTTTTTTTGACTAAAGATTTAATAAAAAAATTTCTTATTTTTTGCATAATTGAACTCGAAAAATGAAAGACAAAAAAATTAAAGTTTGATCTTTTTATTATAATTTTTGCCCTTTTAGATCTTTCTTGAAAATAGATTTTATGAATATCTGCCTTTTCTTCTTTTAGTAAATTGAATAACTCATGTGCACTTTCTATTGATTGTCCAGCGCCTTGGGCTAATGTTGGCAAAAAACCATTAAATGCATCTCCAATGTAAAATACTTTACTGTTATTAGATGGAATTATTTGAGGAGTAAAATATAATGGCCAAGATTTTAAATTTTCATTAAAAGCGTTGTTTAATTTGGGGTTTTGGCTAACTACTTCATCAACCAAAAATCTGATATTTCCAGGATCATACTTTTTACTTCTGATAATACAAACAAGATTAAGCTCTTTATTTCTGTTAATTGGATAAATCACAATATGACAATTTTTTCCCATCAACAGATTAATTTTATCATCATCTATATTTAATTCAGATTTTGATTTTAGAATTGTTCTTAAAGCTACGGCTTTTTTAAATTTTGGGATATTTTTTTTCTTTTCAAAAAAAGATTTTGTATTTGAAAAAATACCGTCTGCTCCGATAACTATATCAACAAGATCGTTGGTATTATCTTCAAACTTGATAAGTACTTTTCCCTTAATTTCAGAGACATCTTTTATTCTTTTTCCAAACCTTATATGTTGGGTGTAAATATCATCTTTTAAAAATTCAATTAGAGTTGATCTTTGTAAGGTGGTATATTTGTTCTTTAAAGTATTGAATTGTATTAAATCTAAATCACAAATTTTTTTATTATCAATGTTATAAAAATTTACTCCTTTTGGATGAAATATTTTTTTGTTATTAATCTTATGAAACCCTATCATATTCAAAATTTTAGTGCTGTTAGGTGACAACTGAATTCCATAACCCTCGTCGAGAGATAAACTATCCTGTTTTTCATATAACATAAATTCATGACTAGAGTCTTTTTTGATAAGATTTGCAAAAGTCAAACCTGCTATACCTGCTCCAATAATTGCAATTTTTTTTTTCATTAGAATAAAATTGAAACTTGTCTAAATATTTTTTTGGTAAAACTAGGTACAAATTCTTTATTATTTTTTAAAGAATACCAAGAAAAAGACGGGGGAATTTTGTTAGAAAATCGATAATATAAATTTATATTTAATTTTAAATTTGAAATAGAGTTTTTATAATTTTTAAGAAATATCCAATTTTGATTTTTGATAGAATTATTTGACTCTTTAATTATTGGTAAATAAAAATCTTTTAAAAAACCTGTTTGGCTATTTTTTGTTAAAGCTATTTGTTTTTTTTTATTTATATAGCAATAAATATTGTATTTTTTATTTATTATCATTTTTCTCCTAACACTTTTTATTTTATCGTTAGATTTGAAATACTTACAAGTTTTATTTAAACAACAGTCAAGACAATTTGGAACTTTAGGTTTACATATGAGCGCTCCAAACTCCATCAAAGCTTCAACAAAATCAGCATTGCGATTTGTATAAAAAAGTTTTTTTTTGTTTTTTTTAATTAATTGTTCAAAATCTATTTTATTTTCTTGTATATTTAAGTTTCTAGAGAATACTCTTTTAACATTTCCATCTAAAGCTACTCTAGGTTTATTGTAAACTAAACCTAGTAATGCATTTCCAGTATAATCACCAATGCCAGGTAATTTTTTTATTTCATCAAGTGTTTTAGGTAGACTTGAATTATAATTATTTATTAATTGTTTAGAACACATCAAAAGATTTCTTGCTCGTCTATAATATCCAAGACCTTCCCACATTTTTAAAATTTCCCTTTCGTTACTTTTTGATAGAGCTTTTAAAGTTCTAAATTTTTTAGTGAAATTATTGAAATAAGGAATAACTGTTTTAACTTGAGTTTGTTGCAACATAAATTCACTTAAAAGTCTATAATACAGCTTTTTAGGCGACTTTTTGCTAACACGCCAAGGTAGGTCACGTTTGCTATTATCGTACCATGCTAAAATTTTTTTTGGTAATGTTGAATTTATATGCATAACAAAAATAATAATAAATCACAGGCTTTCATACAAGGGCTTCGTCCGTTTTCAAGTTCAATTCCAAAAACTTTAAAAAAATATTTAAAAAAAGGTGGTTATAACTATTCAAATATAGTTGATAACTGGACTAGAATGGTAAGTAAAAAAATTTCTGACGCATGTTATCCAAGTACTATAAAAATGGGTAAAGATATGAAAAATGGAACTTTAGTTTTGAATGTAATACACGGAAAAGAAGTAGAAATAGAATATGAAAAAAATGAGATAATGGATAAAATAAACTCTTTTTTTGGATATAATTGTATAAGCAGTATCAGACTAAAAATTGCTCAAAGCAAGATTAAAGTTAAAAAAGAAATTTTTCCTAAATTTAAAAATTTTAAAAAAATTGAAGAAAAAATTAAAAAAGTAAAAAACGAACAATTAAAAAATTCTCTTAATGATTTTTTGAAAGCTTACAATGAAAAAGATAAATAATTTTTTCTTTAAAGTATTATTTATAACATTTATTATATTTTCTACTAAAGCAGAAAATGCAGTTTTAGGCATTGGTAATCAAGATGCAAAAGTTACCGTAAAAGTTTTTTCTTCTTTAACTTGTCCTCATTGTGCAACTTTCCATAATGAAGTTTTTAAAAACCTTAAAAGAGATTTTGTTGATAAAGGTTTGGTTAGATTTGAACATCATGCCTTTCCTTTAGACCTGGCTGCATTGAACGCAGAAATTATTGTTGGATGCCATGTTGATAACGACAAAAAATTTGAGCTTTTAGATAAAATTTACGATAAACAAAAAACATGGGCCATTGGGTCTGATATTAATAAAATAAATGACTCTATAAAAAAGATAGGATTAGAATTAGGCTTAAGTATAAAGGAAATGAATATGTGTTTAAAAAATGAAAAAGCACAAGATGATATACTAAATCAGAGAATTAATGCTCAAAAAAAATATAATATCGAGTCTACACCTACAATTATTATAAATGAAAAAAAGTATAAAGGTAAAGTTGATTATGAAAAATTTAAAAAAGAAATAGGAAAAAAACTTTAAATGAAATTTAAAAATTTAGAGATGAATGGCTTTAAATCTTTTTCAGAAAAGACAAATTTTTTGATTGAAAAAGGTCTTACTGGTATTGTGGGTCCCAACGGATGTGGTAAATCAAATATTGTTGAAGCACTAAGGTGGTGCATGGGAGAAAACTCAGCAAAGAGTATGAGAGGTTCAGGAATGGAAGATGTAATTTTTTCAGGAACTTCAAACCGGTCTTCAAAAAATATATCTGAAGTAGCGTTGTTCTTGGACAATCAAAATAAAGAAGGGCCTGCTCAATACAAAGATTTTAACGAGATTTCGGTAAAAAGAAAAATTGAAAAAGATAAAGGATCTAAATATTATATTAATGATAGAGAAGTAAGAGCTAGAGATGTTCAGACATTTTTTGCGGACCTTTCAACTGGAGCTCATTCACCATCTCTTATTAGTCAAGGACGAATTGGTCAGTTGGTAACTGCAAAACCTATAGAGAGAAAATCTATACTTGAAGAAGCAGCTGGTATTTCAGGCATTCACGCTAGACGGCAAGAAGCAGAAACAAGATTAAATGCAGCAGAAAATAATCTTAAAAGGGCAGATGAATTGAAAAGACAGCAGCAAAAACAACTCGATAATTTAAAAAAGCAAGCAGAAGAAGCAACTAGGTATAAAGAAATTTCTAAAGATATCAAAAAAATAGAAGCAGGTTTATATTTTTTAAAGATTAAAGAAATAGAAAAGGATAAAAATCAAATTTTAGAAAAGCTCAATGAAGTAGATGATGAAATAAGCGCAATTTATATTGATTATAACCATAATAATACTTTATTAGACGAAGAAAATAAAAAATTAACACCTTTAAGAGACAAAAAAATTGAAAGCGCTGCATCTCTCCAAAAATTAAATTTAGACATGTCTAATCTTATTGAAGAAGAATCAAGAGTTAAAAATCTTCAAGAAAAACTTGAAAAGTCAGTCAAGACTCTAGAGTCAGACCTCGAGCGTGAAAAAAGCATATCCTTAGATGCTGATTTAAATGATAAGAGAATTTCAAAAGAGAAAAATGATCTTCTAAATACAGAAAATAAATTATTAAATGTGGAAACCAACTCTGCAAAAGAACTGCAGTTTTCAAAAGCACAACTTAATGAGTTACAAAATAAGCTTGATTTAATGTTAGATCAAATCGAGAAAGATATAGATAAAGAAAAAAAGCTTACCAAAGAAACTTTTCAAGAATTAAAGCAACTAGTGAAGAAAATAACTCTTTCTCAAGAAGAGTATGCTGAAAAGTTTGGAAAAAATAAATCTATTGAAAGTGATTCTATAAAAAGAAAAGAGAGAATAAAAAATATAGATCTTGAACTTGAAAATTGGGGAAGTTTGAAATCTAATTCTGGAAAAATGATATCTGAATTAAATAATCGAAAAAACAAACTAGTTTTAGAAATTAACGAAAATCAAAAAAATCCCGAAAGAATAGCAACTACTAAAGGACAAAATTTACAAAATCTAGAAAATATAAAAAAAAGAAATGAGGAAATTGAAAAAGAGTTAATTGAAGCTGAGAAAAAGCATAATACAATTAATGAAAATCTGAAAGAAATTCAATTAAAACTAACAGATCTAAGAGAAAATAAAGCTAGATACGAAGCTACAATAGAAGGGATAGAAAATAGAAAAAAAGATTTATTGTACACAGTAAAAAATGAACTTAATATAGATAGTGAGACTTCTATTCTACCTCTGTCAGATTTAAATGATGTAGAAATAAGTAATTTACCGACTATAGAAGAGCAGACTTATAAAGTTGAAAAAACAAAAAAGCAAAGGGAGTCGCTTGGTTCTGTTAACCTTAAAGCTGATGAGGAAACTAAAAAATATGAAAATGAAATAAAAAAAATGGAAGATGACAGAGCTGATCTTTACTCTGCAATTGTAAAATTAAAAACTAGTATTGATGAATTAAATCAAAAAGGAAGAGAACGTTTGCTAGATGCTTTTACGAAAGTTAATAGAAAATTTAATGAAGTCTACACAAAGTTATTTAACGGAGGAACCGCAAAAATTGAACTAGTTGACTCTGATGATCCATTAGAAGCTGGTTTAGAAATGTTTGTTTCTCCCCCCGGAAAAAGATTGCAATCAATTACCTTATTGTCTGGCGGAGAACAGGCTTTAACAGCATTGTCTTTAATTTTTGCCGTTTTTTTAGTTAACCCGTCACCTATTTGTGTTTTAGATGAAGTTGATGCACCTCTTGATGATGCAAATGTAACAAGATTTTGCGGACTACTCGATGAACTTACTAAGATTACTAAAACTAGATTTATTATTATTACTCATCACGCTTTGACTATGTCAAGAATGCACAGATTGTATGGTGTCACCATGGCTGAACAAGGAGTAAGTCAGTTAGTTGCCGTAGACTTACAAAAAGCAGAGGAATTAGTAGCTTAGAATTTTTATGAAGATTCAAGATGATTTTAAAACTCGCCTAAAAATTGCAAAGTCAAAAATCCAAAAGCACCCTAAAGAAGAAAATAGAGGAGCTTTTATGGGCAACGCTTTTAAATTAGGTACAGAACTTGTCGCAGCAGTAGCAGTTGGGACAATAATTGGGTTTATTTTAGATAGCTGGTTTGATACTAAACCTT
>MDSV01249083.1_pt1 | contig 10906 bp, 4 predicted proteins | sample 810851 | NCBI WGS metagenome assembly MDSV01 (sample SAMN05326640, study PRJNA326480) | marine metagenome | isolation source: seawater | place: Atlantic Ocean: North East | collected 2012 | reverse complement strand
ATTTTGATAGGGTTTTTAAAAATGCAGGACTAATGATTGACGGCAAGTCATTTACAACAAATGTTAATCCATCTTTTCCAGGAGAATTTGCAAAACTGAAAACATTCTTGGAGAGAAAAAAGGTTGAGGACGAGTTTTACATAAATGATAAAGATCTTGATAGGTGGATTTATGAGAAAGGCGCAAAGGCAAAAACTAGGACAAAAAACGGTTATACATATGAATGGAAAGAGGGAAGGATAAGTTTTCCGGATGATATAGATAAGCCCTCAAGAACAATCATCACATCTGAAGGCGGGAAAAGCCCAAGTAGAATTAAACATGTAGTTGATACCAGATATGGACTTCGAAGACTCACACCACTAGAGTTAGAACGCTTAAACATGTTTCCTGAAAATCATACTTTGCATGAAGATGTGGCCAATAGTAAAAGAGCTTTTTTAATGGGCAATGCTTTAGTAATAGGAATTGTGGAGAAAATTGGTAAACAGTTAATAGAAATGCTTGAGAATGAGTAATAGTAGGTTGCTTTACGAAGGTTATAAAGCTGAATATCCTCAATATTTTGAAATAATTAAAGTTTTAGGACAACATTATTTTGAACAACAAAACTTAGATACGATATATTTAAGCATTGATGAAGACGAACTAAGTGAATTATTTACTGACTTTAGAGGATCTGAAGACGGGCTAACATTTCTAATTAATAATTGCTTAAATCTTTTAGGAGATTTAAATTCAACACCTAATTTTTATCAGAACTTAATTGATTTGAAACATGCACATATTAAGGATGCCAATGATGAATTTTGTCCGATAATACCCTTTGTTTCACTGTTTATTACTGTTGCAACAAAAATGGGCGAAGATGGAGATATTGATTGGAGAAATTATTATGAACCGCTTTACGACTCATTAAGGTTAAGTGAATTTGATATTTCAAGACAAAAAGCTGATAAATATTTTGCAAATACTTTTAGTGATGGGGATACAGCTCCACACGAGTTGTTTAAAGGTTTATCAGTTTGGATAGATAAGTATTATCCAAACTCCAAGAATTCCTTTGTACCATCAGACAACAGAAAACATCAAAGTTGGATTCTTAATCAGGCACTCATTAACTCAAAAGATATGAATCTTCTGGGCTCATTCTTCAAATATGCAAGAATGGAACCAGGAATTGATTATGACAAAAATCAGATATTTATTCAATTTCAACAATATTTAAATTCTCACCCTATTAAAGCAAAATCATTCTCCAAAGGTTTACGAAATTATATTTTTGTTGACGAGTTTAAAGAAAAAATTACTGAAATTTTAAAACAGAAGTTTACTGATTGGGATGGTGAGGAATTAACTATTGATGGGTTTAAGAGAATAGAACTGTTACATAAGTTACAATTCGACTTTAACAATCAAAATATATCAAAAATAACTGCTGAATTTGACGTGAAAAAAATTGAGGATTTTAATTTAGATGATTTTGATTTAATTTCCTCAAATCAGGATTTACATATTGAAGCTTGGAAAGATGAAACAAGCACTATTTGCTATATAGACAAATTAGATGATATCTATTTTGAATCGCTTTCTTGGAAAATATCTCCTCAAATACAAAAAGTAAAAATTGCTACATATGATAAAAAAATCATGGTATTCAAATATATAGACTCTGAACAAATTAGTATTCAGTCGCAATCCTGGAAAGAGGTATCCTCAAACGAGTCTTTAGATAGTAGAGAAGTTTATACAGTTGTGTGTGAGCTTTCAGAGTTGGAAGTTTTAAAAAATTATCTAATTCAAAACTCAGTGTTTAGAGACGATGAGAAAACTCAATATTCCTTACTCGAAACAAATGAAAATGTAGCTGTTTTTAGAGATGTCAGACTTAATGCAAACAGAGAAACTACAAATGTTTCTGAATATTTAGAAATTTTTAACATTAAAGAACAAGATAGTAATAAGCTAGAAATCACAGGTGGTTTGAGAACGGACGGTAGGAATTATCTTTCAAGCGAATTACCGTCCTTAATAATTCCTCAGGAATATTTACAAAATGATTCATCAATAATGCTATCTATAAATGGAACAACTAAAAAATATTTTGTTGACAGTAATGATTTACGTTTACCACCTAATCAATATTTAGAAGAATCTGGTTTAAAAAGCAACAATGAAGTTTCTAAAACTGTAAAAATAATATTTAACAGCAATGAAGAGTTTTACGACATAATTGAATTTAATATAGTTTTTCCTCAGTCAATTAATTCTCTTCATGCAAGTACTCTTGGCTACAATCTAAATATTAATTATGACTTAGATATTTCTTGGGAGAGTCATTACCCTAAAGTTTTGGTTGGTGAATCTAGAGACACCGGTTACATTTCGGGAGGTCATATAAAATTACCTAAAAATACAGCTTCTGCAAACAGTAAAGAAGAAGAATTTTCTGTAATAGATGACAAATTAATATTTTTAGGAAGAAGATCTATTGACTCTTATCAAATTACAGTCGATAAACACAGAAATAATTGGTTGAATGAATTTAAAAATTCAAAAAATTTATACCTTATTCATCCAGTGAACAAAAACATACTTAATGACACATATATTACACCTGAAGACTATCAGCCTTTTAAGTATTTAAAAAAAGAAATTCCTATTGATGATATTACTTGGAAAGCAGTGTTTAATGAGTCACTTGTTTCTAACAAAATAAAGTTATTCCAGTATGGTAAAAAACTTCCGAAGAGATTTAATGAGATTAATAAAGATAATTTAAGAGAGCAAAGTATATGGATAGACAGCATATTAGAGATTAATGAATTAATTAAAAAAGATAAAGTTACTATTTTGGGAAACTTTGATTTGGATTTGTGGACCAATTACGTAAACAAAGCAGAAGAATTGAAAGATGAATGATTTAAGTAAAATTAATATATCTAATATTTCTCAACATCCTGGAGAAAGACTTCTTAGATGGATTAGTATAAAGGGCGAAGGAAGCATGTCTGAATTCAAGTCTGCTGTTAGCCATATTTCAAGCGAACTTCAACTAGAAAACTGGATAGAAGAACAATACTTTTCCTATGAGAGGATACTAGATATATTTATCAACTTGTTACATATCGAAAGAGAAAAAAATAAATGGAACATAGCTAAATCTAGCCTAAATGTTCTGCCTGGAATAAATAATAAAGCTGTTCTTACAGGCTCTAGAAATGAAGTATTGATTGAAAGTTTGTTAAAAAATTCTCTTGAGAAAGACGAGTCATATAATATTTACCTGATAGAGAGTGGATCTAAAAAAGCACTTGAATCAAGAGAAATTAAAGTTAGGAGTTTATCAGATTTTTATGGAATATTTACACCCTATACGATGTTGTTTACAGATTATGATGATATTTCTGATTTACAGACCTTATCTTCACAATTAGATATTGCATTAAATGAAATATCTCCAATAGAGTATGTCAATTCTCTTCCAACACTTGATGAATATATCTTAATGCATGACACTGCACCAATCGCTAAATATCATGTTAGAGAAAAATTTACGAAATTTTTTAACAGCACTTCTTTCATTTCTTACAATAGGGAAATAAATTTTGATGAACTCGATGGAAATAATAAAGTTGAAAATTGTCTTTATAGGTATGAAGTTCATGGCTCACAACACAAGTACTATATTTACAAAAATGAACAAAATTATTTTTTAACTGAAGAGTCTGTAGGGTTTTGGAAGCAAATCAGTAGACTTGAAGAAAGGTATTGCTTTTTTATAGAACAAGAGTCACTTAGTGGTGTGCTGGTTATACCAACAACTTTTAAGCTTCCCAAGATTTATCTAAAAGCATTAGGTTTTTGCCTTGCTGTTACACCAAGAACACTAAAGCCAGCAAGAAGTGATAATAGAACAAATCCTAAAATGGATATCTTTTTGAACGTTCCTACTAAAGTAGCGACAACTCTTATTAGTGAGAAATTAGACTGTGAATTAACATTTATAAATGATTTTTCTGAAATAGAAAATTATATTGAAATAAAATGAGTAAAAAAGAAAACCCAATAGTCATTTTTAATAAAATGAGAGACGATTTTCTTTCTTACTATGACACACAATTCTTTGTTAATAATAAGAAAATTCTTGAAGAAAGACGAGCTTTAGTAGATAAAGAGGGTGTTATGTGGCAATCTCCTCAGTTAGAAATACTTAAAAACTATAAAAAAGTAAGTGCAATCGATAATAAAGAATCAAATTTAGAAGTCTTTAAACAAACTGCTTTAGATGAAAAGTTCTATGAGTACTTGAACAAAGCTTTATTTAGTAGTGCTGGAAACTATTTTTCTATGTATGAACATCAGGCAAGCTCAATGAAACTGGCAGATAGTGGAAAAAACATTGTTTTAACAACAGGCACGGGGTCAGGAAAAACTGAAGGAATGTATCTCCCTATAATGCAGAATATTTTTAATGAAGCCATCAAGTGGGAGTCGCAAGAAGACTTTGAGCAAGAAGAATGGTTCAACAATAAAGAAATAGAATTTGATGGTAAAACTAACATTTTCCAGCGAAAAAATGAAAACAGAGAAGCAGCGATTAGATGTTTGATGTTGTTTCCACTCAACGCGTTAGTTGAAGATCAAAAAACAAGACTAAGAAAGCTTTTTTCAGGTGAATCAAATCAAACACTAAAAGAGCTCATCAATGGAAATCAAATTTATTTTGGTAGTTATACAGGAAAAACCCCTGGTTCACCAAATAGATTTCGTTATACAAATAAAAAAAGTTTTGATGAACTAAAGAAAAAAATCAGAGAAGATGGTTATGAAAATTATCTAGAAATTAAGAATTATCCTGATATTGGGGAAGATTTATTCAGAGTAGAGTCCTTTGATGGTGGTGAGATGTGGTCAAAACTTGACATGCAATTTAACCCACCAGACATTCTAATATCTAACTATTCGATGTTAAATGTTATGTTAACTAGAGATTTCGAAAGCAATATGCTTGAACTCACTAAAGAATGGTTACAAAAACCAGGAAACAAATTTACTTTGATGATTGATGAGCTCCATACCTACAGGGGTACCCAGGGAACAGAGGTTTCTTATCTAATTAAAAGATTTTTAAATAAAATAGGAGCTAACAAGCCTGATAAGTTGAGAATAATTGCTTCAAGTGCTTCTATGAGTAAAAAAGATGCAGTATTTCTTGAAGATTTTTTTGGAATTAATAAAGAAGAATTCGAAATTATTTCTGATGAAAATCAAAAACTAACTTATGAAAAAGAAAACCTACCTCTAAAAAGTGACAACTTAGACAAAACCATGAAAGAGACTTCAAACGTCTCTGTAGAAAATCTAATTAGAAATGCTATTGATTTAATTGAGAAAGACACATTATTAGATGATGTTCCAAACTTATCTTTATCAAACATAGCTAAAAAAATATTTGGTGAGCCTGATATGGATAAATTAAAGCTGCTTTTTGACAACTTAGACCAAGAAGGTGGTGATAGGTATCGAATTCATTATTTTCTTAGAAGTCATGATGGAATATGGGCATGTATAAATAGAGATTGTTCCAAACTTGCAAAAGAATTTCAAGATGAGAATAGATTAATTGGAAAGTTATATGCTGAACAAAGAACACGTTGTGAATGTGGTTCAAAAACGCTCGAGCTAAATTATTGTTTCGAATGTGGAGAAATAGCTTTATCCGGATATAAATTACTTCAGGGAAACAAAGGCTTTACCCTTACATCAAATCTTGAAGCTGAAAGTGAAACATTTGAAACCAAGTCTTACATTTATCCTGTTATGAACTTCAAGGAGGCCAAACAGAGAATTAACGGTGTAGATGGTCACACAACTTCTCGAAGCAACATTACATTCCAACATAAATTCCAGAGAGTCAATATTTCTAATAGTTGTGATGTTAAATTTTTGGAAGGCAGAGAAGATGTCAATGCGTATATTTTAAACGTCGTACCAGAAGATGAAGAGCCGTCTATTGAAAAGTTCAATGAAGTAGTTTCAGATTTAAACCCTATGCCTACCTATTGCCCAGGATGCTCAATGGATAATGACAAAGATTTTTTATTTAATCGACGAACATCAATAGAAGAAAAAATGTCAATTCCTCTTGTTAGAAAAATGAAACCATCAATTAATCAAGTAACCCAAACATATGGCAGGGTATTAGTTAAAGAACTTGAAAAATTTGATAGCAAGTCAAAAAAAGTTGTTGTTTTTAGTGACTCGGTGCAGGGAGCTGCAGATTTTGCTCAAGATTTTCAACAACAACACTTTATCAACATGCTTCGTTCAATTATTGTAAATGTCGCAAAAAAAAGAGGAAACCTTGAGTTTCCTGAAGATGATATTCAATTAATTAAATTATTATGCATGTTACCCGAAGATTTTGAATCTGAAGATTTGGAACCAAATCTAAAAAAATACCTTAAAGCACAGCGCAATTCACTTACTCAACATGAAAAAGATTACCTAAACTCTTCAATTGCAAACAGCAAGATAAATGAGGTATCTGAAATCAAAATTAAAGAAGTAAAAAACCTTGATTTTATTAATTTAATTGAATTAGAGCAGTTGATTGAGAAAAAACTACTTAATTTGGGTATTAATCCTACCAATGCAGACTATCAGTATTTTAACGACTACAACAGGTCAAAATCCAATATACTCTCGAAAAAGAATTGGCATTGGTCCGATGTGTACAAAAATTTTGAAGATGAAATAGAGTGGCCATCTAGTTTTCACACTGAAGATAAAAAGCATTTAAGTTCATGGAGAGAAGTTCAAAAAACATCTTTTTACACACAACTTCTTCAAAACTTTTCACTTCAAAATGATTATGAAGATTTAGGAATAGGAATAATTACGACAAATAATCTCTCCTATGAGAACAACTTTGGAATAGATAAAGAAAAATACAAAGCATTAATAGATACTTACATTAGACATTTAATAAGAAATAGAAGGTGGTCAAACGAACGAGAGGATATTACAAAAACTACTTTTAAAAAAAGAACAAAGAAAATAGTTGATTTTTACACTCTCGAAATAGATGACCCAACTATTAATGCAGAACAGGTGTTACAAGAAATACATGGTTTACTTCTTGATAAAGAAATTTGCATTCCAAAAGATGGCAAAGTTGGATATTTGTTAAATTTCAATATTGACGAAAGATCAAGCCATATTGGTTTAGAGCTCAAGTTAGATTTGGAGTTAAGAATATGTCAATGTTCAAGAAAACATCTAAATAAATTTTTAATACATTGCTTCAATTGTTTGATGCCAATTGGTAGTGAAATTACAGACAGATTTGACAATTATTATTTTCGAATCGGAAATAGTGAGGAAGATATATTTAAATTAAATGTTCAAGAGCTGTCTGGACAAACAGAAAATCCTACAGAGGTCCAAAGACTATTTCTTGGTGTGTTCCCCCCCAAAGAAGAAGTAGAAGCTAGAAAATTGAATGATGTTGAGGAAAAAGCACATATTCCTATTAGAAAAATCGATGAGATTGATATTTTAAGTGTAACTACAACAATGGAAGCTGGAGTAGACATAGGTTCTTTAAAAACTGTATGGTTAAAAAATGCTCCACCACAAAGATTTAATTATCAGCAAAGAGTTGGACGAACTGGAAGAAGAGGTCAAACTTTTTCATATGCCCTTACAGCTCTTAGGAACAACACTCATGATAATCATTATTATGAAAATACAAACAAGCTTACATTTGGACTTAATCCACCTGCTTTTTTAAATTTAGAAGAAAAAAGGATACTGTTAAGAGTTGTATTCAGTGAAATTTTAAATAAATTGACTTTAAATAATAGAAAATCACAAAATCAATCTGGCACACCAGATCCTGCCGGTGATTTAGGTGATTTAAATAATTGGAATTTAGAGGTAAAGAATTCAATTGAAGAATATTTAAAAAATGAATTTAATGAGGATTATTTATTAAACAAAAAAATTACAAAAAAAGAGTGCATAGAAGATTTATTTAGCTGGATAGATGAGATTGATAAGCAAGTTCAAGATTATGAGGACAAGGAATACGACCTTGCAAGGTCATTAGTTGAATGGGGGTATCTTCCTTTATATGGAATGCCCGGATCTAACAGAGAATTAATTCTAGATATTACAGCTCGTAGTGATCAACAAACAATTTCAAGGGGAAAAGATATAGCTTTGTCACAGTTTTCAATGAGAGCTGAAACTAGAAAAGATAAATATATTCACAGAGCTATTGGTTTTGCGAATTACAAGAAGAGCTTTAATAAATCACAAAAACTTATGGACCCCTTACAAAACTCTAATAGGCAATTTGATAAAACATATTGCTTGAACTGTGGCTACATTGATAGTCAAGATTTAGAAGTTTGTGTATATTGCAACTCAATAAAGGACGATAAATTAAGAAGACTTAAGTTTCTAGATCCAGAAGTCTATATTACAGATTCTCAACCAAATACTAATAAATTAGGTAGAGAATATGGTCCTAGACCAAAAACTTTTTATGAATTTTTAACAAATGAAAAACCAATCGAAGAAAAAATAGAAAAAAAGATGTTAGTAAAATATGGATTTATTTCCGTTTATTCATTAAATGACAATGACTTGGAGGGGTTTACTGTAAGAAAAATTAGAAAAGATAAAAAAAATCTTGAAGAGAATGAATTTTTCGGCACAGCATATGTTGAAAGTGGGTGGAGTGTTTTTTGGGAGCCACAAGGCACAAAACTATCGTTTGATAAACATCCATTTGCCGGAGACATGTGGGAAGCAGATGATTATATAGAAGAAAGAGTCGGCCTTGCAGTAAGTAAAAAAACTAATTCAATTGTTATTCAGCTAGACAACCACGACACTGACTTAAGTGATTATCATATTGACTTTTTATCTGGAGAGTGGGTTAAAGATAAGTTGAATGATTTAGAATTTAAAAGCTTGGACTCAAACATTTCTATAGCAAGAAAAACTTGTTGGGTTTCAGCAGCTGAATTATTAAAGCAATTTGCTACCGAAAACGTTCTTGACTGTCAGTCTGATGAAATAGACTACGATATAGGCTATTTAGCGAACCCTAATTTAGAGAGAATTTTACCTTCTATTTATTTATCAGATACATTGCCTAACGGTAGCGGGTTCTCTAAACACTTTTTTGATGAGAAATGGACAGATAATGAAGAAACAATTAGTAATTTAGAAAATTATTTAGAAGATAAAAAATTGTTAGATTGCTGCAGGGAGTCTTGTTATAAGTGTATAAAGAATTACGACAATCGATTCAATCATAATTATTTGAATTTAAAACTCGGCCTAGATTTATTGACTATTTTTACAGGTAAAAAACTAACTTCAGACGAATTTATTAATTATGAAGCATATTTAAAAGACGTAATAGTCAATGACTTTAAAGATGAAGGATTAGAATACGAAATAGTAAACGATATAAAAGATAAATTCAACAACACGGTTGTAGTATTCAAAGTTAAAACTGAAATTGATACTGCATATATAATGCTTACCCACCCGCTGGAATCACCAAACTTGAGACTTATTGATGTATTTAATCAACTAGAAAGAGAAAAAGACTTTAGCATTGATAGGTTTCACAATTTAAATTACCTAACAGCTATAAAGAATCCTTTGAGTATCATTAAAACAATACAAACAGATTTATCAAGTGGGTAAAAGTTGAGTATTAATTTAGTTGCAACAGATGCAAGTAAATTCTTATCATGCACTCAAAAATATGCTTTTGAAAAAAGCAAATCATTTACAGTCATAACTAAAAATAATAAAAACTATAAGACAGCGGTAGGTAATTTAATACATTTTATTTTAGAAAAATTTTTTTTTCAGAATTTAAAAAATATTGACAAAGAGTTTATTGAAAAGTGTTATTCAGTATTTCTTGAAGAAAAAAATAAAAATGAAGTCTTCGATCTAAATTTTCTCTCAACAATAGAGGGCCTTAAAACAATATCAACGATTAAGAAAATGGCTGATTCTATTAATAAAATAGAGGGAATTGAGGATTATAACTTATTACCTGAGCAATACTACAACGTAGAACCATTCGGAGGTCAGCTGGACTTAGTTCTTGAATCAGCTTCAAAAGTTATAGTAATAGACTACAAGACAGGCAATATCACTAATAAAGACGGGGAAGAAATTCTTGAGAGTATTTTAAATCAATTTAGAATCTACCAAATACTTATACAAGATAAGTTTCCCGAAAAAGCTTTAGAATTTTTTATTTTAGACAAAGACGGTATTTTAACCGAAGTAGATTACAGCAGAGCTGAAACAGATGAATTTAAAGAAAAGATAATTAATTTAATAACTGAGTTTGATAAAAATAATTACTCATTTGGAAATACAGATATTTGTTTTTCCTGTAATTATTCTGCATTTTGTGAAAATTATAATTTTTCTGATTTAAATATGAATATAGAAAATGCTAAAAATATTCAATGCGTTGTCACATCAGTAAAAGAAGAATTCAACACACAAATTATTAAATTAACAGGTTTAGAAGGTGTTCACAAAGACATTAACATTAAATTGGTTATAGATTTTCAAGAAAAAAATGACTTAATACTGGAACCAGATATGAAGGTCAATATAAATAATCCAAATTTTTTAACACAAAATGATAACGTCTACGTTTTTAAAATTGGATTTGGGTCGATAACTTTATTAAATCCTTGACAAAGTAACCAATGTACCTCATAATAGTCTAACTATATTGTGTGGAGAGAACTCTACACAAGACAATTGAAGAGCAGAAAATAATTAAAAACAGACAAAATGTCTGTTTTTTTACGTTTTTTGCTCTTTTTTTATTAAAAAAGGAGAT
>MDSV01070865.1_pt1 | contig 10906 bp, 10 predicted proteins | sample 810851 | NCBI WGS metagenome assembly MDSV01 (sample SAMN05326640, study PRJNA326480) | marine metagenome | isolation source: seawater | place: Atlantic Ocean: North East | collected 2012 | reverse complement strand
ATTTTGAAGATGAGCCGGAAGTGATAAGCCATTAAGCTTTAGCTCTCTATCATTATATGATAATTCTTCTCCTTTAAAATAAATATGAAAATCTTTTCCCAATTCACCTTTTACAAAAAAATCGCCACGTAGATCACGAACATTCTTTGCTAAATTACTTAAGTGAATTCTATCAGTATACTTAATTTCACCATGTTTTTCGGAAAACAGCTTGCCGTCTATAATTTTTAATGGTGTATTTAAATAAAAAACTTCAAATTTATCTCCATACTCAGGTATATTAAAAACTTCTTTTTTAGAATAATCTTGAGTCTCGTTATTACTTGATAGTAGAAATTTGGACATAAAATTCTGATATTCTTGAATCTCATTTTCATTCATTATTGTTCCATTAATCGAAAAATTATTACCATTAACCTTAATGAAATTTCCTTGATATTTTACCTCAAAGTAGTCACCATATTTCCCGTTTTTAACCAATATTCCTGAACCTGTAAGATGAATGCCCTTATCTGCTAAACTTAAGTAACCTAAATACTGAGAATAAATAAAGGTAAGAGCAAATAAAAATGTCATTAAAATCATAATTTTCATTCGATTAATCTCCCCTTTTTTTGCAAAAAAAAGTGCAAGTTGAATACTTATACTTCCTATTAGCATTAAACCTGTACTTATCCAAAAAGCTTTAGGCCAAGCAGACAATGATAACTTTAACCAAAAAGAGTCACCCATTGAGACAATATATGCAGATGTCAATCCACCAAACATCATAATAATACTAAACATGGATACATAAACAAGATTTTTTCTTGCCTTATTAATTTTTACTTCATTTTCATTTTTCATATAATCCTGATTTATCAAACTTAAATTTAATTTACTTCTAAAAATGATTTTATAATATCTAAATTACGATCTAACACATAAGAAAATTGTATAATTGGTAAATAAATAAATGATGCAAACATTAACTTTCTAGCATCTTTATCTTCACAGGTTAATAATAACTTATATGCATAATAAAAAAACACAATCCCTAAAAGTGTTGCGATAATCATAGAAGATAATCCCGAGGCACCTATAACCCATGGTAAAAGACTAAATGGAATTAATGCAATTGACCAAATTACCATTTGATATGCAGAATTCTTCGACTTACCCTTCTTAGATGGCAATAAATTAAACCCTGCTAGTTTATAATCATCGTAACAAACCCATGCAATTGCCCAAAAGTGAGGGAACTGCCAAGTAAATTGAACAAAAAACAAAATACCAGGTATCAAACCAAAGTCATTTGTATAAGCTATTGCTCCTAACATAGGTGGTATTGCTCCAGGTATAGCTCCTATAAAAACTGCCCAAGGAGATCTAGATTTCATTGGTGTATATAAAAAAACATAAATTACATAAGCAAGTATACCTAGTAAGAAAGAGTAGAGATTAATTAAATAAAGAATAACAAGCCCAAAAATTAATGAAATTATAACGATAGCATATGCTTCTTTTAACGAAAGGGTGCCGATGGGAAGTGGTCTTTTTTCTGTTCGCTTCATTAAAGCATCTAAATCTTTCTCCCAAATTTGATTTGACCCATTAGATGCTGCTGTTACCAAAAAACCTCCAACAAAAAGATACATCAATTCTAAAAGATTGCTCCCACCAACAAATAAATAGCCCGAAACAGCAGATAAAATAACTAATACAGATAGCCTGAACTTTGTGAAAAGCATGTAAGTATTAACCTTTTCTTTCAGAGTTGTTTTTAGCATAAATTAAATCACAACAATATTCAACAACACAAAAATAGTTATTATTTGAACTGAATAAAGTAAACTTTGATTAAACTATATTAAATAATCATCATGGCGTCTCCGTATGAATAAAACCTATACTTTTCTTTAATCGCTTCTTGATAAGCATCCATAATATTTTCATGTCCTCCAAAGGCAGAAATCATCATTAATAGAGTTGATAAAGGTGTATGAAAATTTGTAATCAAAACATCTGCAATACTGAAATCATATGGAGGGAAAATAAATTTATTTGTCCAACCAGAATATGGTTTAAGTAAACCTTCTGTTGAAACTGAAGTTTCTATTGCTCTCATAGCAGTGCTTCCAACAGCAACTATTTTCTTTTTTGTTTTCTTTGCATTGTTTACCATATCAACACAAGATTGATTAATCAAAATTTGTTCTGAATCCATTTTATGCTTAGTCAAATCTTCAACCTCAACAGGTCGGAAAGTACCTAAGCCAATATGTAATGTTATTTCTGCAAAATCAATACCCTTGAGCTCAAGACGCTTCATTAACTGTTTTGAAAAATGTAACCCTGCAGTAGGGGCAGCAACCGCTCCTTCCTCTTTTGCATAAACAGTTTGATAACGATCCTCATCTATTTGTTCAACATCACGCTTTATATATTTTGGGAGTGGTGTTTGACCTAATTCAGTGATTTTTTCTTTGAATTCTTCATATGAACCTTCAAAGAGAAAACGAAGAGTTCTTCCTCGAGATGTAGTATTATCAATCACTTCAGCAACTAAAGAGTCATCTTCACCGAAGTATAATTTGTTACCTATCCTAATTTTTCTTGCTGGATCAACCAAAACATCCCAAAGTAAACTCTCTCGGTTTAACTCTCTTAATAAAAAAACTTCAATTTTAGCGCCTGTTTTTTCTTTATTACCATACATTCTAGCAGGAAATACCTTTGTATTGTTCATAATCAAAACATCCCCTTCATCAAAGTAATCAATAATGTCTTTAAACAACTTATGTTCAACTTTACCTGTATCCTTATGTACTACCATTAGTCGAGATTCATCTCTATTTTCTGTTGGATATTCTGCTATTAGTTCTTCTGGTAAATCAAAACTAAACTGAGATAATTTCATTTTATTCATAATAACAAGTATATTTTATTAGTTTTTTTGCAAGGATGCAAAGATACAAAAATTAACTTTTTTAAAGTGGAGAGTTATTAATAAAATCAATCCAACTTTGTATGCTCCTACTCTCACTGACCTTTTTTTTACCTGACTGTATTCTTCTAAGCTCAATTAAAGTGGCTCCAGAATTAAGTCTTAAACCAAAATCATGTGCAATTTTACGAATATAGGTTCCTTTACTACATTCTATATCAAAATTTATTACCGGTAAACTTGAGGAGTCAATTCTAAAATCATTAACTATTATTTTATTTTGTTTTAATTCAACATCTATACCCGAACGAGCAAAATCATAAGCACGTTTACCTTTAATTTTTTTTGCCGAAAAAATAGGTGGTTCTTGGTATTGCTCGCCAATAAAAGAGAGCCTAACGGACTCTATCAAATTTTCATTAACATGTGAAATAGGATATTCTCGATTAAAATCAGTCTCTAAATCAAATGATGAAGTTGTTTTCCCTAGTAAAAACTTACCAACATATCTTTTATCGCCAATCATATACTGATTGATTTTTTTAGTGTTTGCTCCAATACAAATCACTAATAAACCAGTTGCTAAAGGGTCAAGAGTTCCTGCGTGGCCAACTTTAATCTTTTTAACACCAAGTTTTCTTTTTAAATGCCACCGTATTTTGTTTACTACATCAAAAGATGTCCAACCAATCGGTTTATCTACTAATATAGTCTCGCCTAATGCAAATTTTTTTATCATACTAATTAACTGTTTTCCAAATTATAGCAAGAAAACCAATAATAAAACAATAATATGAAAAATAAGATAGCTTACTTTTTTTAACTAAAAAAATCATAAAATTACAGGCAAAAACACCAGTTAGAAATGCAAAGAAAAATCCTATTAAAAATACTCCTAAGGAAATGCCTAAACCATCCTTATCTGAAATTATAATAGTAAAATCTTCACTCAAAAGATCTTTAGCAATTTTGCCGAAAATAATTGGAATAACCATTAAAAAAGAAAATCTAGCTGCTTTAAATCTATCTATACCCAATAAAACTGAGGTTCCAATTGTAGCGCCAGACCTTGATATTCCAGGTAATATAGCTATTGCTTGTGCTATTCCTATCAAAATGGCATTAAAAAATCCAACTTCTTTTTGAGTAACCTTAGATTTATCCGCTAAAAACAAAATGATGCCTGTGAAGATTAGCATAAATCCAACAAGTATAATTTGACCGTGAAAAAATGATTCCAAAATCTCGTCAAACATAAATCCAACTATAACAGCTGGAATCATTGATAAAAAAATTTTAATTGCAAAAATGAACTCATCATTCTTCTTAAATCGAAACAGCCCTTTTAATATTAACAAAACATCTTTTCGAAAAACAATAATAGTACTTAAAGCTGTTGCAAAATGTAAAACAGTTGTCATCATCAAACTAGATTTACCACTAAGATCTTGACCTTGAATATATTTAACTAACTCTAGATGTCCACTACTACTAACTGGCAAAAATTCTGTCAACCCTTGTATTATACCAAGGATAATTGCTTCAAGAAAACCCATTGAATCTATTTTGAATTTACTTTTTCCTTCTTCATTATAGCATAAGCTATAATAATATAACCAATAACTAATAAAATTGGAGCGATTGTAATTCTTCTATGGCTAAACAATTCACTAGCATCGAATTGATTTGGATCATCCGAACCTCCTCCAATCATAAGAATAAAACCAAGAATATTTATAAAAAGTCCAATGATTAAGATTTTATAGTTTTTTTTACTAAATGAAAATAAATTTTCTCCATTAAACTCACCCAATGTATTTGGCTCCTTTTTACTTTTACTAGTTTTCGGCATTGAATTCATTTCTCTTTTTTTATTATTGAATTATAAACGCTAAAATTAATACAAATCATCTAATTTCATTCGTAAATATTTATTAAGAGCGAAGAAAGTAGAAGTATAAGTAATGAAAATACCTATGAATACAAGAGAACCCAAAAGAGTTAGAAATGCATTTATAGAATAACTGATTTCAATTGAGTCAATAATATTATTTAACGCATAAAATAATCCGAAAAGTAAAGCTAGAGATATTATACCACTAACAAATCCAATAAAAATTGAATTTAATAAGAAAGGTCTTCTTATGTACGAAGAGGTTGCGCCAACAAGCTGCATCGTCTTAATCGAAAATCGTTTTGAATATAATGCTAGTCTTATTGTATTATTAATCATTGCTACAGCAATAAGAATTAGAAGTATAGCAACTATCCCAAACAAATAAACAAACTGTTTAAACCCAAGATTTACTGACTCTACACTAGCTTTGTCATAACTTACTTCTTCTATTTGATTTTTGTAATTTAAAAATAACTCACTTTTTATTTTATCCATTCCTTCTATTGTCGCATAGTCCATAATAGGGTTAAATCCAATTGTTGGTGGTAATGGGTTTGTGCCCTCAAAAATTTCTAAAATATTATCAGCAGTTTGGTCTTGTCCGGTAAATTCTTCAATCGCACGTTCTGGAGATACGTAAAAAACATCACGAAATTGAGCCCAAGTCTTTAGTTCTTGTTCAATCTGCTTAATATCAGCGGCATTCATCTCTGACTTAAAAAATAAGTCTCCTTGTAAATTTTCTTTTGCTTGTTTTTGAATATTATCCAATCCAAAAATTGACCCTAAAACGATTCCTATCATAAATAAAACAAGAGATATTCCAACAATTGTGGAAATATAACTTGATGTTACTCCTAATTGATTTATTTTTTTATTTGTAGCCATTTTATGAAAGTAAAAAAATCAAGGAAACTTAACATAAATAATAGTAAATAGTTTTTAATGATAATTTGTGAATACATGAATATTATAAAAAAGTTCATTTCTATAGAAAGAATTTATAAGAACAAAAATCCCTATTAGAACTAATGTTATTTTCTCTTATCTTTACATCTGACCAAAATAAACCCTTATTACTAAGCTCGAAAAAAACTGTATGAACAAAGATCAATTATCAGACATTGAAATAGCTCAAAAAGCGAAAATAAATCCAATTATAGAAATTGGTGAAAAATTATCCATTCAAGAAGATTCGTTAGAGTTATACGGAAAATATAAAGCTAAACTACCGCTAAGCTTAATAAATGAGACAGAGATTAAAAAAAATCATTTAATATTAGTCACTGCAATGACACCTACACCTTCAGGAGAAGGAAAAACAACAACATCAATAGGTCTAACTGAGGGATTAAATAAAATTGGAAAAAAAACAACTGTTGTTCTACGTGAACCTTCTTTAGGACCTGTTTTTGGTATAAAAGGAGGTGCTGCTGGCGGAGGATTTTCTCAGGTAATACCGATGGAGGATATTAATCTTCACTTTACAGGAGATTTTTCAGCTATTGAAAAAGCAAATAATCTTCTATCCGCATTAATAGATAATAATCTTCAATCAAAAATAAATAATCTTAATATTGATCCAAGAACAATATCATGGAAGCGTGTTATGGATATGAACGACAGAGCGCTTAGAGAAATTATTATTGGGCTAGGTGGAACTGCAAATGGAATACCACGCCAAGATAGTTTTAACATCACACCAGCTTCTGAAATAATGGCTATTCTTTGTATGGCAGAAAATTTTGAAGACCTAAAAATACGTCTTGGAAAAATATTCATAGGTCTTACTTATGATAAAAAACCAATATATGCTCGTAATTTAAAAGCAGAAAATGCAATGGCAATTTTATTAAAAGATGCTATTAAGCCAAACCTAGTTCAAACTATGGAAGGTAATCCTGCTATTATTCACGGAGGACCTTTTGCTAATATTGCTCAAGGTACAAACTCTATTTTAGCTACCAAAATAGCATTATCGCTGTCAAAATATGTAGTTACAGAAGCTGGATTTGGAGCTGATTTAGGAGCTGAAAAATTTTTAAACATAAAATGTGTCTCAAGTAAATTAAAACCAGATGCCGTTGTTTTAGTAGCCACAATTAGAGCCCTCAGGCATCATGGAGGAGCATTAAAAAAAGACTATAACAAACCAAATATAGATTTTACATCTATCGGTTTTGAAAATCTAGAAAAACATATCGAAAACATTAAAAAATTTAACTTATCACCAATTGTAGCTATTAACACTTTCCCAAATGACTCTGAAGAAGAAATAAAATTAATACAATCTAAATGTGATGAAATTGGTGTTAAAGCTATTGTTGCTAATGGTTGGGCAAAAGGAGGCGATGGAATGATTGATTTAGCAAAAAGTGTTGTCTCTGAAGTAAACTCTAATAAAAGTGAATTTAGTCAACTATATAAATGGGAAGCTCAAGTAAAAGATAAAATTGAAAAAATTGCAATTGAAATTTATGGGGCAGAAGGCGTAGACTATTCAAAAAAAGCACTTACTGAATTAGATAGAATTAATAGCCTTGGACTAAATAAATTACCTATTTGCATGGCAAAAACACAAAAATCATTTTCAGATAACGATAAATTATTTGGTAGGCCTTCAGGTTTCAGAATAACTGTTCGTGAATTTGAATTCGCTTCTGGCGCTGGATTTATTATCCCAATCTTAGGAAAAATGATGAGAATGCCTGGCTTACCATCTAAACCAGCCTCTGAAGAAATGGTGATTGATAATAATGGTAAAATTTCAGGATTATCTTAACTTTAAATTATAGCTTCTTGATATAATACAATTTTTTCAAAATGGTGTCAATAATAATGCCCATAAATAATTCAGCTATATACTTATCTGAGTGCTTAGATTCAATTATTAACCAATCCTATGAAAATTGGGAACTTATCGCTGTCAATAATGGTTCTAAAGATAATTCTTTAGAAATTTTAAAAAAATATGAATTAACAGATAAAAGAATCAAAATATACCATATTGAACAAGCTAACCTTCTAAAAGCTTTAAGAATGGGCTATAATAAAAGTAAAGGGAGGTATATCCATAGAATGGATTCTGATGATAAAATGCCTAAATACAAACTTAGTATTATGGTAAAAGAGCTAGATAATTATGGCGATGGATTTGTTATTACAGGAGGAACCAAATCCTTTTCAGATAAACAAAAAATAGGAAATGGATTTAAAAGATATGACGATTGGCTTTACAAAGTTTCTAAAGAAAATTCACACACATCTGAAATTTATCGAGAATGTGTCATTCCATCCAATTGTTGGCTTGTTTCTAGAAAAGATTTTGATTTAATTGGTGGTTTTGACTCTAATATTTTCCCGGAAGATTATGATCTATGTTTTCGTTTCTATGAAAGAAAAATTCAAATTATCGGTATAGATAAAATTTTACATTTCTGGCGCGATCATAGTAGTCGCATATCAAGAAATTGGGAATGTTATTCGGATAACCGTTTCTTTAATATTAAAATAAATTACTTCAGTAAAATTGACCGTAATTATAATAGACCATTAGTTATATGGGGAGCTGGTAAAAATGGAAAAGATTTAATAAAACTATTTAAAAATAATGAAGATAAAATCTATTGGGTTTGTGACAACAACAATAAGATCGGTAAAGATATATACGATATAAAAGTTGAAGATTTTTCGATTATTAAAGATCTTATAAATCCACAAATAATTATTGTTGTAGCTTCACCAAAAGGTAAGAAAAAAATTGAAAAATTTCTTTTGTCTATAAAAAAAATAAAAGGGGTAGATTATTGGTTCTTTTCTTAAATTATTGATAATAAAATAGTGTGAAGGTTCTAATCAGTGTGTTTTTCTTCCAAATTAATTCTAACCTTCGCATAGTATTTCTTGAGTCTTAAGTCTAATTTACTGACAGAATTTGAATATCTCTTGTTGATATTACCTCCAGGGTTATACGCAACATAATATGGGAATGGACCTCTTAATTGAACGAAGTCTTTATTTCTTATTACCAATGCTGGCAGACTAAATTTTTCGTCTCCATAGTAACTATATCCCTCTGGGTTTTCTTGGTTTTGAGGGCTTGGGATTTGACCTTTATAATAAAAAGTTGTGTCAGACTCAACTGAACCAAATTCTGCTATGAAATAATTATTTGAAATTAAACCATCAGGATTAACTATATTCATATCAAAATTGTAAAACTTAACTGAATCAATTTTACCTTCAAATAACTTTCTGGAATCTGCCATTGAAAAGAAATAAGTTTTGCAGAAATTAAAATTTTCCTGAAATGCTTTTAAAATTTGAGTGTTTTTTTTCTCTTGTCTTTTCTTAACCCTATCAGCTCCTTTATTATTATCGAAACTTTCATAATAAGTAATCTCTTTTTCTCTTAAATTAATTCTAACAAGTAAGATGGCATCTTTAAATTTTAAAATATTCTTCTCGGCATCTTTTTTTTGTGATTTCCGAATTTCTATATTGTCTTTGATTCTTGCTCTTTGTTGAGAGAAAAGACTGAAAGATATTAGGAGAAAGAAAAGAAAAAATCCCTTCATAAAAACCAAATTAATAAATGAAAAATTAACCCTTAAGAGCTTCTGCTCCTCCAACTATTTCTAAAATTTCATTAGTAATAGCTGCTTGACGAGCTTTATTATAAGATAAAGTTAAACTTCTCTTTAACTCATCAGCATTATCTGTCGCCTTATGCATAGCAGTCATTCTTGCTCCATGCTCAGATGCATGTGAGTCTAGTAAGGATTTAAATAATTGTACTTTTAACGATTTCGGAATAAGATTTTCTACTATTTCTGATTTACTTGGTTCAAAAATATAATCACCTACATTCGATCCTTCATTAATAATTGGAATAATAGGTAATAATTGTTCTGATTTCACCTCTTGACTTGCAGCATTGATGAAACTATTGTAAACCAGAATGATTTTATCAAATTTTTGATTGATAAATTGGTCCATTATATTTTCTGCTATAATAGCATTATTATCAAAAGTTAAATCAGCAAAAATATCTTCAACATAAGAAGAGCTATCAACTTTGTAATAATTTTCAGTTTTTCTATATAAATCGTTTATTTTTTTTCCTAAGCATAAAACTTTTGTGTTTACTTCGCTGTGCTCAAGGATCAATTCATTAACTCTCTTAAAAATATTATTGTTAAATCCCCCACACAACCCTCTATTTGATGTTATACCAACAATCAAAACATTATTAACTTCTCTGTTTTCAGAATAAGGGTTTTCAGATAAATCAAGCGTTGCACTTAAGTTACCTAAAATTTCTTGCAACTTTGCAGCATAAGGTTTCATCTGGTTAATTGCATCCTGAGCTTTTTTTAACTTAGATGCTGATACCATCTTCATTGCTGAAGTTATCTGCATAGTAGAACTTACAGAGGTAATTCGATTTCGTATTTCTTTTAAATTTGCCATGCTTTAATTATGATGAATAACATCATATTTAGTTATCAAACCATTAATATTTAGCAGCTAATTCTGCGGCAACTTTAGTTAATACTTCAGTAGCTTCTTCAGAATATTTACCTGATTTTAAAGAATTCATAATGTCAGAGTGTTTAGAATCTAAATAATCAAGATATTCAGATTCAAACTCTTTAACCTTACTTATGGGGACATTTTGAATTAATCCTTTTGTCCCAACATAAATAATAGCTATTTGTCTTTCAACCGGGTATGGATCATCTTCTTTTTGTTTTAAAATTTCTACATTCCTAGCTCCCTTATCAAGTACTGATTTAGTTGCTGCATCTAAATCGGAACCGAATTTCGCAAATGCTTCTAACTCTCTATACTGTGCCTGATCAAGTTTTAATGTTCCAGCTACCTTTTTCATCGACTTAATTTGAGCAGATCCTCCAACTCGAGAAACAGAAATACCAACGTTAATTGCAGGTCGAATACCTGCATTAAATAAATCTCCCTCTAGAAATATTTGACCATCAGTAATTGAAATAACATTAGTAGGTATGAATGCAGAAACATCTCCACCTTGAGTTTCGATAATTGGAAGAGCTGTTAATGAT
>MDSV01247362.1_pt1 | contig 10907 bp, 9 predicted proteins | sample 810851 | NCBI WGS metagenome assembly MDSV01 (sample SAMN05326640, study PRJNA326480) | marine metagenome | isolation source: seawater | place: Atlantic Ocean: North East | collected 2012 | reverse complement strand
GTAGCAGTAGATATTGGAGTTTGAGAAAAAATTAATTGAGAAAAGCAAAAAACAAATGCCGTGAGTAATTTTGTATCCATGGTTATTTTTATTAAAAGTTTAAATTGTTTGGTTGGTTTATTTTTAATCTTTGTTTTAGCAGTTGATATAAAAATATTTTAAAAATTCATATGTACCGCGTTACAAATTTAATAAAACTCAAACGTTGTATATGTGAATAATGTGTTATAAAGTGTAAATAATGTGTTATTTGCAATTTTTTACCTTAATATTTACGCTTTTTATATTTTAACACCATTGCAAAAAAAATAAATTTTAATATTAAAAAAACACTTGTATTAGCATGTTTTGTGCAGAAATTAACATCTGAAGCGAGCTATGAATATGTTGTCAAAATAATTTTTGAAGCCTTATTGACCCAAGATTTTTTATAGATATTTTAGACTTTGTAAACGCTTAGCAATTTAAAAATACATCCTTTTATCTAAGAAATAATATATCTTGCAATCATAATGAAGTGCAAAATACTGCCTGTAATTACGAAAAGATGCCAGATAAAATGTGCCAATTTCATTCGGTAATCTAAAAGATAAAAAACAATGCCCACGCTGTAGGCGATACCGCCTGACAATAATAACCAGTAGGCAGTGGGCTCTAAGGCTGCTTTTACCAATTCAATTTTAAATGCGATGATCCATCCCATAAAAGCATATATCAAGGTCGATATGAGGTTGTATTTTCCTGTGTAAAAAATTTTTAATAGAATTCCACAAAGTGCCATACCCCATTGTATTCCAAAAAACACCCATCCAGTAAGGCCGCCCATACTTATTAAAATTACGGGTGTATAGGTTCCAGCAATGAGCAGATAAATCCCACAATGGTCCAAAATGTTAAACAAATGTTTTGCTTTTTTATTCCTAAGACCGTGATAAAGGGCCGAAAACGTATAGAGTAAAACCAAGCTGCTGCCATATACTAACGCACTAAACAAACTCCAGTCTTTGTTGCTTTGGGCTCCAAAAACAATCAAGACAACCAACCCCCCAACAGCAACTGCGGCTGTGATGCCATGGGAAACAGTATTAAAGCATTCTTCTAAATTTGTTTGAGATTTTGTATTTGAGACCATTATTTAAAATCATAACAAAAATAATTCCAAAATATTATATTTTTCTTGCGGAACAAGAAATTAAATATTTTAGATCGAAGCTTCTAAAAAAGAAACTTCTAAAACTGTTTTCAAAACGTTATAGCCCGAGGCATTTAAATGCAGACCGTCCTGAAGGAAAAATTTCTTTTCAATGCGACCATTTTTGAATATTGAATTGTAAAAATTAACTTGTTCTAGCAGGGGTTCCTTTTGACTTAAATCGTACATTAATTGATTTATTTTTTGGATTTTCTCCAATTTGTCAATTCTTTCCAATGAGGGTTTTATTGAGATATTGAAAAGCAGTGTTTGTGGAAATTTTTCGCTGATGATTGCTATAAACTCCGCTATCATTTCGACAATCTTTTCTGCAGAATATCCTAAATTAAGGTCATTGCCTCCTAAATATAACACAATGGCTCTGGGGGCGTCAAAAGTGAATAAAGTTTCAAAATACTGTTTTAAGGATTCAATATAAGCTCCTCCAAATCCTAAATTTAGAACATTTAATTTAGGAAAATCAGTTTCTAGATTTTTCCACAATCGAATGGATGAGCTACCGTAAAAAACAACCAAGTCTTTGGTGTTTTTTTTGTGATGGATTTTATTTTTAAGATTTTCAATTTCACTTTTAAAATTTATTTCTTCATTATCTAAGTTGTTGACCCATACCTTGTATTGACTGTTAATTCCATCAACAACATTCTTGATTTTTGGATCCTCAGCGGAGTATATCCCGTAATCAGACATTTTGAAAGCTGGCATGATTTCACATTTATAAATGGCCTCTGATGGTAATTTATCAAAACCAGTAATGACCAATGGCACAATATTAGGCTGGTCTTTTATGCTTGCTGCGAGTTTGAAAACCCCCAATTTAAAAGGACCTGGAGACGCTTCGGTACTATAGGAGTTGCCTTCTGGACTAAAAACTAAACCTTTTTGTTGTCTTAAATTTTCGGTGGTTTTAACTCGAAATTCATCATGTGCCATTTTAATCTCTTCTTTTGTAGTGTTGGGCGGCATAAAGGCTTTTGAATAGACTTTTACATAATTTAATTTATCATAGTAGATTTTGTGATTTTTTTCATTTGACAAAGCGTGTCGTACCACCCTTTCACCCGGATCATTATAGTAAGAATACAGAATTTTACTGCTTATGAAGTGGCTATCCAAAGTTAACTGAAAATTTGAATCTACCGTAAAAAAAGGCGCATTGAAAAGGTGATTGTAGATGAATATTGACCCACTTTCATAAGGTAAATTTTCCGAGCCTTTAATTTGGTATTCAATCAAGTCAAATGCGGCCGCTATTTTTTTCGCAGAACGCATGCGAATGTTTGATGTTGAGGCCTTATCGGTTGAATTAACAACCTCATTATAAGCCGCTTTTAAGGCCTCTAAAAATGCTTTATTCATTTTTAAAATTAACTAACATTTTTAGAAAATTATTGACTTCAAAAGGGTTTTTGATGTAATACTTTGCCGTGGTTGTTTTTTTACCAACTTTAACAGTGTAAGCCTTTTCGTCCAAATTTATAAACATATTTTCATCGGTAACATCGTCTCCAATGCACAGAACAAAATCATAATTTTTATTTGATATAATTTCTGAAACAGCAGTTCCTTTATTTATTTGACTGTTTGTAATTTCGATGGCTTTATCCATGTCCATTACACTCAGGCCTTCAGGCGCCAAGCTATTTATAACGGTTTTCAGTTCAACAACTCTATTATTTGCCAATTCCGGATCTGTTTTGCGATAATGCCATACCAAGCTGTTATTTTTTTCTTCTACAAACGTACCAGGGGTTCGGTCTGTAAATGAATTAAATATAGGCAACAGATTGTGCATCCATTCTTTATTATTATTTACTTTTTCACTCCATTCTCCATTTTTGGTGTAATAACCATGTTCAGCAACAAGTGTGAGTTTCATCTTACCAAAATGCTGGTCTAAAAATTTTTGGTCTCTTCCGCTTATAATGACGACATCGGTATTGGGATAGACTGTTATTTTTTCAATCAATTTGAGCAATTGTGTACCGGGAATGGCAAGGTTTGGTTTTTCATTAAACTCTACCAAGGTACCGTCGTAGTCTAATAAAACCAATCTGTTTTGTGCTGATTCAAATGCGTCTGATAATTTTTTACTTGTTTTGTTGTCCATCTTGGTGATGGCGCCAGAATCAATTTTTTGGGATTCAGAGTTTAGAGCAGCCATAAAATCATTGGCCCAGCGCTCAATAGTATAGCGACTCAGTCGCTTTTGCATGCTTAAATTTCTTTGCTTTTGCTCTTCTAAAGGCATATTGATTGCTTTGTAAATCGCTTCTGACATGGTATCAATATCAAACGGATTAACAACCAATGCTTGAAAGAGTTCTTTAGAAGCTCCGGCCATTTCACTCAAAATAAGAACACCATCGCCATTGATACGGGTCGACACATATTCCTTTGCCACCAAGTTCATCCCATCTCTTATAGGAGTAATCATGGCAATATCAGCATTTGAATACAAATCGATTAAATCTTCAAAATTCATGGATCTGTAGTAATACCAAATAGGGGTCCAGCTCACAGTAGCAAATTTACCATTCACGCGACCCACAATCTCATCAGTAGCACGTTTTAATCGCTTATATTCGGGAACATCTGATCTTGAGGGAACCGTGAGCATGATCAAACGTACTTTTTCCAAAAGTTCGGGATGATTTTCCAAAAACACCTCAAAGGCTTTAATTCTATTAATGACTCCTTTGGTGTAATCTAGGCGATCAATAGATAAAATTAACTTACTGTTTTTAGAGGTTTTTTTATGGCTTTCTAACTGTTTTTTGAGTTCTGATTTTTCAGAATTGATTTGTGTCAGTTGTTTTTTTGCTGCAAGATTAAACTTCTCGTAATCTATTCCCATCGGAAAAGTATTGACTGTAATCTCTCGAATCCCTTGGATAATTTTATTAAAATTAACGTCCAATCTCAGAATTCTCTTTACTGAGCTCAAAAAATGACGCTCATAGTCAAAGGTATGAAAGCCAATGAGGTCCGCTCCAAGTATGCCCTCTAGCAGCATTTCCCGCTCGGGGAAGGTTCTAAAAATTTCGAAAGATGGAAAAGGAATGTGCAAAAAGAAACCAATATTGACATCAGGGCGCACATCTTTGATCATTTTTGGACACAATAGTAACTGGTAATCATGAATCCAAATGGTGTCACCTGGCGCAATATTTTCCAAGACTGCCGTTGCAAATTTTTTATTGATGTCAACATAGGCTTGCCAGTGGGCCTTGCTAAAAACAGAATATTCAATAAAATAATGAAAGAGTGGCCACAAGCATTTATTTGGCAATCCAAAGTAAAAATCTTCGATTTCAGAATTATTCAAATTTACGGCATGATATCCTCCTTTTTTTAAGGATATATTAAGTGATTCCCATGATTTATTATCAATTTCATCAATTCCGATGCCAGGCCACCCAACCCAGAGTGAATTATTTTGATTGTGAAAGGACTTCATACCTGTTGCTAAGCCCCCGCTTGTAGTGGTAAATCCAAAAGAATTTTCTAATTTAGATATTCTAATAGGTAGTCTGTTGGAAACGATAATATTTTTACTCATTTTGTCAAAATAAATTTTTTTTTAATGCAACATAAAAAAGATTCGTTAAATTATGGAATAATAGGAAATTGTAAGTCATCAGCACTCATAAATGAAGATTCTTCAATAGATTGGTGTTGTTTGCCACAATTTGATTCTCCCTCAGTATTTGGAAAAATTTTAGATGATAAGATTGGAGGTCAATTTAAAATTTCTTGTAATCCTTCCTATAAACTATCTCAAGAATATGATCAAAACACTTGTATCCTTATCACTAAGTTTGAAAGTCAAGATCATGAATTTCATCTGATAGACTTTATGCCCAGGTTTCAAAAAAATGCGGCCAATTATTACGCCCCGCCAGAAATAACTAGACTTTTAAAACACATAAAAGGCAGCCCAAGTTTCAAGGTCATATATAATCCCAAACTTGAATATGCTATGGGTGAAACCTCCAACTATGTGAAAGATGACTTTATTGTAAGTATTGTTGATGATGAAGCGTATGACACCCTTTATTTGTATACCGACTTGAAAAAGAGCGCTTTGTTGTCGGGACAGGAAATAACTCTTGAAAAAGATCATTTTATGACCGTATCCTACAATGAAAAAATTAAGCCTCCTCAAATTGATTCCATTCACTATGAGTTCGAAATGACCAAAGCCTACTGGCTGCATTGGTGTTATAAAACACCCTCTTTTAAGAATTATAATAACGAAGTTTTGAGAAGTGCAATGACCTTGAAACTTTTGACTTTTGAAAAATCGGGTGCAGTCTTAGCTGCAGCCACAACCTCCCTGCCGGAAACCATTGGAGAAACCAGAAATTGGGATTATCGTTTTTGTTGGATACGAGATGCCTCCATGGTCATCAAAGTCATTGCGAAACTTGGTCATGTGAAAATTGTTGAAAATTTCATTCGATATATTATTGATTTGATCCCTGATAAAAATGAAAAACTTCAAATCATGTACGGTATCAATGGTGAAAAGACTCTAACCGAAAAGACCTTAGATCATCTCGACGGTTATCAAGGTTCCAAGCCCGTACGAATTGGCAATGCCGCTTTTTTTCAAAAACAAAATGACATTTACGGAATTTTAATGGATGTAATTCATTATCAGATTGAAAAATTTTCTAATAATAAAGAAAGGCATGAGGAACTTTGGTCTATTGTTAAAGCTATTGTATGGGTGGTTAAAAATAACTGGAAATTAGCTGACAAAGGCATTTGGGAATTTAGAACTAACGACCAGCACTTTACCTTTTCAAAACTGCTGTGCTGGGTAGCCGTTGATAGAGCCATCAAAATTTCTAATTTGATCCAAGGCGGGAAATCCGCTAAAAAATGGATTGGTCTGAGAGATGAAATTCACTTGGACATTATGGATAATGCATGGAATGAAGAAAAACAGAGTTTCACGCAATCATACAATTCTGAGCATTTGGACGCCTCAGTACTTTTGATGGAATATTATGGTTTTATTGAAGCCAAAAATCCAAAATATGTCAAGACCGTCAAGGCCATTGAAAAAGAACTGATGTACGAAGATCTTTTATTTCGCTACAAGAATGAGGATGATTTTGGCACCCCTAGTTCTTCTTTTACAGTTTGTACTTTTTGGTTCATCAACAGTCTTTACAAAATTGGGGAGCATGAAAAGTCTAAAATGTTATTTGATAAGCTTCTTAGTTACAGTAATCATCTAGGATTGTTTAGTGAAGACATTGATTTTAAAACAAAGCGTCTCTTAGGTAATTTTCCACAAGCATATTCACATCTTGCACTCATTGACAATGCCATGAATTTTAACGCTGAAGTTTAAATCCTTTGATTTAAAGTACTTTTTTATTCTAAAACTCCTACGAGAGCTTCATAATAGCGGTTGGCGATAAATTCTGCTCCAGCTTCGTTATAATGTATTTCATCTGCCAAAAAAATGTCCGTAAATCCTGTAGCCATATCTACAACAATCACTTCTGAGTTTTCTGTTGATTGCAGGCTTGCTAAGTTTAGAACATCTTCTCTACTTTGATTGAAAATCGCTGTATATTCTGGAGTCATAAAATCGGTTCGCCCCGGCGCAATTTGTTCAATTAAAATGGTTACATTGCTATTATCAGCTTGCAGTAAATCAATGATTGCATTGATGTTTAAAAGCGTTTGATCATAATCTAAACCGTTTAAAATATCATTTCCACCAGGTGCACTGAATAAAACAATATCTGGAGGACCGGTTTCATTTAACCAATTGCTCAAACCATTTAAAATTAACCCCGAGGTCCAGCCGCCTCTTCCTTCATGATCAATATCAAAGTTGTAAGAATTATAGTCTGGATAGGACCCTAAATCTGATTGCGTTCCAATAAAATCAAAACTCCATTCATTTTGAATGAGGTCTTTCCACAATGCATATCTGAAACTTTCATAATAGGGTCTCGCCCCTTGTACTCTTGAAGCCCCCAGAGGCATAATTTTATTGATCGAATTGATCTCTATGGCGTATTCTTCGTTGCTATTTTCACAAGCATTAAGTATGAAAAGGCATCCTAGTAAACTGATTTTAAGTGAATACAATATTGTTTTATTTACAATCAATTTTAGACTTTTGAAATGATAAACTCAGTATACTATTTATACATCATTCGAAGCTGCAGTTCTTTTTTTTCGGGCATCAATAAAACTTTTGACGAAAAACACCATGGCTATTATTGTACTTAGAATCATCACAAAAACACGTATTGTGGCCGCTAGATCGTCTCTATCCAAGGCACCTAGCAAGGGTTTTATCAAACCTATTAGGACCACTAGAGTGAGCAAAACTGCAATATGAGCAATGATTTTATTTTCATTTTTAACCCCTTTATTTAAAAAGAGCAAAACGACGCCAATAAAAGCAGGGATTAAGGCTGTCATGGAAGGGCTGTCTGAGGAAAAATAACCCCATAACGGCAATACAATTAAAAGAACGGCATTTACAAGACTTGTTTTGTGTGCTTTCATGTTTTTTTTATAAGTTATAGCTAAAGATATTTAATATTAACAAGTCAAACTAATTATTATTTGACTTAATTCACAATTCAAAAGAAAAAAGTTTCTGCCGTATCGATCAAATAAATTGATTTAGAGCATCTCTAAACTGTTTTAATTTTAGGGATAAGCACAAATTCTTCAAGCCTATCACTTTTAAATCAAGGCATTATAATTAACTATTTTCAATCATTTCTCAATTATGTTAAAAAATATTTAATTATGAGGGTCAAAATTGACAATTTTTAATTTTTTTAAAAAATTGTGCCAGCGGTTAATTTGTTATTAAAATAATTTATAATTTCGTCCCTTCATATTAGATGATGCAATACAGAACAATTACACCAGTTTCTATAAACCCGATTACTCCAAAAAGTAATCCACTTCCACGCAGCCGTCGTCGCCCTTAGGGTGTATTTGTAATTTTTGGAACTCAGGTGCGTCCGGTTCTTCTTCAGAAACCAACATTCATTTAACTAATTTTTAATAATCTTTTGATAATGAATTTAATTATCACAGATAAATCACACCATATTTATGCGCAAGTAATTTGTGCTAGTATTGAAGCTGCAGCACAAGTTAGAGGGACTGGAATTGCCAAGCGTTCCCTTGAATATATATGCTCTAAAATGGAGCAGGGCGACGCTGTGATTGCACTAGATGGTGATCAATTTGCAGGATTTTGTTATATCGAAACTTGGGATCATGGCAAGTTTGTTGCAAACTCTGGGCTCATTGTACATGAAGACTACCGAAACAAGGGATTGGCCAAAAAAATCAAACAAAAGGTCTTTGACCACTCTAGAAAAAAATATCCAACAGCTAAAGTATTTAGTATTACGACGGGCTTGGCCGTAATGAAACTCAACAGTGCTTTGGGATACAAGCCAGTTACCTTTTCTGAGCTCACAAATGAACCTTCCTTTTGGAAAGGATGTCAAACTTGTAAAAATTATGACATTCTTCAGCGCACCTCACAATCAATGTGCTTGTGTACAGGGATGTTGTTTGACCCCAAAAAGCAAAAAAATAAAAACACAAAAAAGAAAAACGCATCCGCCTTTAGAAGCATTAAAGCGTCTCTTTTTTTAAAAAAACAAAACAATGATTTCTAAAGATAAATTAGTATTGGCTTACAGCGGTGGATTGGATACTTCTTATTGTGCAGTTCATCTCTCACAAGATTTTGGTTACGAAGTCCATGCCATTAGTGTAAATACAGGAGGTTTTGATAAAGCAGCTATTGCATTAATTGAATCTAAAGCCTATCAAATGGGCGTTGCTGTTTACAAGAATATTGAGGCCACAGAACGCTATTACAATGAAGTGGTGAAGTATTTAATTTTTGGTAATGTGCTTAAAAACAACACCTATCCACTTTCTGTGAGTGCAGAACGCATTATTCAGGCCATTGAAATTGTGACTTATGCCAAGTCAATAAATGCGAAATACATTGCACATGGGAGTACAGGCGCTGGAAATGATCAAGTTAGATTTGATGTCATTTTTCAAATATTAGCACCAGAAATTGAAATTATCACTCCAATAAGGGACCATAAATTAAGTCGGGAACAAGAAATAGCGTATTTAAAATCCAAAGGGCTAGAAATGTCTTGGGATAAAGCGAAATATTCAATCAACAAAGGACTTTGGGGTACTAGCGTTGGAGGCGATCAAACGCTTACCTCTCATTTGGCTTTACCGGAAGAGGCTTATCCCTCTCAAATGATAAAAAAAGAAGATACTTTGGTGACATTAGATTTCCTCAATGGGGAACTGGTTGCAATTGACGGCCAAAAAAATACCCCTGTTAAAAACATTCAAATTTTAAATAAGTTGGCGGGTGCATATGCTATTGGAAGGGATATTCATGTAGGAGACACCATCGTTGGTATCAAAGGGCGTGTGGGTTTCGAAGCGCCAGCAGCCCTTATCATAATAAAGGCGCATCACCTCTTGGAAAAGCACACCCTTTCCAAATGGCAGTTACAGCACAAGGACAGCATGGCACAGTATTACGGGATGCATTTACACGAGGGTCAATATTTAGATCCCGTGATGCGAAATATGGAAGCTTTCTTAGAATCCAGTCAATCTCATGTTTCAGGTGCAGTTACAGTGACTTTAAAACCCTACCATTTTACGCTTAACGGGGTGAAATCAGACTATGATTTGATGAAATCAGAGTTTGGAAGCTATGGTGAAATGAATACAGCGTGGACAGCGGATGATGCCAAAGGCTTTATTAAAATTATGTCTAATCAAAATAAAATCATTCAAAATATAAATTCAACAGCATGATTAAGATAGGAATTATTGGAGGTGCAGGTTATACTGCAGGTGAGTTGATTCGATTGCTTTTAAAGCATCCTGAAGCAAACATTGATTTTATATACAGCACATCGAGTTCAGGCCAACTGGTTAGTGCCATTCATCAAGATTTAGTTGGTGAAACTGCATTGCAGTTTTCAAACAAAATAAATTCAAAAATCGACCTTTTGTTTTTGTGTTTGGGACATGGTAATTCTAAACAATTCTTAAAAAATAATCCCGTTCCAAGCACAGTAAAAATAATAGATTTAAGTAATGATTTTAGATTGATGGCCGATTCAGATTTTAATGCAAGGACATTTACATACGGCCTTACAGAATTAAACAAAAAACAGATCATTAAGGCGCAAAACATTGCAAATCCAGGATGTTTTGCAACCGCCATTCAGTTGGCACTTTTACCTTTAGCTGCAAATGGGCTATTATACAATGCAGTTCACATCAACGCCGTTACAGGGGCCACTGGCGCAGGGACAAAGCCCAGTGCCACCACACATTTTACTTGGAGAGATAATAATTTTTCACACTACAAAGCTTTTTCTCACCAACATTTAGATGAAATAACGGAATCTATCCAATCTCTGCAAACCGATTTTTCGCAAGATTTGAATTTTATTCCAAACAGAGGAAATTTTTCTCGCGGTATTTTTGCAACCTCATATTTGGAAATTGACGAATGTTTAGAGGCCATTCAATCGCTTTATAAATCTTATTATAAAGATGCACCTTTTACTATTATTTCTGAAAATGAAGTTCATCTCAAACAGGTGGTGAATACCAATAAATGTTT
>MDSV01214153.1_pt1 | contig 10907 bp, 10 predicted proteins | sample 810851 | NCBI WGS metagenome assembly MDSV01 (sample SAMN05326640, study PRJNA326480) | marine metagenome | isolation source: seawater | place: Atlantic Ocean: North East | collected 2012 | reverse complement strand
TTTTTAATTTTTAGATTCATCAAAATTATATTCTAAACGTTGTTTCATTTCTAATGCTCTAGAAATTAACAACTCATGATTATTTTGAGTATATTTTGAGTCCCTCAGCTCATACAATAATTTTAAAAAAGAATTAAAGCCCTCATTTTTTAAAGAAGTAGGTTTTAAATTAGTTAAATCTTCCCAGTATTTAGCACAAATCATAGCCTCAAGAACCTGTCCTTGTCCTATTGGAGAATTTTTTTCTTGTCTTGACTCAAGATCCTGAATATCAAATGTAATTCCTTCCGTAATAATAGTAATCTCTTTTTCATATTTTTTCTTATAAAATGGAGCAAGGTTAGCAATTGAATTTAGCAAATCATACGCTGTCTTAATTCCATCTTTTTTAGTAGGTTTTAATGATTTATCTTTAAACTGAATTTGATTTCTAATCATATCATTAAAAAATTCAAAAACTTTTTCTTCATTTTTTATTGGAGAGTCAGAGTAATTATTATAATGACCAAGCCATGCATCAATTTGCTCAAGATGTATGTCATCTAAGTTTTTGTAATCTATCGACATAAGCCAAACCTCTTGGTATAAAAATTATTCATTATTTAGTATTTTAAAAGACTAGAAACCTTATACCCATTATTTGATAAATCTTTAGCACCATTTAACTCCTGAAGATCAATTACAAAAAGAAATCCACTAACAATACCTTTACAAAGCTCAATTAATGAAGCTGAGGCACTAGCTGAACCTCCTGTTGCTATAAGGTCATCTACAATTAAAACTTTATCATTTTGTTGAATTGAATTTTTATGAATTTCAATCGTTTCGGAACCATACTCTAAATCATATTCTATGGATAAAGTTTCTGAAGGAAGCTTATTTTTTTTTCTGATTAGAATAAAAGGTTTAGATAGCAAATAAGATAACGTTGAGGCAAATATAAATCCTCTTGATTCAATAGCTGCTATCTTATTAAAAGAAAACTTTTTAGATTCATCTATAAGTTGATTTACACAATTCTGGAATGCATCTTGATCCTCCAATAAAGATGTAATATCTTTAAATAGTATTCCTTCTTTTGGAAAATTAGGTATCGATCTTATAGAATCTTTTAGGTTCATTTATTTTTTTTTATTTTAAGGTTCAAATTATGAAAAACATTTTAGCAATTATTGGGGGAAGTGGTCTATATGATATTAAAGATTTTAATATAATCGAAGAAATAGAAATCGATACTCCCTGGGGAAAGCCATCGGATAAGATTATTAAATTAATTTATGAAAATCAGATACTATATTTCCTTCCAAGACATAATCGAGGACATAGTCTTTCACCATCTAATATTAATTATAGGGCTAATATATGTGCATTAAAAATGCTCAATGTTACCGATATAGTTTCAATTTCTGCAGTAGGGTCGCTTAAAGAAAATATTTCACCTAAAACATTCGTAATTGTAGATCAATATATTGATTTAACTTATCAACGAAAAAAAACATTCTTTGATAAAAGCATTGTAGCCCATGTTTCAATGGCTAAACCTACCTGTGAGGGATTAATGAATGCATGCGAAAACGCCTTATTAAATGTTAAAGCCTCATTCATCAGAGGCGGAACATATATATGTATTGAGGGTCCGCAATTTTCATCATTTGCTGAATCTGTTATCTATAAAAATTGGAATGCTGATGTGATTGGAATGACCAATATGCCGGAAGCAAAATTAGCTCGAGAAGCAGAAATAAGATACGCTTCCATAGCAATGGTCACAGATTATGATTGCTGGCATCAAGATTATGAAAATGTTTCGGTAGAACAGGTTATAAATACATTTGAAGACAATATTTCAAATGCTCAGCAAGTAATTAAAAATATTATCAATTGTTATGAAAATTTTACTGATAAAAATGACCCAGCTCTTTCTGGTCTAAAAAATGCAATCATGACTAAGCGGGATTATTTTAATAAAAAAGATGTACAGGATTTAAAACACATAACAAAAAATTTATTTTAGTAAATAACTACTTAAAAATTTTAGACGAAATAAATTATTTTTTTTTAAATTCTACGTCTTAATTTTAAGATACCTAATGTACCTACAATTAATGAGGCTAAACTAGATGGCTCAGGGATTGCATAGGCTGTTGCACTATTAAATTCGACTCTTAATGCCATCGGATTTGGAGAAGTTCCTAGATTTCTTACAGCAAAAGTAATGACATTATCCCCCTCTTGAAATTGGTCATTAATCTCAAATGGAACAAAATTAAAATTATTATCAGAATAAGATACAATAGGCTGTGAATTATGAATAATAGCAAAACCATTATCCGCAGCAATAGAACCTAAAATCTCTGCCGTATTGGGATCTAAATGTTCTAGACTATAAGAATAATGAAAAAAATGCCATCCACTAGGGCTTGAATTAGAATCATATCGATCACTAATCCATAATGAGGAGGAGTTATTAGCTGCCCACGGTCCATTAGGGTTAATTGGATAGGCGCTATCGTGAACATACGAATCTATTAGAGATGTTGCAGGAAATGTAGAACTATATTTATAGTTAGAATCTCTTTCTCCAAAAGCAATTACTTCACCTGTAGTTGAGCTAACTCCCGTATTAAACATGTTAGGAATATTGACTAAATCCCCAAAAGACATATTTGCAACAGCTATAAATATAAAAATAAATTTAAACATATTAACTTTCTAAAATTGTATATTTTCTAATTTTAGTCAATAAATTATTATCGGCTTATTGTTAATAATATTTGTCATATATTACTATTTTTATTAAACTAAAATGCGTTATGAGAATTTTGGCTATTTTTTTATTTTTTGTGTTACTAAGTATGTTTTTAGGAAAGTTAATTAATGTATTTATTGGTATACTTTCCGGTAAAAAAAATATGTTTAACAAATCAAAAAATAATATTGTGGATGCAGAATATGAAATGATTGATGAGGATGAATCTTAATGTTTAGTAGATTACTGGTAATATAATATATCCCTCTTCTTGATTACCAAAAGCTTTTGTTTGGTTATAAAAATGATAACAAGCATTTATTGCACAAAGGGTTGCATCATACTCATCTATTACTTTTAGTTTTTCAGAAGATATATTATATTTCTTTAAAATTTTTTTTCTTAATTCTAATTTTGGGAAAGAATAATTATCAAGTAAACATCTGATAATTCCATATGGATAAGTTTCAATAGGATTAAATCTATTTAATCTAAGCTCTTCATATAACTTCTCACCATTTAATATCCATTCATAATATTTTTTTGTATGTGAAATTTTTTTAGTAGGTGTAGAAAAACATGGAATTCTCTTACCTTTGATAATTAGATTCCGCTCTGCCTCTCTAGATAGACGATCTTTACTCCATCCGCATGGAGCATCTATTGCTATAACATCAGGAGAAAAATCATCACACCAACAGCATATTTCTTCTACTGAAATAGAGTGATATATAGATATAATTTTTTTATTTTTTAAAACTATTCCATGAAAACCCTTTTTATACGCACCAACATCTATACCGATAAAAGTACCTTTTTTAATTTTTTTCATATTAATTTCCCCAAAAAAGAATAATCATAACAAGTATGAAAAAATTTAATATTTTATTAATCTTGTTATTGATAGTATCTACAGTTGGTTATACTGAACCAATATCAAGTTATATTACATCTATTCAACTTGATGGATTAAGTTATTCAAATTCAACATCAAATATTTGGTTTGGTCTAGAATACTCAACTGATTTAATTAACAGTGAATGGTCTGATACGGAAGCATCAGGTATTATGTATTGGGAAACTAATAGTACCGGATTCTTTGAAATAGGGCTTTCAGATATTGAAATCCCTAATCTTTTTTTTAGAACAAGAGTCTCAACCAACCCCATAGGAGACTGGGTACATTTCACAAATGATATTGAAAATATTATTATCACCAATTTTATTGATTTGGATAAGATTTCCTATATTTCAAGGTTTAGATCGGGAACTGGACATGATTATCCAGATGACTATGAATCATGTAGAAGTATGAAACATTATTATTATGCTTATGAAACTTATGGCGGAACTAATGTAAATATTTATTCTCCTTTAAATGGTTCTATTTCTGATCTTACGACAGAAGGTCACAGAGGAACTAGAATTATGATTAAATCTTCATTATATCCTGCCTATCAGGTTATAATTTTTCATGTTGATATTAACTCCTCAGTAACTAATGGAGCAACGGTTAATGCTGGTGATTTATTAGGGACTATTTTTGTTCATGAAGATGATACAAATGTTAGTACAGATATTGCTGTTCGTATCTCTACAATTGATGAAAAAGAAACTAAGCAAAAAATGGTTTCCTATTTTAATGTAATGAATGATTCCGTTTTTAGTAATTATTTGGATCGAGGAGTAGTAAATAAAACTCAACTAATAATAAGTTCATCGGAAAGAGACTTAAATCCATTATTATGTGATGGACAAGCTTTTATCGGACCTTCAAATACTGTTGGAAGTATCCATAATCCTTTAACTGGAGAAAGTATATGGAATCGTTGGGGAACATTAACAAATTTATTTATATTTAATGCCTATTAATAATCATACCTATTAATAATATTAATGGGGTTTACTAATAAATCATCATTAGATGATGATGAACCAACCATAAAAACAAATTCACCAGGCTCAACACATTGTGACATATTTATATCATAAAATGATAACTTTTCAATAGGTACAGTAAATTGTACAGTTCTAGTTTTTCCAGCAGGAATATAGATACGCTTGTAATCAACAAGTTCTTTTACAGGTCTAGATACAGAACTAATGCTATCTCTAAAATAAAGCTGAGCAATCTCCTCTCCATCAATGTCACTATTATTTCTAATATCAACTACAATAGATATATGTGGCATCTTATCATCCTCATACACATTAATTCTCATACTCGAATAATCAAAATCAGAATAACTAAGCCCATAACCAAATGGATAAAGTGGAGTTATTTTCTCGAAAGCATATTTCTTAAAATATTGAGATGGCTTATGATTATAGATCATTTGTAATTGTCCTACATGGCGAGGAAAAGTTACTGGGAGCTTTCCACTAGGATTAATATCACCAAAGATAATCTCGGCAACAGCCTGACCGCCAAAACTACCTGGCTCCCAAGCTTCTATTAATACATCTACGTTATCAGTAATCCAAGGCTCCGCTATAGCTTTTCCATTCACATATACAACTATCAAGTTCTTACCAACAGCGTTTAAGGCTTTTACTAACTCTAATTGATTTCCGGCAAGATTAATATCAGCTCTAGCCATATTTTCACCGGCTGTTTTTCCTGATTCTAAACTAAATCCTAAATGTCTAAGAGAGTTATCCCCTACTACAAGAACTATATAATCATATTCTGAAGCCTTATTTGCAGTAGCCTTAATATTTTCATCTGTAATATTTCTGATGTTTTCTCCTGAATCATAATAATCAACTTGATAATTATATTCGTTACCAATTTCTTTAATTCCTTCAAATACAGTAGTTACATTCTTAGGTGGCTGAGGTTTTGTCCAATCTCCTAGAATTGAATGATTGTTCGCGTTAGGCCCGGTAACTAATATTTTTTTTCTTGTTTGTTTTTTTAATGGAAGAATTTCATTATTTTCTAACAAAACAATTGATTTTCTTGCAATATTAAGAGCAGTCTTCTGATGCTCAATCGTAAAAATATTATCTTCAACCTTTTCTAGGTCAACAAAAGGATTTTCAAATAAACCTAATTTAAATTTAGCCATTAAGATTTTGCTGCATGCATCATTTATTCGCTGCTCATTTAACTTACCCTCCTTTACTAAATCTCTAACAGCCTCTAAAAAATACGGTCCATGCATGTGCATATCAATACCTGCATCGACGGATAGGTATGAAGCCTCTTTTAAATCATTAGCAACAAAATGAAGTGTTTCCAGTCTTTCTATATCTAACCAATCACTAACAAAGAATCCGTTAAAATTATATTCATCTCTGATGATACCCTTGATTAATGGTTTGTGCATATGAGAAGGAATTCCGTTTACTTCATTATGCGCTGCCATCATTGTATATACATTTGCTTCTATAGCTTTTTTATAGGGTTTTAGATAAATTTCTCGAAGTGTTCTTTCAGAAACATCCATGGGAGCAAAATTTAGTCCATTATTAGGATCAGAACCTGCTATAAAGTGTTTTGCACATGCAATAACTTTGTCTAGTCCAGTATAATCATCTAATTGAAGTCCTTTTATAGTGTTCACTCCTAAATTTGAAACTAAATAAGGATCCTCACCAAATGTTTCACCAGACCTTCCCCATCTTGGATCTCTAAGAACATCTACATTTGGGGTGAACGCCCAATGAGAGCCTGTAGCTCTCATTTCTAATGCAGTCTGACGACCAACCTGGAAAGCAAATTTATCAGAGAATGACGAAGCAATAGTAATAGGTGAAGGATAAATTGTTGTTCCTTTTACCATTCCATTTCCATGGATAGCATCAATACCGATTAAAAGAGGAATTTTAAGCCTAGACCTAAGGGCAAGTTCTTGAAGTTGATTTGCATGCTTAGGAGTTAACACATGTAAAAAAGATCCAATCTCTCCATTAACAATCATATCAGCAATGTCTTTTGCTTTAAGTCCAGGATAACTTGCTTTGGAATCACTATTTAATATTTCTTCTGCTGTCATATTATCAGCAGTACTATTTAAATAATTTAATCCTACATATTGACACATTTGAGCAATCTTTTCTTCTAAAGTCATTTTACTCATTAAATCTTCTATTCTTTTTTCATAGGAAATAGATGAATCTAAATATAGATCCTGATTAACAGAAAGTACTACTGATGGATAAAAAAATATTTGAAATAAAAATAAAAATAAAGAAAACCTACTCATAAAAACTCCAATTTAAATTAAAACATCATTTAACATAAAATAAAAAGAACTAGCCATAGAAATATACTCATGATTAAATGATCAAGTTTTTTATAAACGAAAATAAAGAATTATCAAAAGAGGAGATGTAAATGCAATTTGTTATTTTAATTAGTTTGGTAGCAACTATCGGGGGATTTTTATTTGGATTTGATAGCGGAGTAATTAACGGTACCGTTGAGGGATTACAAAAGGCTTTTAATTCAGATGGCGTAGCAACAGGGTTTAATGTTGCATCTATGCTGCTAGGATGTGCTGCAGGTGCTTTTTTTGCAGGAACATTAGCTGATAAGTTGGGTCGACGAACAGTTTTAATTATATCATCAATTTTATTCACAATTAGTGCATGGGGGTCGGGTATTGCATCGACTTCAGAACAATTTATTCTCTATCGTGTATTAGGAGGTTTAGCAGTTGGTGCAGCAAGTGTATTAGCTCCTGCATATATTAGTGAGGTTGCACCAGCAAAATATCGAGGAAGACTTTCCTCTATACAACAAATTGCTATTATTGTGGGTTTAACTGTGGCTTTCTTAAGTAATTATTTTATTGCAGGAAAAGCAGGAGGATCTACTGAAATATTTGCCTCTAATTTTGAAGCATGGAGATGGATGTTTTGGGTTGAATTAATTCCAGCAATTACTTTTTTTATTACACTATTATTCATTCCAGAAAGTCCAAGATTTTTAGTCGCACAAGGTAAAAAAGATTTAGCGGTTAAAGTTTTAAGTAAATTGTTTGGTGATGAATCGGCTGAGTCTAAATATATAGAGATTCAAAATTCATTAGTAAGTGATCATAAACCTCGTTTAAAGGATATAGCACATGAAAAATTTGGTATTCGTCCCATCGTATGGGTGGGAATAGGTTTAGCAACCTTCCAGCAACTTGTTGGTATTAATGTTATTTTCTATTATGGAGCTATATTATGGCAATCAGCTGGATTTTCGGAATCAGATGCCCTCCTTATTAATGTATCTAGCGGTACTGTAAGTATACTTGCTTGCTTAGTTGCTATTTTTGTTATCGATAAAATTGGTCGTAAACCCCTCTTAAAAATTGGTTCTATGGGAATGGGTTTCACATTAGCAATAATGGCTATAGTATTTGGAAATGCTGCCATTGGAGCTAATGGTGACTTAGAGCTCAGTAATAATGCAGGAATTATAGCTCTTATTGCAGCTAACCTATACGTGATATTTTTTAACGGTTCCTGGGGTCCTGTTATGTGGGTTATGTTAGGAGAAATGTTCCCTAACCAAATAAGAGGTTCGGGATTAGCAGTAAGTGGATTTGCCCAGTGGACATCAAATTTTATTATCACTATGACGTTTCCTATAATGCTTGTTGGTATAGGCTTGGGTGCTGCTTATGGTATTTATGCATTATTTGCTATCCTTTCATTTGTATTCATCATTAAATTTGTAAATGAGACAAAGGGCCTAGAGCTAGAAGAGATGAACGGGTAAATTTACTGGTGCCGGAGGAGGGACTCGAACCCACATGACCAAAGTCGCGGGATTTTGAATCCCGTGCGTCTACCAATTTCGCCACTCCGGCAACAAGATTTAAAATATAATCAGGGTTATATTGATTAACAACACTGGATAGATATAAATTTTAAATCTAAAATGAAAAAAATTAAAAATTCTATAATAAAAAATACTGCAAAAGAAATTGTTAAAATTTTACAAGATAATAATCATCAAGCCTATTGGGCCGGTGGTTGTGTTAGAGATCAATTACTTGGAATAACTCCAAAAGACTATGATATTGCAACTTCTGCACTACCTCATGATATTGAAAATCTTTTCAATAATACTATTCCTATAGGTAAAAAATATGGAACTATCATTATTGTTATAAACGGGATTCATACAGAAGTAACCACCTTTAGAAATGAATCTCAATATAATAACGGAAGACATCCAGAAAAAATCATATTTTCTAATGCTGAAGAAGATGCAAAAAGAAGAGATTTTACTATCAATGGAATGTTTTATGATCCTATTAAAAATGAACTAATTGATTTTGTTGAAGGAGAAATAGATCTCAAGAATCAAGTGATTAGAACAATCGGAAATCCTGAAGAGAGATTTAAGGAAGATCATCTTCGCATATTAAGAGCCGTTCGTTTTTCTCATAAGTTGGGATTTTCAATTGATCATGAAACATTATTATCAATTAAATACTTTTCAAAAAAAATTAAAAATATTTCTATTGAAAGAATTACTGAAGAATTTTCAAAGATACTCACAGAAAGCCAAAAAGCTGGAGATGCTCTTGAAGAATTATATCAATTAAAATTATTAGAAAATATTATTCCTGAATTAATCGAACTTATTGGTGTTCAACAACCACAGGAATATCATCCTGAAGGCGATGTCTTTACCCATATAAAAAATATGTTAAATTTTATACCATCTAATACTACTCCTTTAAATTATACGGTAAAGGAATTAGCATTTACTATACTTCTTCATGATATTGCTAAACCTGAGACCTTTAGTATTGAAAACCAAAAAAATGGTATCCAAAAAATTCGTTTTATCGGACATGAAGTTATTGGAGCAAAAAAAGCTAAAACTATTCTAGAACGATTAAAATTTTCTAATTCCGAAAAATATAAGATTACAACTGTCATTCGAGACCATATGAAACCTTTTTTATCTCAAAATATGAAAAAGTCTACCCTCTTGAAAATGATGGCAGAACCAACATTTGATCTATTATTAGAATTACATCGAATTGATGGATTAGGTTCAAAAGGAATGTTGTCTAGTTATTTATTTTTAAACAATAAATTAAATGAGTTTAAGAAAATGCCAATATTACCTAAACCATTAGTTAAAGGAGATGACATACTTAAATTAGACGTACCTAATGGGCCAAAAATTAAAGAAATAATTAAAGCTGCTTACGATCAGCAATTAGATAACAATATTAGTTCAAAAAAAGAAATACTTAGATGGATTAAGCATCAGTTCCATCTATAACATTGGTGCAATAACAAGTGATACTACCGCCATAAGTTTAATTAATATATTTAAAGCAGGTCCAGCTGTATCTTTAAATGGATCACCAACTGTATCTCCAGTTACTGATGCTTTATGAGCTTCTGAACCCTTACCGCCATGCTCTCCACATTCAATAGATTTTTTTGCGTTATCCCAAGCTCCACCAGCATTTGACATAAATAAAGCAAGAAGAACTCCTGTAACGGTAACTCCCGCCAAAGTGCCTCCTAGCATTTCGGCTCCACCTATAAAACCAATAAGAACAGGGGCTAATATAGCTAATAAACCAGGTAAAATCATCTCTTTGATTGCTGCAGCTGTAGATATATCTACACATGTAGCATAATCTGCTTTAGCTTCTCCTTCTAATAGACCTTTTATTTCTTTAAATTGGCGACGAACCTCTATAATCATTGCTGATGCAGCTCGTTCAACTGCACCCATAGCCAGAGCTGAAAAAAGAAAAGGCAGCATTCCACCAATTAATAAACCCACCATGACCGTTGGCTTAGAAATATTAATTACATCTAGATCCCCTACAGTAGTACGATATGCAGCAAACAGCGCCAAAGCAGTTAAAGCAGCTGAACCTATTGCAAAACCTTTTCCGATAGCAGCTGTTGTATTTCCTACAGCATCTAATTTATCTGTTCGAATACGAACCTCATCGGGTAAACCAACCATTTGAGCTAATCCTCCGGCATTATCTGCAATTGGCCCATAAGCATCTACGGCTAATTGTATACCGGTAGTACAGAGCATTCCTAATGCTGAAATAGCAATACCATATAAACCCGCATAATGATAAGAAACTAAGATAGCTGTACTAATAATTAACACAGGAATAGCTGTTGAAAACATACCCACGCCTAAACCAGATATTATATTTGT
>MDSV01134770.1_pt1 | contig 10907 bp, 8 predicted proteins | sample 810851 | NCBI WGS metagenome assembly MDSV01 (sample SAMN05326640, study PRJNA326480) | marine metagenome | isolation source: seawater | place: Atlantic Ocean: North East | collected 2012 | reverse complement strand
TCAAACAAATTGGATAAGAGCTAATGGTCCCGGTATTATGGAGGATCATGCTAATCCGGATGGTTCATATAATCTGGAGGGAGCTTTTAGGACTATGATATCAGGATCAATTAAAGCTTGTAAACATTTATTAAATGTAAGAGATACACAAGTAATGACAAAAAATTAAATATAATAATTATATAAAAATAAAGCGCCTATTTTGGCGCTTTTTTGTTTCTCTATATATGTATATCTGAACTAGTTTTAATAAATAAATAACGTTATGGAAGAAAAAACAAACCAATTTCCTACAGAGGAAGTTACTCTACCTTCAAAAGGCTTATTATATTCAAAAGATTCACCCTTAAGTACAGGAGTTCTTGAAATGAAATATATGACTGCTCGTGAAGAAGACATATTAACTAACCAAAATCTAATAGAAAATGGCACAGTAATTGATAAATTATTACAATCACTTATTGTAACACCAATAGATTATAATGATCTATTATTAGGAGATAAAAATGCTGTATTAATTGCAGCACGTATTTTAGGATATGGTAAAGATTATACATTTAATTTTAATGGAGAAGAAAAAACAATAGATCTTACAGAAGTAAAAGATTTAAATTTAGATGAATCATTAATTAAAGAAGGTAAAAATGAATTTGAATTTCAATTACCAACATCAAAAGTATTAGTTACATTTAAGCTTTTAACTCATGGTGATGAACAAAAAATTGATAAAGAAATAAAAGGTCTTAAAAGACTTAATAAAAATATTTCTTATGATTTATCTACTAGAATGAAATACATAATTACATCTGTTGATAGAGACACAGATACAAAAGTAATTCGTGAATTTGTAGATAACCAATTATTAGCAAGAGATTCTAGAGAATTAAGAAATTACATTAGTAAAATTCAACCAAATGTTGATTTAACTTTTGAATATGAGAGTAGAAATGGGGATCTCAAAACATCATCAATACCTGTTGGCCTTAACTTTTTTTGGCCTGACGCCCAACTATAGGAATATCCTATTTTCCCAAGTGCATGACTTAGTGTTCCATGGCGGCGGTGGATTTAAACACTCTGAAGTATACAACATGCCTACTTGGATGAGGCTTTTTCATATTCAAAAAATAAGTGAATTTAACAAAAAACAAAATGAAGAAGCAGAAAAAGCCTATAAGAAGCCAACCACTTCTAAAAAAACATTGGGTCCTAATGTAAACCCATCCTCAACTTACAATTTTTAATCAAAGACATCATACGATGTCTTTGTTTTTTTCATATTTATACTCGAATAACTTAACCAAAACATGGAAGAAAACAAATATTCAAAAGAAGATTTAGATAATCAGAAAAAAGTTGAACAATCTGAAATGTCTATTAAGGCAATCTTACAAGACCAATTAAGAGCTCTTAAAGAAATGGTTGGTACAAAAACTGAATCTGTTGATCTTTCTAAAGAAGTTCTTAGTCTCCATAGAGAAACAAATCAATTTATAGGTGAAAATTTTGATAAAACTAAAGAAATTGTAAGAGGAAAAGATGCTATAAATGCAAGTATTAAAAAAACTACATCATTAGAAAAAGAAGTAAGAGCCGAAGTAGAACGTTTAAATGTTTTAGCCATGGAGGGTGATGAATTAGCTAAAGCAGAAGCAGAAAATTTAGCTCAAAAATTAGGAACTTTAAAAGGAATACAAGCTGGATTAGACAATGAGTTAAAAACTAGAGAAAAAATTAATAATAAACTAGGAATATTTGATAATATTCTTAAAGGTATTAAAGACATACCCTTTATTGGTGAATTAGGATTAGGAGAAGATCTATTAAAAAACATGCAATTAGCTGCTCAAAATGGAAAATCTGTTATAGGAGCAGCTTTTACCACAATTGGATCCGCAGCTAGAGAAGCTATAGGACCAGCATTTTTTACGGGTGTTATCGCAGCTGCTTTTCAAGTTAGTAATTCAGTTAGAGATATAGGAAGAAATTTAGCACTTAGTAAAAATGAAGCTAAAGATTTTAGAAATGAAGTAGCATTAACATCAGCTGGTTCTGAGGATATATTAGTTACTACACAAGGATTAATAGAAGCTAATCAAACTTTAAATGAAATCAGAGGAACAGGGGTTAAATTTACTAAAGAACAACTTTTAGATACAAACAGATTACTTAAAGCAGAAGTACTAACAGTAGCAGCAGCAGGAGAATTATCTAAAATAGCTAGTGTAACAGGTCAAGGTATAAGAGAAGCTTACTTAAATCAAATAGATGGAGTATTAGCAGCAGAACAAGAATCTGGAGTAAGATTAGACATTAAAGGAACATTAGAAGCTACAAATAAAATATCTGGTCAAATTAGAGCACAATTAGGAGCTAATCCTGCATTAATAGCTGAATCAGTAGCTCAAGCTAAAGCTTTAGGAATGGAATTAGAGGAGGTAGCATCAGCGGGAAAAGCATTATTAGATTTTGAATCATCTATAAGTAATGAATTAGAAGCAGAATTATTAATAGGTAAACAACTTAATTTAGAAAGAGCAAGAGCAGCAGCATTAACAGGTGATTTTGAAACTTTAACTAGAGAAATAAATGCAAATGTAGGTGATTTTTATGAATTTAGTAAATTAAATGTTTTACAACAAGATGCTTTAGCTAAGTCTGTAGGAATGAGTACAGACCAGTTATCTGAACAATTACTTAAAAAAGCAGATTTAAATAAATTAGCACAAGAAGCAAGAGCAGATGGTAGAGACGATATAGCTGCTAATTTAGAACAATTATCTGCACAAGATAAATTTAATGCTAGTGTAACAAAACTTAAAGGAGTATTTACAGATATAGCTTCTATCCTTACCCCTATAATTGATGGAGTTGCATTTTTAGCTGCAGGTTTAGCTGAATCATCTGTAGCTGCTGCAATTTTAGGAGGAGTAATGGCAGCATTTGCTGTAAATTCTATAATTGGAGCTATAGGTTCATTATTTACATCAGTTATGGCTATACCTTTTGGTTTAGGAATTCCTATAGCTATAGCAGGTTCTGCACTATTATTTAGTCAAATACAAAAAGCCAAAAGTGCACAATTAGCAGAAGGAGGTATAGTAGAACCATCACCTGGTGGTACTTTAGCAACCATAGGAGAAGGAGGTGAATCTGAAATGGTAGTTCCTTTAAGTAAAGCTGAATCAATGGGATTTGGTGGAGGAGGAATAAATAGGGACGATTTAATATCAGCTTTAAGAACAGTTGAAAGAGAAAAATCAAATCAAAATTTAATAATAAGAGAAAAAGATTCAAATTATGCTGATGCAAATCCTTTAAATAATCAGGGAAGTAGTTATGAAGTAAAATATGAAACAAGTTTCAGCTAATTTATATGTATAATAAAATAATAAAATAAAAAATTATGAGTTTAAAAAATAAAGCATCATTATATGATAGACATCAAAGAGGCACATTAGGACGTACAGTAGAAAGACCTGATGGTGAAGGACCAAATCCAGCTAATGGAAATTTCTTTACAGAAGAAGGACTTAGTGATTCTCCTTTTGATTCTGTAAGAGGACCTAAAAATGATCAACTAGTTAAATTACTAAATAAAGAAACATTATCAGGCAATTCAAGTACAGGAGTATATCAACCTGGTGAACTTGATTTAGATGGTGTTGATGGAGGAAATGGATACTTTCACGGTGTAGCTGATCCACAAAGATTTCAAGGATTAAAGATTGGTAATACAATTAAAAAAGATTTACATGAACACTTACTAACAGATTCATACACTAAAAATGGAGTAACAATAGGACCATCTCCAGGACCCTCAGGATTTTCTGATTTCCAAGATTTAGATGGAGGATTTGGAAATGTAATTACTACTGGTAGAAATAGTAAAAATTTCGGTGGACCATATGTAAATGGCACAGGACCTACAGACGGTCACTACTAAAAAACAAATTTAATTAATGGGGTTAAAAGATTTAAAATCAAATTTAGCGGGAGGAAACTTAGACCTTAGAGGAGCAAACCCTATAGATTGGCCTTCTCCAGAAGAAACCCCTTTTATGAAAGGCCCTTTATTTAACCTCACAGGAGAAGCCCCTCCTATCATAGATACTGTTACAGGTGGTCTTATAAGAGGGGGAGCAGTAACCCATGCAGAAAGAAATATTACAGATGTTTCAAGAATTTCTAAATTCTTAATTACCCCTAAAGGAATATCTTTTCTAGCAAAACAAGTAGGATTACAATTATCAAATCCTAGAATGGATAAACCTATGGCAGGTTTTATTGCATCATCAGATGCTAATCAAAGAACATATAATGCGGGAGTAAACACTTTAGCTTCAATAGGAACAGCAGGAACAGGAGTATATTTTAAAAGAGAAGGTCTTATACCAGGAACAAATGAAGGATATATAAACGCAACAGGTGGTTTTTTAGGAACTAACTTATTTGCAGATGATAAAGATCCAGATAGATTTAGATTTCAAAAAAGAAATAAACAAGAAAATAGATTACTTTATTTATTTCAAGACAAAATAGAGAATAAAACAGATAGCAGTGGGGATTTAAAAACTGGAGAAGAATTATATTCTTATCTTGGTGGTCCTAAATCTCTTTATGGAATTGGTAATACTACAATAAGAAGATACACAAACACAGGAGGAGCTATTAGATATAGAAACCATGAATTAAATGGTAGAACAACCGTACAAAACTTTTTAAGAACTTTAGACAAACCTGGTTTTAATTATGCTAAAAGAACAAAAGATCAAAATAGAACCTTTAATAGAGAATCAAGATTAGGTTTAGGTGATCCAGGAGTTGCATATAATGTAGATGAAAAAGGAAAACCAGTCAGAAACAAACACATAACTACAAAAAATGAAGATGGTACTTTAAAATACAATGTTTACGCTGAAGGAAAAGTAGACAAATTAAACATGATGGATGTTGTTAACATTGATGATGGTAATTTTTTAGGTGATGGTTTTAGAGATTTAATTCGTTTTAGATTTGAAGCTATTAAACAAGCATCCCCCACTCAAGCAGAAGCAATGGTATTTAGAGCATTTTTAGATGATTTCAATGATAACTATTCTGCTAATCATAATGAAATTAAATATAATGGTAGAGCAGAAAATTTTTACACATATAACTCATTTAACCGTGATATAAGTTTAAGTTTTAAAATAGCAGCTCAAACTCGTCATGAAATGATGCCTTTATATAGAAAACTAAATTTCTTAGCATCTAACACAGCTCCTGAATATAATAAAGATTCAGGTAGAATAATGACTCCTTACATACGATTAACAGTAGGTAGTTATTTAAACAGAGTTCCAGGAGTATTAAAATCAATTGGAATAACATGGCAAAAAGATTATCCTTGGGAAATTTCAATAGATAGTCCTGAAAAAGGAATGGATTCTCATATGTTAGTACTACCTCATGTTTTAGATGTTAGTGTTAGTTTCCAACCAATTCACAACTTCTTACCACAAAAATCAGTATCAGAATCACCATTCATATTACCTCATTATGATAATAGAGATGGATTAGTAAGTCCATTAAGAAAATGGATGTCACTTCCTTCAGAACCTAAAAAACATGCAAGTAGACAAGGTATTGAAAAATTAAAAGAAAAACATTTACCTCCAGAATTAGAAACACGAGAAACAGAACAAATGCCTGTAGACTTAGATAATTCACCAAGATTACCTACATCCACATTCCCACCACCACCACCAAGAGATCCTAGAACTAATGAAGAAATAATGAATGAAGTAGCTCCAAAATAATATGCCATACAGAACAGAAAATATAAAACAAAAACTTACTTCAAATAGAAAAAGATATTACAAAAATGTAAAATATCCACCAATATCTCTTTCATTTAATGACATTTATGTTACTACTACTTCAGGAGATAGATTAGACAATTTAGCACATCAATTTTATGAAGATGTGGATTTATGGTGGGTTATTACTACAGCTAATCCAGGTATTGTAAGACGAGATAGTTTTAATTTAAAACCTGGTATAGAAATTAGAATTCCTCAAGATATAGAAAGTATATTAGAGGATTTTGAAAAATTAAATGAATAAGTTATGTCAATATTTCAAGAAAGTTTTCAGTCATATGTAGATCTTCAATTAAAAATTAGAGAAGCCATATTAAAACATGGTAATACTAATAATAGATTTGGAAGCGCAGATATTCTTCATAGTACTATTGTAAAAGATGAAACTTCATCTACTGGTAAAGGTATAAATACTAATAATATAAGAATAGCTAATGGTGCTTTTTATACTAACACTGTAGAACGTCAATGTACTATCAGATTATCTTCAGGGATAGACATTAATAATTCTTCTGACACAGCTAAAAATTGGATTTTAGAAGCAGGAATTCTTAAAAAAGAAGGAGGACAAAGAGAAGGATTCATACATGGTAATCGAAAAGGAAACGCATATGGAGATCCTACTATATCTGCAGATGCAGATGATGGTTTTGGTATAGTACCAATGCCTGGTATTGTGGATGCTAACATAAGAACTAAATCAGCCTATGGTTCACTTAGAGAAGCTCAAGTAAATTTTGTTTGTCATAATAGACGTCAACTTGAAGTTTTAGAAAGGTTATATATGAGACCAGGATTTATGTTATTATTAGAATGGCAATGGACTCCTTACATTAATAATAATGGAAAAATTGAAAAACGTCGAAAAACATTAAGTGGTAAAAATGGAATATTTTGGGATGACACATCAACGTTTGATCAAATGCAAAAACAAATCCATGCATATAAAGAAGATACAGGTGGTAATTATGATGGTTTTTTAGGACTTTGTAAAAACTTCTCTTTTAAAGCAACTACTAATGGAGGATATGAATGTACTACTGAAATAATATCAACAGGAGAAATATTAGATGGTTTAAAAGGAAAAAGAAGTGGGTTTAGAACAAGAAAAGAAAATGGAGATTTAAGAGAATTAGACGATTTTGAATTTTTTATGGAAGCTCTATTAGAATTTGGTACTGAAACCAAAACACTTATAAAAACAAAGGATGATAGAGAGGATTATTATATAAAATACTCAGAAGAAGGCAAATATAATCCTTATGATAAGATGTTTGAGATCATGGTTGATTTAACTACATCTATAGATTCAAAATTTATTGGAGGAGTTCTTCCAAAGCTAAAAAATCCAAATTTAGGTAGATTAAGAGAAAAACTATATAGGTTTAATGAAGATGTAGTAAAATATGATGGGTTTTATGATAAAAAGAAATATATAGAGGATTTAAATCTTGAGAAGGATGAAAAAGATAATTTTTTTAATTATAAAAAACAAATTGATGAAATTAATAAAACTTTAAATAAATTTATTATTAAAAAGGGAGAAATAATAACTATTAATGCTGAAAATAAAACAACAATAAATAAAAATTTATTAGATGGTAAAACTACTATTTGTGGAATTAATAAAGTACCTGGATCTAATCACACATATGTTAGATGGGATTTTTTAGCACATATTATTAATAAATTCATTTTAGAAGAATATAAAGAAAAAGAAAACATAGCAGAAATAACCTGGACTCAAAAAATTAATGATACACAGTATTATCTTAATTATACTAATACTTTTGTAACTCCTCCCGTTCAAATCCCTAAAAATAAAGAGGACATTAACGAAAAATTTAATTTAGATAGTATATTAGGAATATCTTTAGACCCAAGTAAATGTTTATTACCACACCAGGTTAATCAATTTTTTCTAAATAAATCAAAAGAATTTCAAGATTCTGTTATAGTTAGAGGAGCTAAAGCAATAGCTAGTGATTATAGTATTGGACTTACATTTTTTAATGTAACTTATTTACAAGAATTATACGCAAAATTAAGATATAACGCAGATGGTAGTTTTAATAAAGATTTTAAAATTTTAAATTTTTTAAAAGAGTTATGGGAAGTAGATACAAATGCTGCTTGTGCCAATTCACATAATTTTCTTGTACATCATGATAAAGAAAATACATCACATGTAAGGGTAATTGATTTAACATATCAAACAGGAGATGATGGTTTACAACCAGATGATCTTTATCAATTTAATATTCAAGATAATAAAACTATAGTTAGAGATTTTAATTTTAATTCTACAATTCCTAGTGCTTTAGCATCTACAATGGCAGTTGTAGCTCAAGATCCTAGATCAATATCAGATATAGAAAGTGTAACAGTTAATAGTCTTAATAAAGATCTTACTAGTAGATTTTCAGCTTTTAATGGTGTTTATGATTATACAACTGAAAATTATGAAATAAGATTTCAAAAAGAATTTGACGTAATAGATTATGCAAGAAGATTATATAGATATAACCAAAATTCATTAACAGGAATAAATAATATACTTACAGTTGATGAAAGAAATAAACCACAACCAAAATCAAATTCGGAAGCAATGGGGCTTTACCAAAATCTAGAATCCACAGTAGAATTTTTACAAACTAGATATCCTTTAACTAATAAAGATGGAGAAGAATTTAAAATAAATGAAGAAATAAAAGCAGGAGCATTAAGAAAAAAAATAAAATCTCAAAAATCATCAATAATACCTTTAAAATTTACAGGTTTATTAGATGGTATAGGAGGTATAGTAATAGGTAATGTGTTTAAAATAAATAAAAATAGACTCCCTAAAGGATATCAAGGAAAAGATATAGCTTTTGTAGTACATGGTGAAAGTCAAACAATAACATCGGGACAAGACTGGACAACAGAAATATCAGGACAATTAATTTTATTAGATATAAAAGGAGAAGAAGAAGAATTTGAGGGTATTGTACTTTCTCCTAAAATAACAGACGAAATAGCAGACGCTATTGATCGTAATGAAAGTGAAGAAACACCTAACGCAGATAAGTTAAGAATACTTTTAAAAGCATTAAAATACACAGAAAAAGGGGAAGAACTTTCAAATAATGGAGACATTTCAGAAGAAATGTTTTTATATGCAGGAAGTGTTTTAGTAGCACTTCATAAAAGTCTAAGTAATACAGTTCAAATAGAAGTAACATCAGGTAATGATAAACATCACGCTAATTCCAAGTCAAGTAGACATAAAACTGGAAATGCTGTTGATTTTATTATTAAAAACCCTAAACCTAGAAATGTGAAACCTACTACTGGAAGTAAATATGATAAAAACTTATATAAAATAAATAGGACATTACGAGGATTTGTTGGAGCTAAATCTGCTGGAGGAGAATATGCATATTTAAATGAGTATGCTTTCCCCTCAGAAGGTGCAACTGGAAATCATTTTCATATATCTTATAAAGTTGGAGGTGGTTCTGAAGGAGGACCATCAGGCTTTAAATCTAATATTAAAAGTGCTTTCCAACAAAATTTTACAGGACCCCCAACTGTAGAAGGAATTGCTAGTGGATCAATAGATAATTTAACTTTATCTACTAGATTATTATATAACAACATGAAAGACGAACAAGGATTTACATATAGTAAAAATGATGAATTACAAATATTATCAGAATCCTCACTTGAGTTTTATATGCAGAGTCTTACTTATAATACTTATAATTCTCCAAGTATTCTTTCTCTTAATCCATTTAGATCTGATATATTTTAACCTATAACCTCTAGAAATATTATAAAAATGTCATATATCCCTAAATCAAAAATAATTGTAAAAATTGCTCAATTTTCTGACATTGAAGAAAATTTCTTTAGTAAATCATCACCTAATAAAGCATACACTGGTCCCTATATAGAAACAAGTGATGGTAGATATTTTATAGGAACTGATTTTACAAATAATGGAGGTGAATTATTTAAAAAACTAAATATATCTGCTAATTTTGGAACAGGAGAAGATTTTGATACTTATTTAAATTTACGACCAACCCCTTATAATTTTTTAAATAAAATAAAACCAATTCCTGCAATTAAAAAAATACCTACGGAAAAAGATTATGAAAGAGGATATTATAAAAGATATTTTTCCTCAAGAGTAAACCAACAATTTGGTTATAAAGAAATTAGTTTTAAAACTTATAATTCTATTGACCAACAACAAGGAGAATATGATCACCATTTACATGATGTAGGACTAATTAATTGGGCTATAAAAGGAAATGTTTATAAAATAAACCAATTAACTTTAATAGAAAAAGAAAAATCATTCCCTAACATAAGCCATTTATTTCCTATTTTAAATGAATTTCAACGTCCTGATTTACAAGTACAAACAGATTTAACAACAGAAGGAGAAGAATTATATTATGCTGATGGTACTGAATACATTGGTTCTTATCATATTCACCCAACAGAAGGACCTATGGAAGGGGCTAAACACATATTAACATCACATTCTAAATTATATTATTCTGATAATTTACCTATTCCCGCAAGAGATACTTCTGTAGATGAAGAATATAAACAATATTTAGAAGAAGAAAAGAAAAAAGCTAATAGAATTAGAAAAAATAATATAATTAATAGACCAACAGCCACTAGAGATCAAACAAGAACTACTCCTAGTAGAACAAACACACCACCTCCCACAACTACACCTAGTAGAGGAAGCACATCATCTCCTGTAGGAGGAAGTGGTTATTAGATAAAATTTTATTACACTGATGAGGTATGTTCTATCTTATCGAAACAAAAAATCAATTAAACCAATTAGAATTAAAGTTATCTTCTAGTCTATCACGTTATCTTGAATTTATTCAAGGCAATGACAACACACACCCCCAATTAGCAGAAATTATAGCTGTGTATCTTGACGTTGATGGTGAAGATTTTATTATACCATTAAATCATTTAGAATGTATAAATTGGGATAAAGATGCTATATTAAATGTATTGGCAAAG
>MDSV01109867.1_pt1 | contig 10907 bp, 5 predicted proteins | sample 810851 | NCBI WGS metagenome assembly MDSV01 (sample SAMN05326640, study PRJNA326480) | marine metagenome | isolation source: seawater | place: Atlantic Ocean: North East | collected 2012 | reverse complement strand
TTTAGCGACAGGGAGCCCCTAGCGATCCACTGCGCGCTGAGCTCAGCGGCTGTGTCTGGAATGAACGTCGTCGCCGTCCCCGACCTCTCTCTCGAGCGCGGTGGCGCCAGCGCGTGCGCAGGTTGTCTGTTTGACTGGTCCAAGCCGCAGGCGCTCGCGGCGGAGATCGACGTCGTCCTCGGGGCAGACTGTCTGTACGATCCTGCAACGGCTGCACTTCTTGCAAAGTGCTGTGCTGACCTCGTCGCCAAAACCAAAGGGGTGGTGTGCATTGCTGAGCCTGAAAAGGAAAGAGCGTTCGGGTGTCGCGCCGCCTTTCTGGACGCCTGCACCGCCGCCGGGGCGACGACACGGATCGTCCCTCTGCCAAAAGCTTCGAGCATCCACCCACCGACAGTGTTGGTCATCGCTTTGTGGGAGTGATGATTGACACACGCGTGCATGACATGAATACGTTGATACTGTATCATACGATACGCGTGCTAATAGACTATGAGTGCCGCTACGCCGCGTTTGTTCGTCACGGTGTTTCGTTTTCGTGCTCGCCGGCTTTTTTGTGTTTCTTCTTGTTTGAGAACTGCTCGGCGAGGCGCGCTTCGTGTCCCTGGAAAACCTTCAGGAACTTGGATTTGATGGCGTACGACGCCGCGGTTTGCCCCTCCAGATTGTTGCACATCGCGAGGGCCACCTGTTTCCACTTGCGAGATTCAGTGACCGCCTCCGACCCCCCTCGCGACTGAACCTCGGCGAAGAGCTTCGGCAGGTCGAGCTTTTCGCCGCAGAAAGTTGGAACTCGGAGTTTCCCTCCGCGTTTGCGATGCAACTTCTCGAGGAGCGATACGAACGACGCCTTCGAGCCGTCTGCTTCCTGGTCATCGTCCGATATCGGGTCCTCCAACTGGCCCTTGCCCCCCTTACGTTTCCGTGGCTTCTCAGCGGAATCGCGCGGCGATGCTTTCATCTCCCCGTTGCCGTCCTCGCCGTCATTGCCGTCGGAAGAGCGCCGCTCCTTTTTCTTCTCGCCGCGCCGCCTGATGGGCGCGGGTTTTGCCTCCGGGAACGGCCTGCCGTCCACGAGACCCCATCCCGCGATGCCCTCGCCGCCGTTCGGACGCACGCAGAAAATATCTTCGTCGTCGTCTTCCTCCGAGGCATCACTCTCGCTGTCTTCGGAAGAAGGTTCCTCCGCCGCGAGGTCCACCCAGTGTAACTTGCCGTACTTTCGCCGAAACTTGCTCGAAGCGCGGCTCTCCGGGTCGTCGCCGGCGGGCACATCGTCCGTTAGGCGCTCGCCGCCGCGCAACGCGACGACGGCGCGTAGAGAGGTGCGATACGTCCGAAGTCGTGTCGTCTCAGATCGAATGAGTCCCAACTCGCCCGACGCGAGGCCTGCCGACCGCGCGTCGACGGCGGCGCCGAGCCTCCCCGCGCTCTCGTACGCGGAGTGCGCGACGTCGTCGAATCGAGACGACGCCGACACCGCGCCCCCGCCGCCTTGAGGGCAGTAGTTCCCGGCGGACACGAGCGCAGCGAGCGCGGTGTTCGCGCCGCGAAGTACCTCTGCCACCGTTTCAACAGTCATCGGCGTCCCACCTGAGGCACGCGCCCCGTTGCATGCGAACCCGTTTCGTTTCACCGTCGCGGTGACGGCGTCGAGAGTTTGGCACATCAATCTGCCTAACCGGAGCGTCGCGGCGGCGACGCCGGCGGCGCGCTTGCTGGGGCTCCCGAGGATCTCGGAGGCGGGCATCGGCGCGAACGTCGACGATCGCATGTCCTTGACGACACGGTGCACGTGTGCGGCGAGAAGATGGAGCACCACGGCTGCGTCCGTCGCGGCCGCGGACGAAGGCACCGGGTTAGCGGTCGAAGAGAGGACTTGTGCGACATCCGCGAGCGTCGAAACCGCGGAGGCGGCGCCATTGTGCGCAAACGCGAGATGGTGCGCTGCTTCCAGGACACCCGCGCGCCTGGCTCGATCCACCGCGCAAACGTCGTTCGCTTCTGATATCTTGCCGACGATATCCTTGAGAAAGAAGCGCTCCTCCTCGGTGCCTGAAAACAAGCTTCGAGCGATCCGTCGGGCGTTCCCGAATGCGCGACGGACGCCGTCGCGCGTTCGTCCATCCGGATCGGCGCCCTCGCGTCCCCAGAGCGCGGCGGAGGCGTGCGCGGTGACCACCATCGACGCGCACGCGCCCGCGATCTCCTCGGGTAAAACAGAGAGAATGTTCGCGGCGAGTGCCAGCGCCGGCACGGCGGCTCGAAGCGCGCCGCACTCGGTGGCGCGCGCCGTTATCCAGTGTAACAGGACCAGGCGTCCGTCGGGCCCGTCGGGATCGTCGCGAACCTCCTCCGGAGTCTCCAAGTGAAGCGCCGGCGCTGCGAGCGCGGAGGTGACTGACGCTTCGAGGGGCGGGGGCGAGGGTGCTTGCGCGGCGGCAAAACACAATTCAAAGCATCCCGCCACGACAGAAGCGCGCGTGGACGCTGATGTGGATGCCCAACGCTCACCGCTCGCCGCTTCGGACGACTCGGTCCCGGGGTTCCCTGACGGCCCCGCGGTCCCGCCCGCGATGCGCTCGGCGAGTCGTCGACGCTTCTCGTCAGCGTCCTCGGTATCGGCGACGCTCGGCGCCAGACGCTCGGCGAGCTTCAGCGCCTTTCGTAAGATATCTCGAGTGACGAGCGCGCGGAGCGTGACGCTTGGATCGTGCGCACCGGTGGCCACGCGCCCCGTCGCGTCGCCTTTCTCGAGCCCAAAAGCCACAGAGACAGCCTCTGCAGCGCTCTTCACCACGCCCGCTTGCGCGCGCGGGTCCACGCCTCGCGTCTCATCTTCGTCTTCCGAGAGCACACTTTCGACGGCAGAGAGCCACGCACTGACGCGCACCAGTGGCGACGAGGATGTCGCCGCGGCGTGGTGTCGCGTCTCGTCGTTGGGTCCGCGCCGCAGCTCCAAAAGATTCGACAAGCGCCGCAGCAGCGCGTTCCGCGTCTTCGCCACCGGATCTCCGAGGTCTATGCCGTCAACGTCTAGGCAAGATTGCAACGCGTTGACCAGTGTGACCATCACAGCCTCTTCCGTCGCGTTCGAGCGTCTGGTGTCCTCCGAGTCCACCGGTTCAGTCCACTTCTGGTCCCTGAGGTCAGTCTCGCCGCGCATCACGCGCGCCTTGAACGCCTCGGGGTTGACGCGCGCCGTCAACACCAGATCGGCGTGGAACAGCGCGGATACCGTGTCCAGAGGCAGGCGCTCGCCGGAAGGTAAGCGCGCGTGCTCCCGCACGGTGCACACGGGCGAGCCCGCGTCCTCGCCTGAGCGCCACACGAGCGCCTGCGCTTGCAAGCGGGGCGCGAGCCAACCGTCGCGGATCGCCGCGAGATCGGCGGGTGCGAGGTACCGCGCCGCCGCTACGAGCGTTGCCGCCGCCGAGATCGCCAACCCGTGTGCGATCTTCTCGGTTTCCGAGGACGTCTTATCCTCGTCCGCATCCCGCGTCTGTTCCGCCGCGCTCGCCGCGTGCAACGCCCACCGCACCGACAACGCGACGTGCGATAACGGGAACGGCCGCTCGGGAGCGCTCAACACCGCGCGTAGCAACTCCAAACCCACGCCTCGCGCGCGCGCCGATCCGTTCAGTTTGCTCTCGATCGTCCCGCACAGCTCATCGCGACGGTCCTCGCTCCATCTCGAGACGCGCGCCAGCGCGCGCCCGACCGCGGACATCAGCGCCGTCGGCGCGCGCGCGTCGGGCGCGCTCGTCGCGCGCGCGGGCGGGGCGTTGACGAGCAAGCGCCACGCGCGCGCCGTCGCGAGGGTCGTCGACGGCACCGCGGAGAGCGCCGCGCTCAACGCGCGAGCGCCCGCCGAGGCACGGGCCGAGCGGCTGTCGTCGTCTTCGTCGACTCCGTCGCTCTGCGTGGCCCGCGTCCCTCGCGCCGCGCGGACGAGCGTCTCCAGCAGAGGCGCGAGCGCGTCGGTGTCGCGCGAACGCGTCGCGAGCGCGGCGACGAGCGGGGCGCTCTCCTCGGCGAGCGCCCACGCCCTGGGGAAATCCGCGCGTAAGAGCGCGCCGAGGAGCGCGGGAACCGCGTCGCGGAGCCAAGGGTACGAGTCCGCGGCGCCTTCGCCTCTCGCCGCCGACGACGCGACCGCGACCTCTTCGGCGAGTCTCGCGGCATCGCGCACCACGTCCGATCTGAGCGTCCGGCGCGCGACCGAGCGTACGAGCGCGGCTTCCGCCGCGCGTGCCGTCTCGCCACGACCGGTCGTGAAGCATCGAGCCATCAGGACCCCGAGGGTGAGCGCGTCGCTGGGAGAGAGCGCGCGCGCGCGAGCGCCATCGTGCACGGCCGTCACCCAGTGGTGGGCCCTCGCGTCGTCGAAGAGGAGTCCGCTGAGGTGTCTTGGGAAAGCGTCTGGACCGAGGTCCTGCATCGTCGGGTCCCTGTGCTCGCGAGCCTCACCGGAGCTTCATAATCTACGCGCAGCTGTCTTATTCCATCCTCGGCGCGCCGCGAACGTCACGCGCAACGCGTCCGTCTCACGCCCACCGGCGTGCTCGATTGTGTGTGCGATGGTTTACCATGCTCTTTCAAAAGTTTCATGTTTGTCGTTGTTTTCTTGTTGCGAAGTTCATTTACACTTTTTAAATACTAAAAACGCACTATACCAACGGTCAGAATCTCGCAAAAATGTATCATAGCCTAGTAGCTAGGAACTGCGCGCGACGCCGACGCGCTGCTCACCGCGGCGCTCTACTCGGCTAATCGTTCAAGGATGGTCTCCGGCGTGAGGTTGGTGACGTACCCGTCACGAACGTCCCAACGGAACGCAGAGTCGCCTTCGTTCTCCTCCGCGCACAAACGCGCGATCTCCGCCTGCACCGCATCCGGCCTGCTCCGCGTTTCGTCCAGGAGGTTGCACGCAATCTCGACGACGACGCCGCCGCGCTCGTCCTCGCCGTGAGGCAATGCCATGGCCTGCACGCCCGGGAGTCCTCCGCCGCGCTCGCTCAGGCGCCTGGCTATCCGGCGACCCTCGCGCACGGCGCGCGACGTCGTGTCCTCGCCTCCCTCCTCGTTCGCCGCTCCCTCCGTTTTCTCCGCGGAAGAAAGCGCGCGCGCTTCCCGCGGGGTGGCGCCCACCGGGACGTTATAGTTACATACCCAAGGCGTCGCGCCGATCATGACGATCCCGGACTCGGGAGGCACCTCACGCGAGCCGTACTCGGCGTCTACGGTACCGCCGTCCACGACGTGCGCGCCGGACCACGTCCCGGTCCCCGCGGTTTCGCGGAAGTACCCGTGCCGCCGGCGGAGATCTGCCAGCTCCGCGCCCTTCGCGCTCGCGGCGCCGTAGAGCAGCACGGGCACGCCGAAGCGGTCGCCGACGCGCGCGCCGATGCCGCGCGCGAGCGAGACCGCGACGCTCGCGTCCGCGTCACCCACGGCGTGGCAGCTGATGTGGTCCACCACCCCGCACCGCGGGTGCGTCGCGGCGTGGTCGCGCAGATCTACCAGGCTCAGCGCGCGCTCGGCGAGGGCCGTGGCCGCCGCGCCGAGGGGCTCCGCGGCGTCGCCTTCGTCGCCCACGCGCACGCCAAGGGTGAAGCCCGTGCGATTGTACTCGACGTCGCGGAACACGTTCACCACGCGCGCGCCGTGCGTCGCGCACGCGCGCTCGGCGGTGGACTCGAGCGCGTCCACTACGGACGCGTCTTTGCCCTCGGAGACGTACACCACTGCCACCAGCCCCCCACCGACTGCCCCGCTCGCCCTGCCGCGCGCCGCCGCGGAGGAGGACGTGCGCATCATGGTGAGACCGCGAAGAGCGCGCGTCGCCAGCGCGCTGGCCGCCATGCGCACGAGGGCGACCGACGCGCCGCGGGGAATGCGGAAAAGCAAAAAGTGACGTGGCGTGGCGTTTTCCTTCCGTCTCGGAAACGGAGGCGCGTCGCGGCGCGTTCGCCGTCGCGTTCACGCGAAGCCGCAATCGTATCGGCGCGACGCGACGCTTGTCGAAGCGACACACACACGGCTCGGAAAGTAGAGGTACAAAAATTACAAGCCCACGAGCCATATGGCGCGATGCACGTGGGCGTCGAGGATTACGCCCTGCTCCGCGGCGCTCAGCACGGCTCGGCCATTGGCGGTGAACGTCTTCGCCGTCGCCGTCTCCCCGAGCTCGAACGCGTCGAGCTGGGGTTTCGTGATGCGCTCAAGCTCGCGCACGCGCGCGCGGCGCGTGCTCATGTGCTCGTCGATGTTCTCGGGGACGCTCATCACCTCCACGCGGTGGCGCCACTCCTCTTCCCACCTCCGCCGTTCGCGGGGACCGCCCATCGCGGCGAGGATCTTCTCGAAGCGCTTAAGCACCGAGGGGTGCACGACGAACCTGTCGAACCCCCTGAGCTGGCGCTCGAGGTTCAGGGGATCCTCGAGCTCGGCGTTGAGGCACGCAGCGTGCTGGGGCTTCTTCGCCGCCCACTCTCTGACCGCGGGGTCATCCAGGAACGCCATGAACGACCCGCCCGCCGCCGCGCTCACCTCGGAGACGAGCGCGAAGAGCGCGGTGATGTCCAGGTTCGCCGTCGTGGGGGGCGGCGGCAGCGGAGGTAACACGCTTCGAGGGTCCAGGCTCGTGGACCCTTGCGCGCCGCCCACCCCGAGGGTCGTGATCCCGGCATCCTCCAGAAGCCTTGCTTCTGCTTCCCCGAGCTTCCCCGTGAGGAACACGCACACGCGCGGCGCGACGCCGTACGGCCGGAGGTTGCAAGGCGCTCTCGCGACTCGCTGCAGCTCGAGCGCCTGGTGCACCAAGCCCGCGGCGACCCGGCCTTTCTCGGCTTTGCACTCGATCCACAGCGCGCCGTTCTGCGCAACGACGTCCACCTCTACCACTTCGTCGTCCTCCAGCTTGGCGTCGATGGAGGGTGACCTCTTCGCGAACCGTTTGCGCACCGCCGTCACGCCGGGTGCCCACTTCGCGCACTCCAGCTCGAGTTGAAAACCGCGCAGGTTGTTCTCCAAGCCAGTCACCCCGCGCAGAGGGTCCGACGCGGTCTGGAGGCTCACGGCCACGTCTCTTTCTCTCGCCACAGCCCTTCGAAGCTTTTCCAGACCATCAACGTCGGGTTGCATCGCTTGGAAGTTCCCGATACGCTCGTCCAGAGCGTCGCAGCCGCGCACCAGCTCCACGCACCTCGCCGCGGTGCTCGGCGAGTGAGCGCTTTTCGAATTCTCCCGGCCGGCTTCCCTCATGAGGGTGCACCGAGCCGATGTACTGGTGCGTCTTCGAACAGGGCGAACGGAGTAGAACGCCCCTCGAGGCAGAATCGAATTCGCGAGCATGCGATGGCCGTTCACGCGCTTTGCGTCATCCTCGTCTTCGAGGGGGCTGGGTGCGTGTGTCGTTGTTGCCTTTTGCCTTTCAACTTTGGAAGCAAAGCTGTTCGCGTCGCCCCGGGCGAAAAAAAAATAAAAAATCGGGCCAATTTCCTATATGTCTTAGACTAACTGCCCATATGAAGTACTCCGATATTCCCTTCCCAGGTTCCAGCACCGAACTCGATCCCGAAAAATACTGTCTTCGTGTCTCGGGAGGTTGACCTCGCCGGACCACACTCTCGGGCGCACAGGCAGACACCGCACCGCGCGTGGTCTCGGATACGGACGGACGTGAAAGCGCTTGTCTGACCTTGACAGTTTCTGAGCAGTCGGGGTGAAGGACCCGCGCGCTCCTGCTGAACGCGGCTGCGAAAAAACCACCACCCGGTCGTTTCGTCGTTTGTTCCCCTCGCCGCTTCCGAGGCGCGATGGCGACCACCCCCTCTTCCGACGGTGGTAAGCCAAAAATCCCGGTCCCGGCGCACTTCTCGTGTCCGGTGTCCATGGAGCTAATGGTGGACCCGGTGATGGTGGTCACCGGCCACACGTACGACCGGTCGTGCATCCAGCGCTGGCTGGAGAGCGGAAACAAGACGTGCCCCGTGACTGGCATCAAGCTGCGCTCGCTCGAGCTCACGCCAAACTTCGCGTTGCGCATGGCCATTCAGGACTGGGCGAACGCGAACGGCATCGCGCTGAACACCTCGCAGCTCACGAGCGTGATGGAGAAGGCGGTGGTGAACACGGCGGAGGGAGAAGATGGGGTCGCGGCGTCCTCCAGGGTGCCGCACAGCGTCATCGAGGGCCACGACGAGATTGTGTGGGCGGTGGAGGCGACCGACGGCCACCTCTTCAGCGCCAGCGCGGATAAGACCATCCGGGTGTGGGACACGGAGTCCAGGCGGTGTTTGCACGTGCTCGACGAACACACCAGGCCGGTGCTTTCGCTGGCGATCAGCGAGGCGCACGAGAAGCTGTTCAGCGGATCGTACGACTGTTCCATCCGCGTCTGGGATTTAAACACGTACAGACGCGTCAAGTCGCTTCACGGCCACACCGACGCCGTGCGCGCGCTCGCAGTGTCCGGGGACGTTCTGTTCAGCGGGTCGTACGACTCCACCGTGCGCGCGTTCGACATACACACCCTGAAACCCCTGAAGGTATTGGAGGGACACACCGAGCCCGTTCGCACGCTCTCGGTTTTGGACGGGAAGCTGTTCAGCGGGTCGTATGACAAGACCGTCCGCGTCTGGGACGCGGTCAGCCTGGAGTCCCTCGCCACGCTGGAGGGACACGGCGACGCCGTGCGCGCGCTCGCAGCGTCGCCCGTGGACGAGTGCAACTACGTGTTTTCCGGGTCGGATGACTCCACCGTCCGCGTCTGGGACGCGGCGACGCTCAACTGCGTGGCGATTTTCGACGGCCACCAGGATAACGTCCGCGTCTTGACTGCGGATAGCAAGCACCTGTACAGCGGCAGCTGGGATAAGACCATCCGCGTGTGGGATATGCGCACGCTACAGTGCGTGCAGGTGCTGGAAGGCCACGTCGAGGCTGTTTTGGCGCTGACGGTGATGAAAAACCATCTCATCTCCGGCAGTTACGACACCACGGTTCGGTTCTGGAACACGGAATCGTTCGCGTGCGTGGGGAAGTTCGAAGGACACGAAGACGCCGTGCGCGTCCTTACCTCCACCGGAGAGGACGCGGAGACTGTCTACAGCGGGTCGTACGACGGCAGCATAGGGTTCTGGTCTGAGCCGATTGCGGTGGCGCCGCCGCCGTCCACTTCGGCGGGGGGCTCGGGTTTGTCGGACATGTCGGACGCCATGGCGGGCCTCAGCGTCGGCTCCGCGAGCTGACTTGGTCTTGATTTGCAGGAAAAGCAGCGGGACGTACATAGACCCGTGTAACGATTAGCAACGATACAGCACGATACGTAGCTATGTTCGTAACCATCTACGAAGGTACTAGACTATTCCTCGCGTCACCGCTCGCGTTCTGTCGTTTGCGTCACAACGGCCTCAGGCTGTTGACGTACGCGTACCGGCTGAATGCCACGAACAGTTTCCGGTACCATACCCACTGACTTCTGTGCAGACTCATCGCGCGTCTCACCTCCGTCGTGCTCGTCGCCGCCACCAACACGTGGGATTCCAACGTGAAGGACGCGAAGACGTCGCAGAAGGCGAGGAACTTTCGGAGTGGGTTGACCGTCACGAGCGCCCACGCTTCCGGCGACGCGGAGATCTTTCGCACGTCCGCTGCCCAGTGGCACACGCCGCGATACGTGGCGACGTGGTTGGGATGGCCGGAGACACCCTTCGCGTCGAACGTCAGGATGACAGTTGCGTCGAGACGTCGCACAGACGCCTCCACGCGTGCCGCGATTGTTTCCTCTGGCCACACTTCTTTGAATCCATCCTTCAACTTCGAATCGTTCACCAACTCCGAGGAGTCCACGCCGAGGAACTTCCTGGCGCTCTCGAGCTCCTTCTCGCGCACCGCACCCAGCCCATCCGCGTCACCGCTAGACAGACACAGGATATGCGTCCGCGCGCCCGCCCTGCGCAAAGCCTGGATGGTGGGCCCGAAGAACATGCTCTCGTCGTCCGGGTGCGAGATGACGAGCAGCACCCGTCGCCAGTTCGCGAGCGCCCCGTGTCTTCCCCGGACATGCGCCAATACGTAAAGGTTGAGCACAGACACGAAGAGCGCGACACTCAGCATCGGCAACCACGCGCCCGGCGATGCCTCGTCCAAGAGCATCGCGCCCGCTGTCCCGCGCGTCGAGTTGTGGAAGCAAACCTTGTGTCGGGTGGGACTTTTTTCGACGCCGCCACTGCAAAGACGACGCGCGTAGATTGTCGCGTGGTTCATGCATTCCACGCGTCTTAGCCTACCATCCTACTGCTCTATTCCTGACCCCGACGCGAGCGTGTCACGTCATCATCGGCACGACCCCAGTCCCCCTTGTGTCCACTGCCTCGCCGTGAAAGCACAGCATCTCTTCCCACACCTTCTGCCGCAAGTCGTCCTCGCGCAGCTCCTCGTCTTCGAAATCGAACTCGAACGGCGCCGGCTCCTCAGACGCGGGCTCGACGGTCGGGTCGTGTAGACTGGCGAGATACGGGTGCGCCAACGCCTCTTCCACCGTGATTCGCCGTTCCGGATGGAACTCCAGCATCTTCTGCAGCAGGTCGATCGCCATCGGGTTCGCGCCGGGGTACGTCTCGAGGAACCTCGCCTTCGGCGCCCGCGGGAGCGCGCGGATGTAATCCTTAGCTTTCTGCGACGTGATGAACGCCATGTCCGCCTCCGACGGCGACCCGAGGATTTCAATGATCAGGCGCATCTGGTGGATGTAGTCCTTTCCCGGGAACAGGGGCTTACGCCCGAGGATTTCAGCCAGAATGCACCCCATGCTCCAGATGTCAATCGCGCTCGTGTAATCCTCGCAAGACATGAGGAGCTCCGGCGCGCGGTACCACCGGGTCACGACGTACTCGGTCATG
>MDSV01118823.1_pt1 | contig 10908 bp, 8 predicted proteins | sample 810851 | NCBI WGS metagenome assembly MDSV01 (sample SAMN05326640, study PRJNA326480) | marine metagenome | isolation source: seawater | place: Atlantic Ocean: North East | collected 2012 | reverse complement strand
GATTGCGACATCAATATCAATCCTGTTTTTCCCATTCTTGGAATATCGATTGCTCCAAATTCTGCTCCATCAAACAATTGCACACTATTAAACCCTCCTATTTCCTTTAAATAATGAACTCCAATCATACCCGCATGATAAGAAGTTCCACATCCTAATAAAATAATATTATCCAGTTTTTTTAATTCCTCTTCGTGTTCATATAATCCACCCATCTTCACTTCATTTGTCGACATTAATCTACCACCCGAACTAATCGCTCGCAATGATGCATCTACTTGTTCATTAATTTCCTTAATTGTCCAGTAAGGGTATGGCGCAGGGGTTAATGACTCATTTACATTCTGTGCGCTCTTCTCCTTATAATCACATGATGTATTCATAGTAACACAACCTGTTTCATTATCACGTATTAACGTGCATATATCGTGATTGTTTAATACAATGTATTTATTGAATTGATTGCAAAATCCACTTTGTTCACTCGTTACCATCGCTCGTCGTCCATCAACACTTACTAAAAGTGGACTACCATGACGAGTGCAATATATTTTATTTGGTTCACCCTTATATAATAGAGCGATTCCCCATGTTCCCGTTAATTCTTCAGATGTTTTTTTTATTGCTTGTTCAACGTCTCCATATTCTTCGAAATAAACGGAAATCAAATTCACAATCACTTCGGTATCCGTTTGAGACTTCATTTCAATTCCTTTTTCCATTAATTGTTTTTTTATTTCTTGGAAATTCTCGATAATGCCGTTGTGAACAAGAGAAAATAATCCATCATGAGATACGTGTGGGTGAGAATTGGTGTCTGTTTTCGCACCATGTGTCGCCCATCGTGTATGTCCAATTCCCAAACAACTATCATATTGATTTTCGAATTCCGATAATTGAGTTAACGCAGATAATGTATCCGTTGAAGCATATTTATGAGTATGTATTTCTCCATCTTCAATGACTGATATTCCAGCTGAATCATACCCGCGATTTTGTAATTGGTATAATCCTGCTAATATTTGAATATATGCATTTTCATTTCCAATAAATCCAGTGATTCCGCACATAGTATACTATGAGACTATACTATGTAAAATAGCAAGATTTTTAACAAATAATTAACAATAACCTCCTTCACCCATTTTTATTTGTAAATATTCTAAATGGTCGGATGTGCTTGTACATTTTGTCGGAGCACATGAATTGGAACATTGGTTATCTTCTACTCCATTCGCATCATCGCATAATGTATATTTGGTATTAGGTTCATTATACCATACTTCTTGCGAAATGTGTCTATATCCCATAAACTCTTCGGGAACGTGCGGAACTATATCATAATAATGCGTCACACGTTTAGAATATATCGGATACGATTCAAATTTCCTCGCAAAATCTTCATTTCCAACACGCGGAGAACCAAATGTAATAAGTGATTGGATTTTATAATCCTTTTCATAATACAAAATATCAAACGCATATAATGTTCCCAACGCCGCACCCAATGAATGTCCAGTTATCAACAATTGTTGTGTATTATATTTCTGAGTCAACTTATGAACCGTCGTCTCTATATCTGGTCTCAAATTTTCAAATAAATTATAAATACCTTTTGCTACCGCTATATTTGTATCTTGATACGGAGTCGTTTTCGACACTTGGATATTTGCGATCCAATTCTGAATGTTTTCCGACCCGCGAAAACTAACAAATACAGAATCATATTCTCCATTATATCCAAATATGACTTGTTCGCCACTTTCAACCAAAATGTCGTCGTATGTATTACCGACATCACACGTATCACAATTCCATAGACTAGTTGGAGTCATACAATACGCAGCCTGAGATATATTCACTGCTACATGACTTAGATGGTCGTCATATGCTTGTGAAAGATGAAAAAGAGAAAAAATAAGTAATCCGATTCGAAACATAATTATACACTATTACCATAGTTACCTATTTTATCATTAAATTGTGTTGCTGTTAATGTATATTCTACCATTTTCATTCGATTTCTTGGACATGCGTTAAATAGGGTTTTATAAAAACGATAATCACCATATTGTTTGTCTCCCCACGAAGACATCTTCTTTAATGAATAATGAAAACATACTGACGCAGTATCAATTTCTCCTAAAATTAACTCTTTATCAAGTGATTTTGGATAAATTAATTTGTCGGGTCTTAAAAAACGCCAAACAGCTATTTTGTTCGAACCAATTTGATGATTTAACACCTCCAAAGTTCTTGGACCAATTATTATATCATCGTCGTCTAAAAACATTATATATCCGTCTTTTACCTTTTCTAGAAGTCGATTGCAATACAAATTAAACCGGTATTTCTCAGTGCTATCTATGTAAACGGGGAAAAAAGTGATTCGTTCGTCATTTTCATAATCATTGAGATAGTCTAATGATTTCTCGTCATCAAAACAAATATAAATATGATAATGTGTATATGTTTGAGAAAGAACACTTTCAATACATTTTTTAAACATTTCAGGTCGATTGCTTGTGCGAATTAATATCCGAAACTCTTTATTCGTTGTATCAGGATACGCGGTTAATGCTTCCGTCGCATTCTGTAAATTCTGAGTAAAACGTTCGCTCATGTTTTCTTTTGAAAATGCGCGACCCTCTTTCAGTCCGGATTCTATAAAATGTTTTAATGCATCACGTCGTGTTTTGAGTCCTTTTTTTCCTAAATCAGTATACGTTTCCAAATAAAAGTTATGGTCAAATACATCATCTAGATTGATTCCTGTTGTAATCGCATTCTTGTTTACCATTTCTTCATATGAACCATATCGTCCCTCTTTTCGCCCAGTCCTCATATAATGCAATAATGCATCACTGCGAGTTTTGATTTTTTCATCTATTAAATCGGGGTAAGTTTCCAAATAAAATTCATAGTCAAATGCTACAGGAACCACATTTTCGATATTATCCTGTTTTTTTGTAGGTTGACGCATATTGAAAAACATGATTGATTTACTAATATTAAAATATTACCCTACATTATATGTCGCAAATGTCGGTAATTATTCTCGCAGGTGGATTGGGAAAACGTATGTGTTCTCCTCTCCCTAAAGTATTGCATAAATTGTTAGACAAACCCATGTTGGTGCATGTTTTAGAAAATGCCCTTACACTTTCACCAAGAATGATTTATATCGTGGTGGGTAAATACGAAGCAATTATACGCGAAACGTTGGAACAATATATGAACATCGACAATATCGTTTTCGTAAATCAACCCGAAGCTTTAGGAACCGGTCACGCAATTCAATGTGCACGTCCTTATATGTTAGGACAACCCGAGTCAGACCGTGTATTGATTTTATCTGGCGACGTCCCTCTTCTAAAATCCCAAACAATGAAGGACGTCATGGAACGCGCAGAAGAACCCGTTACAATTATGACTTCCACTGCTGAAAATCCCCATGGATATGGACGTATCATTACCGATAAATACAATAAATTTGTGAAAATTGTCGAAGAAAAGGACTGTAATAACCAAGAACGTGAAATCGATGTCGTCAATGCTGGCGTATATGCGTTTCAAATCGGTTTGTTGTGCAAATATTTGCCCATGATATCAAATAATAATGCTCAACAAGAGTATTATTTGACGGATTTGTTTGAAATCGTTCGAGAACACGAATCCATGGATATTGGTATGTATCATTTACCCGTTGAACAAAGCATCGAATTAACAGGAATCAACACCAAGGAACAGTTGGAAGAATTAGAGGCGTCATTGAGGAACAAATAATGGTTATTTTGATTCACATTTACCGTAATGTGCACCTTTTTTCCCACGACGTTCTCGCGTGTTAGTCCACTTCACCCATTGTTTAGATGTGTAGCGACGTTTTTTCGTATTGCGACGTTTACATTTGCGCGATAAAGCGCATATATCTTTGTCTCTCGACTTTTTACAATATTTGCATAAACAATTATATAAATGGTGTTTTCGCATGGTTTTTCTAAACTGCTTTGTAGTGTGATTACCTGTTTTTGAGGACCCGTATCCTCTATAACAAATCGTTCTCCTATGACCAGTCATCTAGTATATGTGGATATTTTTACATATACTTGCTCATCTCCGCACCCTTGCGAACATAACCACATCTTTCATAAAAGCCCGTATTCTTATCATCGCAATCCAAGATACATTTATAACACTCCAAATCCTTCCCTATATTGCTTAAATATTCAATCATTTTCTTGCCCAAACCATATCCCCGGCAACTTTCGTCCACAACTATATCCTCAATATGACCAACTTTTCCATAATTTCGAATCAACTTTTGTTCGACAAATATAGTTCCCGATGCGACTATCTTATTCGTTTTACAATTTTCTATCACATGTATTTGATGATTCTGTCCAAGATTGCGAAAAAAATCGTTCGTTTGTTCTAAATTCATGGTTTCGGGGTCGATTTTCGTTAATTGACCTAACAATTTATAATACGATTTGTCCATATCATTACGGACAATGGGACGTATCCAGAACGTCTCGTTTTTTATCATGTAATATTTTTCGGTCGTTACGATGTACGTTTTATTATTGATACGTGTTTCGATAAAATCTCCTATCTTTTTGTGAACAATATCACATTCATCTTGGTCTTGACACTCTACATACAAACGTAATGCATTTTCCGTCCCTGATGCACGCACGAATGCACGGCATCTGTGTTCTTGAATCGCACATAATCTCATGATATAATGCTGTAAAAACAATGGTTGTATCAGTTCCAATTCATTTTCAGTAGATTTAAACACGTTCTTATCCAAGACAACACATTTACTCAATTTCGATGGATATTCGGTATATATTTTCATCCAGTCTTGGACATCCCATTTTAAAACTTGTAGAATATATAGAGTTGCGAACAAATCCATCACTCCATCTCCTATTACTGGATGGAAAAATTGAGGTAGAGTCTCTATCTCCGGAATAGTGGACCGAAATATAACATTCCCGTGCCCATTTTGTTCGAAATATACACCCACATCGTGTTTGAGTGCTTCATGATGCAAGTGTTTTACACCCGTCGCTGTGCATACATACGACACTTTTATACTTTTGGGAAACGGTAATGACTTCACATATTCAACGCATGCATTGTTCGTGTATCCGGTGTATATATACCCAATAGTCAAATCTTGGTCACATTTAGCCAACTGTCTAGATAAATAAGTAAACACGAGCGCAGCAATATAATCTCCGTTCAACAATTGTAATTTGTCGTCGATTTGAGAATAAAACACAATGCGGTCGGCGTCACCGTCGAACGAGGCACATAATTCCCCTTGTAATTCCGAGTCAGACATCCCATCTATCACAGGAGACGTTTTATGTGTGCATACATAATCAGAACTACATAAATGGTTGAGTTTAGTCGGAGTTTTCCAATCATTATGAATGAGGGTGATATGAGGATTCGCTACTGATTCCATAATACGAGCACCAATTCCATTCGCACAATCCAAGAAGCATTTTGTATGCACCATTTTTGACGCATTATATACATATTCTAAATAAGACGATTCTTCAAACTCATTCGAAAACGCATAATGTAATTGAGGAGTTGATACATGGGGGGCAATATGATACGGGAAATCGTGGTGAACATATATTATCCCTTTCACTATCAAATCACAAATCTCTGGACTACTATTTCGAGAATCATATCCAATTTGTATCTTCACATCATCATCTCGTAATTTGTAGATGCATGGGTCGCTTATTTCCGCAAAATCCTCGATTTCCTTATTTACGTAATCCTCTAGATATTTCTCAATCTCATTTGAAACCATATCACCGTGTTCGTCCATAATTTTTACACCATTATCATCATAATGGTTATGGGACGCCGTAATCATAATTCCAAACGATTTTTCAGAACGCGCGACTAAACGCGCCATAGCTAGACCGATTTTCTTGGCTATTGAAACGATTTTTTTATGATGGTCACGAAAACCCGAAGTTCCGTATCTCATGGGAATGAATTATACAGTATTCTTACAAATTAAGCCATACAATGTTTTTATTACCGCACGGTAAAATAACATCTTTATTATATATTATGAAGAAACCGAAACAGAACATAATCTTACATGCTAACAAAAATATAGAACACAGTCATTCAAATATGGTCATACACCGTATCGCACAATCAAAATCATATGTTGAAAATATTGATGAACATACTCCACAAAGAACAAGATGTAAACCATCTTTTTCACTAATAACACATATACCTTCGAAACAAGTGCGTAAAAAACGAAATAATCGTAAAAAACTAAACTCCTCTATCCCTGTTCATAACCAAAATTGCACAGACCTATTTAGTGTTGTTGTTAAAGATTCCATTGAACATAAACATTCTATATGTGACTCTACACAAACAGACCTTGATAAACTTAGTCAACAAAATAATCTTCATATTGCACAATATGATACCCTGTTTTATCAAAACAATAATCTATTACGTAAATTAAAAAAAAACGACAACATTCGTCAGAAACAATTTGATAATTTAATCAAACATATCAAAACGCAAGATAACACTGATAATTCACAACAAGAACAACTATTACAGAAATTAGAAAAACATGACCAGAAACGAGAGAAACGCCATATTCGTCTATTAAACAAAATCAAAAAACACGACAATCTTTTTGATAAATTGTTACTACTCAATCAAGCATGCAAGAAAACTCCCGATAGTCAGTTTGAGGAATTAATGAAACAATTATACGAAGAGGCTGGTGAATCAATTGAAACTATTTTGGAAGCATTTGTGAATGAAGACGATTCATTACCTGTATTACTTGAACATGAAAATTATGCGCGTTTAGCTGATATACTGCATTCGTTGAAAAACGAAGACAATGTATTGTTTGAAACATTTAGGCAATTGCTTGTAGATTCAATTGAGGGAACTAAGAAAAGTGATAATAGACAGGGTGAGCAAGATACTGAATATAAGAAACTACTTGCGCTTTATAATACATTAAGAGCAGAATATGAACAAGCACCGCTATTTAAGGTCGAAGCTGATTTGGATACTGCAGCAGAAGTTTTACCTGAAATTACAGAATATATTCGTCGTGGTTATAAGTTGGTTAATGAATTTGGTAAATTAATTCCGATTGATATGAATGTATTAGCCGAGATTCGTGCAGATATGGGTATCGATTAAATCTTTTTTTATGTGAAAGGTTTCTTCTGAGTGTATAGTATAAAATGCCTACTTTCTACCTCTCGAACTTGAATCCCGGTTCTACAGCTCTTGGTGACGCCGCTGCCTTTACTGGTGCTGTAACTGCTCAACCCTCCACTAGTTCTGCGAATCAAACCGGCACAGCCCATACTGCTGATGCCGCTAGAGCTTATTTTAGATACTATACCAATAGTAACAGCGATACTGTCGCTTTTGATGTTTCTGAGGACGAAGTTGACCTCAACAACCATGGATATGCAAATGGTAGCCAGATCGAATTTTCAGCTGTTACCAATAGCGGCGGTGCAATTGTCGCCAATACTAAGTATTACGTTGTAAATACTGCTACCAATACTTTTAAATTGGCTGCTACCGTCGGTGGTTCTGCAATCACAATGGATGGCACCGATGGTGCTGGAACCATATCAACCTTGGCTGTAAACGGTGTTACTAGCGGTTCTAATGGTACTTTTGCATTTACTAATCCTGCTGCACTTCAAACAGATTTTCTTTCTTTATTGGCTACTGAAGTGTTCGGTAGTAGTGAAGCCGCTGACCTTTTTAGTAATACAGCTACTCTTCGTACTTCACATGATACCGCTGTCGCGAGTTGCATAACCAAATTACAAGGTTTAGTTAATACATCAGGTGCAGCTGCAAGCTCAGAATTAATTGACGCTATGATGTTAGCATCAAACGCTACAAACCACCGTTTTACATTACCTTACAAGGCTTCCATGAGAACAGCTAATGATATTGTTACAGCTGATGATCTTAATGTTGCTGATTTTTCGTGCACATTTACAGATTCTGGTAATCTAGTAACTACACCAATTGTTCATGGCCTTTCTGCGGGTGATAAAGTATTTTTTACAGATATAACTACTACAACCGGTATTAGCACTAATACGATATATTTTGTTAAGGCTGCTCCATCTACTACAACATTCACATTAACAGCTACTGAAGGTGGAGTCGTTGTAGCTTTAACAACAGATGGTCATGGTGGTTTCTGCGCTGCTCGTTCCGTTACATTTACAGTATCAAGCGATTTAGTAGGACTTACTGCTCACGGTTATGTCGCAAATCAGAAGATTGAATTTAATAATGTAGTAACCACAGGTGGTGTTGCAGCTAACACAACCTACTATGTTAGATCTAATAATCTAACTGCTAACTCTTTCGAAATATCTACGGCATCTGGTGGAGGTTTACTAACTTTAACAGGCAGTGACGGAAAAGGTGCTATTCGTGTTGTCCCATCAAAGGTCGATGTTATTGCACAAGCTGTAGTATTAACAGACGCCACCGATAAAATTACTTTATCATCTCACGGATATGCTAATGGTGACCAAATTCAGTTTGCTAGAATTTCTAACGCTAATAATCTTACTGTAGGAACTATATATTACGTTGTGAGTTCAGACACTAATGATTTCCAGGTAGCAACAACATCTGGAGGTACTGCTATAGCTTTTGGTACCGGTTCTAATGGTGAAGCTCTTATTGTAAAATCTATGAACGTCGCAACTCACGAATGCATCTTTACAGCTGCAACCGATTTAGTTACATTCCAGTCTGGTCATGGATATGTAGATAATGATATGATTACTTTCTCATCAGTCAATACAACAACTGGTATTAGCGTCGATACACTCTATTATTTAAGAGATAAGAGTGGCGACACTTTTAAATTATATGAGAACCGCACTGGTGGATCTGCATTAACATTAACAAATGATGGTAATGGTATTATATCAAAGACCGTTCTTGGTGCCAACAAGACCTACTATACCGATACTCAAACAAGACATGTTATGGGTTTGACTAGTGGTAGTGCCCAAGCTGCATTATCAATGGCTCTCAACCCTGTTCAAGCAGCTATGTTAAACGGCTCCTTAAATGATTCCACTAATCCCACAGAAGTCCCATTAGAAACCGGCGATGTTCTTCGTATGCTATTCACTGTTACTAGCAAAGGTGATCAAGAAGATACAAGTGGAGACTCAGTTACTGCTACCCAAACCTTCTTTTTAGATTATACATTAACTTAATTTCATAGTAAATAATAATAATAATAAACGATTTTCAATTTATTATTATTCAAACCGTGTTATTTTTCTTAAAAATATATTTTAGACTAACAGTATATAAAACAAATGCCTACATTTTATTTATCCAATCTTAATCCTGGATCGACAGCCCTAGGCACAGCTGGTGAATTTGGTGGTTCTGTTACAACTCAACCAGCTACAAATAGTACAACTCGTGCAATAAATGTTACAACGGCAACTGCCCAAGCTTTTTTTAAATTTTATATGTCCGGTGGAAGAGTAGGTGTATCTTCAGGTAGTAATGGTACTTTAACATTTACCACCCCCGATACTACACGTTCAGATGAATTTCTTCAATTATTAGCCACCGAAGTATTCGGTAGCAGTGAATCGAGTGATTTATTTAGCAATAAAGGTGCAATAGTTACTTCATGGGATTCGGCTACTGCTACTGCATTAGGTTTATTAAACGGGCTAATTAACACTGCTGGTGCTTCTGCATCTTTAGAATTGGTAAATGCTATGTTCCATACTTCAAATGGAACTATTAATCGATTTACAATGTCTTATGGTTTTATAGGTAGCAGCGCATCACCATTAGTAACTGGTACAGGCTATGCTATTACTGGAGGTAGCGGTTCAGGTGCAAAGGTAAATGTTACTATGAATAGTGCGGTTACTTATACAATTACTGCTTCCGCCAACAAATTCACTTTGAATGGTCATGGTTTTTCAAATGGTGATACAGTTTATTTTAGTTCTATCACAAATACTACTGGTTTTTCTATAAACACTACCTATTATATAGTAGGTGTAAGTGGTGACGATTTCCAAATATCTTCTACATCTGGAGGTAATGCATTAGCTTTAACAACTGATGGTTCCGCTCAAAAAACATCGGTTAAAAGTATCACAGTTCATACATCACCCACCTCTGGTGCTTTCGCAAAAGGGGAAACTATCACCATCACGGATGGTTCCTCAAACACGGCTACTATTGCATTGAATAGTTATCAAGCCGCCTCACTTAACGGAACATTAGCGAATAATGCAGGCACTGAAGTCCCATTAGAAACCGGCGACGTAATCCGCGTATTGTATACAATTACTAGCAAAACTGATCAAGAAGATACAAGTGGTGATGCAATCACTGCTACTCAAACATTTTTTGCCGATTACACATTAAATTAAATTATTTACATTGAAATATTGCTAATCAAAATTATATATTTTGTGTAATACCATATTATAGAATATTACATAAAAAATGCCTACTTATTATTTATCCACTCTCAATCCTTCATCGACAGCTCTTGGAACTGGAGGAGATTTTGCAGGTTCTACAACATCACAACCAATAACAAATAGCACAACACGTGCCCTTACTATTACTACGGCAACTGCTCAAGGCTATTTCAAATTTTATATGAATAATGGAAGAGTTGGGGTAAGAGTAAATAATGGTAGCGGGGGATTTGCTTTCTCCACTCCCGATACTACTCGTTCAAATGAATTCATTTCTTTATTGGCGAAAGAGGTGTTTGGTAGTACCGAAGCGACTGATTTATTTAGCAATAAAAGTGCAATTACCTCTTCGTGGAAT
>MDSV01020761.1_pt1 | contig 10908 bp, 8 predicted proteins | sample 810851 | NCBI WGS metagenome assembly MDSV01 (sample SAMN05326640, study PRJNA326480) | marine metagenome | isolation source: seawater | place: Atlantic Ocean: North East | collected 2012 | reverse complement strand
TGCGGACAAGCCGGATGAGTCATCTGAGGAAGAACAGACTGAAGAATCACTAGAAGAAGAAGCATCGACCACGACTACAGCCTCGGCTACATGGGCTGACGGCGATGACCCTTGGGCAGATTGAGGTGGGTAAATGGCTGGATTGGCCCATGGAGGGCACGGTCCGGTTTTGATTCCTTTTTTCATGGGTGGAAGCGCGCTGATTATTGGCGCCACCATTGATTCATTGTACGGACTCATTCCTTTATTTGCGATATTTTGTTTCATGTTCTCTGCTTTCTGCGCCAATTTCTGGCGTGATCCTGACCGCCCTATTCCTCGAGAGGATGGGGTTCTTGTCAGTCCTGCAGATGGTCATGTAATGTTCGTACGAAGAGAGAGGGCAACAGGTCGTCGCCCCTCCAAAATTGAGGAGGAATCGGGTAATTGTCAATCGGACACGTTAACGGGCATATGGTTTCCAGAACCATCATCAGCCCCTCTTCTGTTTGAGACAGAGCAGCGATTTCAATCTGTGCCGGAAGGCGAAGAGTCGCCTACGGATGTGTTTCGAATTGCAATTTTCATGTCTCCACTTGATGTTCATGTCAACCGTTCACCATGTGCCGGGACTCTACTTCGGATGGAACACCGTACTGGCAAGGGGATGCGACGAGGTCCTTTTCGTCCAGCCTACAAAAAAGAAAGCCAATACAACGAACGAGTGCGAAGTGTTTTCTGCAGTGAATCCAATACTATGATTGAAGTTACACAAATTTCTGGAATTCTTGCACGGACAATTATTCCATGGCTTGGGACGAATACGAAAGTTCGGCGTGGGCAACGCTATGGAATGATTCGTTTAGGTTCTCGAGTGGATATTCGTGTCCCAGCGATTCATTTTTCACCGACTGTTATATCAGCTGAAGAGAAGAATCCCAATCATCCAAAAGGTGAATTTGTTCAAGCCGGAACAACTGTTTTGTTTCGAGCACGAAATCAAGTTGACTAAATCTCCGGTGGATTGAAACATGAACGGTTAGCCCGATGTCTAGGGGAGAACATGTCTGCGCCAAAAACGCTCACACTTCTTGGAGAAGGTAAGAAAGGTGCGCGTATCCACGATTTGGTGAAAGCTCCAGCGAATACTCCGTGGGCTCGTGCTCGTCAACAATCATGGGATGCTAGCGAACCTGCGACGGTGTATTTCACTCCGGAAACTCTTGCTGATGGCACACCTTGCAGTGCAGTTACCGTTATTCTGCGAACCAAAGGTTGTCATTGGTGGTGGTCCAGTGGTTGTACCTTTTGCGGGTATTTTAACGACACAAGAGACGATGTCACGAACGACGATCTTCACTCCCAATGGCAGTATGCATTGGATAAGTTTGATGATTTCAAAGACCATGCAATGGTGAAGGTTTACACGAGCGGCTCGTTACTTGAAGATAGAGAAATACCTGTGGAATTTCAGCAAACCGTGTTATCAGATTGCCAGAGGCTTGGTAAAGAATTGATTGTTGAAAGCCGATGTGAACAGTTAACAGATACAAAATTAGCATGGGCCAAGCAATTCAATCAAAGCTTTGCTGTTGCCATTGGGTTGGAAGCCTATGACGATGAAGTACTCCGTTTTCACGTGAACAAGGGATTCTCAACCAAGGCATGGGATAGAGCGGTTGATAATCTCAAAAAACACGGTATTCGAATAAAGACATATCTTATGTTCAAACCACCGTTTATGAGTGAAGCAGACGCTTTGAATCACGGTGTAAAGTGGATTGAAGATGTTGCTCACAGGAGCGATGAAATTTCAGTCAATCCGATGAATATCCAACGGGGCACCATCATCGACCGGTTGCACAGGAATAACGAATACCGGCCTCCATGGCTTTGGTCTTTGGTTGAAATGATTCGCCGAGCACATCCGACAATACATCCTGAAGGAGGAAAAAACGGACATAAAGACCAAGTTTGTCGTTTGATAATCCATCCTACTGCAGGGGGTAAAATTCGAGGCGCACATAATTGTGGCTCTTGCGACTCTGAAGTGGTTGCGGCGATTGAACGATATGCAGTTTCAGGTGATTTGGAAGAATTCACAGGCCTTTCCTGCTCCTGTGAAGCGGCCTGGAGGGAAGAATTGCTCCTTGAGCAAGCACTTCCCACCCCTCTTGGAATCTCTAAACCTCGAAGAGGAAATACACTTGACAACCTTCGTTCTCTCTAGCGTTTTTCAATCGAAGAAATCCTCTTTGGTTGGAGTGAATGTTTATCACCGCATTGCGAGTGGGAGGATTGACCCCTACGGGGTCATAAGTGGGTGAATGACTATGACCAATGCTTCTACTTTACCTGATGTCACTGTTGGAACCGGAGAACCGTCGAGCAGTCGTGTCTTTTTGACACTTTTTAGTGTGACACTCCTCGGATTGCTTGCCTTATTCTCAAATGTTTTTGGCTGGGATACAATTCCATTGCTTGGAGAACTCGTACCCCTCATCGGAAATCTTGGTGGAAGTGGAATTTGGTATTACCTCATTGGAATTCTTATTGGTTTGGGCGCAATAGTCGCCTCTTTGCTTAGCGAGGTCATCGTCGATTAGGAGGTGTGATGTATGGAAGTCGTGTTTATTTCTACAGCTCTAATGGTCGGAATACTGGTCCTTGTTTCAAATTACATGGTCAAAGGCATTGGTGGGATGGCAAGCCCATTGCGCCAAATCGGTTTGTTCCTCCTCAATAAAGCACCTGCTGGACTTATTGACTTGTTCAAGGATAAAGCAGGCAGTGGTACCAAGACTTGGATGCGATACGGCATGGCTTGGTTCTTTATGGCAGTGCTCGGTACTTTCCTCGGCATTTGGCATCGTTACGACCCGACTGCTCTCAATTCACTTTCGAGTGTAGGTTGGAGTTACGATGACGGTTCGATGCTTACCGATTACACCCGAATTTTCTTCTCAACTGCGATGAATTACCTCCTTGTTGGCGCAGCTCTCGTTGCCGTCTCACGTTCTTCGAAGGGGCGCCTCGCAAGTGAGGCCAGCGCATCCATGGTTGCAGCCCTGTTGACTGCATCCACAATCGCAGTTTTGCTTCTACCTGCTGTATTTTCATTCCTAACAATTGAAAATGAGGCGGCAATTTTGGAAACACTGCAAAATATTTCCATGCTGCTGCTTTCTGCTATGCTCCACCTAGCACTTCTCATCAATATCTTCATCACTCTAGGTGATCGTGAACACGACGATATTTCACCAACGACATGGTTCTTGGTCCTCGCTCTTGTTGCCAAAATAACCAGCATGTTGTTTATCTTCTTTGGAGAGATTGTCGATGCTTCCCAAATGGTCTGGATGGCCGAACGAGTCCTCAATGGCTGGGTCCCACTTGCGCTTATCTTTGCCGTAGCTTACCACATCATTCCTTTCACTGCCGGGAAACCCGTTTGGTCTGCATCAATGCAAAAAGCGAACATGCTGTTCCTCTTTGTCACCATTCCGCCTTTCTTTATGTCGTCAGCAGATGCCGGTGAACTGCTGCAAAATGTCGGTGCGATTCTCATGGCATTGGGGCTACTCCCGTTGTTTGCTGGTTCCGTAAATATGGTTGCAACTGCTGCTTCTAACCCTGAAAAGATTGTGAAAAACCCAGGAGCATTTGCTGCTACAGCAGCAATGATGATTCTTCCAATCTTTGCCGTTGGAGGATTCTTCACTGGTATGGATACTTTTGTGGGAATGGACAAACTTGGCAACATGGCTCATACTGTCGATTCAGGATTTATGTTTACTGTTGGAGGACTGATGATGCTCGCTGCAATATTCACCTCATATCCGCTGACTTCTCAAAAGCAACTGGCCAAAGCCAGCAATGCGCAACTTGCGGTATGGTTTACAATCATTGGAGGCCTAGCAGCAACAATTTCAGCATTAATTGGTGACTTTACCCAATATGGGGTTTCAAATTCAGGCGTTGAAGATGCAGTTGCTTCAACTGGCGGCTTCTATCTTGTGTCCGCCGCATTGTTTTATCCAGTAACAATTGGTGTAATTCTTGCTGCACTTTCCATGATACACACTGGCCGTCCGAACAACGCTTCCCTTACAGAAGCAGTGGCCTCTACAGACATTCAATCCTACACTTTGGTTGAAGGTTCGACAACCATTCGTACTTTACTTGGCCGTGGCGTTGGTATTGATACGAAATTGAACATTGGCGAGGTTGAAGAAGATGAAGGTGGTTCTTCACTCATTCGAGTATCTGCTCAACTGCATAACGATGAAATTGTAGAATATCCTATGCCTGAGGAATTGGTTATGCTTGCTCAATACCTCAAGCAATCAAAGCAGACCATTTTCGAATTCTTCAGTTCGATTGATTTGGATGGTTCCGGAGAGATTGACGGTTATGAATTTAGAGAGGCCCTCTCCAATGCGAACATTGCTGACCTTCCTCCATGGGAAATGGGGCGTTTGGTTTCAGCGGTAGACTTGGACGGAGACGGCCGTTTGAACCTCCCAGAATTGGACATCATGCTCGTCAAGATTCGGAATGAGATTCTTGATTCTGAAGAAGAGTAACTACGCACAAAGGTGTGTTCACAGTGAAGATTGGACTCGTTGGCAAACCGAATGTCGGCAAATCAACTTTTTTTAGTGCTGCTACCTTAGCAAAAGTCGACATTGCCAATTATCCTTTTTGTACGATAGAACCGAACGTTGGGGTTGCATTTGTCGCCGCCCGTCTCCCATGCCCTTGCAAGGACCTCCGATTACGACTCGAATCTGAAGGCAGATTGAAACCAGCCGATGCAGAAGATCCGCGTCAGGGAAGTTTGTGCGAACCTAGGACGGGAACATGTGTAGCGCATCGTCGGTTAGTCCCATGCTTTTTGGTGGACATTGCAGGTCTTGTTCCTGGGGCAAGTGAAGGCAAAGGAAGGGGGAATGCTTTCTTAGCTGATTTAGCGAATTGCGATGCTTTAATTCAGGTGGTCGATGCTGCTGGCAGCACCGATATTGAGGGTAATCCTCAAGGAAATCAACAATCCAAGGAGGTTGCACAACAACGAATACGTGACGAGGTTGAATTTTTGAGTAAGGAACTCGATGCATGGATCTCGGGCCTGCTGAATGATGGTTGGACTCGTGGTGTTCGAAGAGTTCAAGCCGAAGGTGAGAAAGGACTTGTGATGTATCTTCAAGAGCAATTAACAGGTTTGGGGGCAACCCAACAATCAATATCAACGGCTTTTGAATCGTTTAAGAAGCAGAATTCTGAGTTAGGTCGCCCTTGGGATTGGGAACAATCAGTTATCTCTTCCTTGGCTTTTGAAATACGACGGATACTTTTCCCAATTCATATTGCTGCAAATAAATTCGACATTGCACCATCAGGTGTTCTGGATGGAATCGAAGTCAATGGGCGCCTCATTCCATGCATGGCAGATGTTGAGTTGGCATTGAGGCGTGCCTCATCAGCAGACTTGATTCAATATATTCCCGGCGAAGATAGTTTTCAATATTCATCGAAGAACTCACTTTCTGAAGCTCAAAATAAGGCCTTGGACCACATGCTTGAGAGGCTTTCAACCAACAAAGGAACCGGTGTTTCATCGATGATTGATTCGGTTTTGTTTGATGAATTGAATCATATTGTTGTTTATCCAGTCCAAGATGAAAATCATTGGACGGATGGAGAAGGTAAGGTCCTGCCAGACGCATTTGTTGTCCCTTCTGGAATTCAAGCCAAGAATCTTGCCTTTAAGGTCCACAGCGATCTTGGAGAAGGGTTCATTCGTGGGGTTGACGGGAGATCACGACGGATCGTTGGTTCAGATCACGAACTTACCGACGGCGATGTATTGAAGATACACGCCAAATCTTAGTCAATGGCCTTCAGGCCGGTCATAGGCTGGAGTTAATCTCGCCATATCTCCCGAATATTGGCCACCACGATAGATAAACCAAACCGGGGCGATGAGGGTCAAGATGACCAGCAATGCGAGCACATACAATCCCCAAGGTCGGACATCGCTGAGAACGATGATCCAAAGTGTCCATAGCAATGGAATATACATGAAAATACTGTACCTTCGAGCCATTATCTGCAGTCGAGCACTTCGAAGTGAATCGTCGAACATGTTTGCAGCTTCTTCTTCGGTAACGAGTCCTTTTTCAACACCACAACGAACACAAACCTGTGCTCTTGGTCCATTTCCGTGAATGAATTGCTCCCGGGAATAGGTGCTTGAGCAGTATCTGCATGTTGGCATAGATGTCCCTCAAATTATGCGAAACACTCCCGATTCTTCAAGCATCCGCTTCAAACTGTAGGAAATTATCCAGTAGTTTCAATCCATCTTTCGAACCGACTGATTCTGGATGAAATTGAACACCACATATCGGTAGTGATTTGTGTTCTAAAGCCATAATTTCATTGGTAGATTCTTCATATGTGATATCAAAAATTCCAGTATCTTTGACATTTGAAACACTCAGTGAGTTGTATCGAGTGAACATTGATGGAGATTGAATTCCTGAAAAAATTCTACTATCGGAATGTAGGCATGAACGTGGCACTCCATGAACGGGGCCGTGAACGGAACGATCAACGGTCATGCCGGCTGCAAGTCCAATGGCTTGATGGCCGAGACAAATTCCCATTACAGGTTGAGGAATTAGAGATTGTAGAGAGGCTTTGGCGATTGCTAGGGTTAGTGGTGAATCATCGGGCTTTCCAGGACCAGGGCCCAGAATAACATGGCTCGGTTTGAGCCGGTTCACCAGTTTGGCGGCAGAATCAGCGTTCCATGGTTTTTCTGAAACGTAATCTCTGGCTTTGAGAATAGATACATCATGTCCTAATCCAGCAACGGCGTGAGCAATATTCAGTGTAAATGAGTCGAGATTGTCGATGAGGAGGATGCCATTGATTGTCGGAATAGATTCGTGAACAAACTGAACAGAACCATGTGCTGATGTCATTGGTGCTTCTTCGATTTCTAACGGGTGATTTGTGAGTTTGCGGGTAGGCAATGTTGAGTCGCTGTTTTCAATCCACCCGCATGCTCGACGTAGAGCAGCGGCTTTCCATTTTGCTTCGTTGACTTCAGCCCGTGGAATCGACCCGATCGTGATGCCTCCTCCAGCGGCAATACTTCCACTCCAACCGTACCTTGTTTTCTTTGCAATGAGTGTTCGAATCATGATGTTCAATGCACATGAACCAGAATGAACATCAACCCACCCAAGTGAACCGGTCCAGAAAGAGCGCGGTCGTCTTTCAACTTCGTCTATTGCTGCACAAACGACTGTTCTTGGACATCCTGTAATGCTCCCTCCTGGAAATACATTTTGAATCGCATCGATACCATTCATTTTATCATCAAATTTGCCGGAGAGATGGGAGACAAGGTGTTGAACTTGAGCGTAGGCTTCAACATCAAAGCGTTTGATAGCAATACTTCCGACTTTAGAGACATGAGCAATATCGTTTCGCATCAAATCTACAAGCATTCTGTGTTCTGAACGTTCCTTTTCGTCTTCAACCATTTCATTGCGCAAAAGAAGTTCTTCTGCATCGGTTGTGCCTCGTGGGCGGGTCCCCTTAATCGGTGAAGTGAAGACATTTTCTTCATCGCATTTGAGAAGGCTTTCAGGTGATGAACAGACGATTGAAATGTTCAAATCAGGTGCATCAATGTACGCTGAAAAAGGTGCAGGGTTGGATATTGTAAGACGCTGAAAGATTCTTCGAGGATGTTCGTTTAATTCTCCATCCCACCACCTTCCTACATTGACTTGATACATCTGTCCTGAGCGAATACTTTCACGAATATCTTCGATAATTCTCTCATGCTGCGTATCTGTCATTGAACTGGAGTCTTGGGTAAATGCAGGTTCTCCAAGTTCCGGCAAGGGATGATTCTTGTTTACGTAATCGAGAATTTTAGCAGACCAAGAATCGTCAATGAGGGAATAAACAGTCATTTTCTCGGTTTTTCGGTCTTGAACAACCATTTTTTCAATGAGCCAGAGTACTGTCAGAAGTTCTTCTTCATCTGGAGGATGTTGGAGATTAATTGGCTGTGTCCACTGAACCATATCATACGACAACGCACCGGCCCAAAACGGCCGCTGAGGAAGTGAACTGTCCGGTTGGTGTTCAAATAGCGCATCGGGGGTGAGAGTACGTAATTTGTTGAGCATCTCGTCTATTGATTGAGCAAAAATTGAGGTTGAGTGATACCAGCAACCGTGTTTCCATTCTTCGACGATTGCTGTGAATTTCTTTTTGTTCGGGTTTACTTGAATCTCACCATTCAGTGGACTGTGTGAGTTGGGAATGACGATATCTTTTGGTTGTACAATCTTCACTCGCCATTTTGGCGGACCGCACAGTATCGAGAACTGGGCCAAATGCGAACAAGGTCCACTTGAGCAGAGAAGGATTTCATCAGGACCTCCATATTTTACAGCATTTTGTCCAAGCAAACCTTCGTCTCGAAGGTGATTTTGGAGCCCGAGTAATTCAAGACTCATCTCCATGCCTCACATCGAACCAAGTTGTTTCTTTTTGATAATGTTCCTTTAGTATTGATTGACAATGGTTGGTAAGAGTTTGGCTGTCACTAAACTCTTCACTGTCGAGTGAAAGTATTCTGCAAGCTCCCAAGCCACTGCCAATGACCACGATTTCGACTGCTCTAGCCACTAACCTTTCGTTTAATCTCCCGGATTGTACAAGAATACCTGATTTCTGTAATCCCTGGGATATATGATTGAAAGTGATGCTTTCAACACCACCTTGGTCCTTGGCAGCAACCCAAACAATTCCATCTTCATCCATAACTAAGGGCATTGCTCTATCGGTATCAATAACGGCGAAGTCATGGACAAGAAACGCAATATCGCATCCAAGTTCGTGTGCGGATTCTCGTGCTTTGATGTACGGAGACCAGCAACCGTGCTTTGTTCCGTTTATTCTTTTGGACCATTTTGGTGCTGCAACAGTCGTTGCATCCAATTCCTCATCACGCAATTCAACATCCCTCGATTCAAGAGTTAATGTTCCGTTTTGAGACAACTCAATGCGAAGAAGTTTGCCAAGAGTAATTTCTCCTTCGACCGTCTCGATATCGACCATCTTACGAATCTGATTCTCAAGAAGAAGATTCATGTTTGGTGGGAAAGGTATGCGTAGATTTTCAGCATGCTTTGCCATTCTTTCACTGTGCAGCGGCCAGTCGGCAATTTTGAATTTACCATCCCATAACGCAGTGGTAAACACCGCGTTTCGTGGGCTGGGCAGAATGCCTATGCTCATTGACACCCCTCAGAGCAAGTCATCCAAGAAGGATGTATCAATACTCGCTTGTGGGAGTTGCGGTGAATTGGGTTCAGCGAGATCATTCATGAGTGCGTTGTTTTGAACTGGACGCATTACAGGTTGCGGTGCCTGGTATGCAGGACGCCCGTACAAGTCTTGATTTTCAATTCGCTGTGCGGCAGCGTAGATATCATTCGCTTGATTTACAGGAACTGCAGGCACGGGCTTTGATGGCATTGGAGGTGCAGTTGAGTCTCCAAAAGAGTCCCAAGTGTCATCTTGAATGCCCCATGTTGCTTCTTGCAATTCAAGAGTACGGTCTCTCTTTCTTTGACCGCCGCGTGACCGAACAATAGCAAGCAAGAGTATCAACGCAGTGACCAGAAGACCAGCAGCAAGCAGGTTCGGTGTTGTCAGAAGTGATGAGAAATCGTTCTGGTTGTTGGAGTCTTCTCCAGAGCCAGCATTGTTTGCGTCCTTGCCGTACACATCAAGCATCACAGCGTCGACTTCTTCTCGTTCAAAGAGGTCGTCAAATGGTGTGACTGCAACGTACCATGCCGAAGTATTGGTTAACGCTTGGTAATTGCTCGGCGTGATTAAGAAAGTGTTCGATGCTTTCACTTCAGCCACAAAGTCTGCATCTGAAACAGAGGTAAAGTCTGTTCCAGAGATATACAATCTGTAACCGCGAACATTTGAATCGGCAGAATGAGTCCACTCGACAAAGATATTTGATTCGGAATTCCATGACAGAGAGATGTCTTCGATTTCATCAAGGTACCCTCCCAAATCGTCAACGTCGTTGTCTATCGATTTGTTCGAAACAGTTTGGAGGTTAATTTCCTGAGCATTTCCAGCAGTATCTCGGACAACGACAGCGACCCATATTTCGAGTCCTTCTACCACTGGCGTATCCCCTGCAACAACTTCGATGGTGAGTGGAAGTTGAGGTAGTCGGGGAAGAGTTGCAATTGGTGTTGCAGGACCTGAACTTCCGAGCCCTACTGCATCAAAAGACCATGTGGCGCCGTAGACATCATATCCTGCAACATCGCTTTCATTACTCAACTCAAATTCCAACAGAAGGGCACTTCCATCATCGAGAGGTCGGTCGTAAAGATTGAGTGAGGTAATTACTTCTGGTGCAGTAATATCTTGAAGGTTGTTTATTGGAATAACCGAGGCTTGAGGTAGTTGGGTGAGATGGACATTTCCTGCTAAGTCATGCACGGTAACTACCACGAAGAGTTCGATATCTGGCTTGATGATTTGGGGGGTTGCATCCACGATTGAATCGCCACCGTAAAGCGCTGTAGAGATTGAAAGTTCAATTGGATTCAAGTCTTCATCAATCCATTGCTTGTTAATTTTCAAACAAGCGCACACAGCAGGGTCGTCACCAAACGCAGCCCAAGCAACGGACAAATCGGACAACGGCTTATCAGCAGCCCACACAATGTAATGTGAGAAATCATCAGCATCGGAAATAGACCAAATGACATCGATTGCAGTTCCATCGTCATCTGGACGGTCAAATGCGTTGACTGAGTCGACTCTATCCGGAGTTGTACCGCTGCCTGCAGTATTGCG
>MDSV01171654.1_pt1 | contig 10909 bp, 7 predicted proteins | sample 810851 | NCBI WGS metagenome assembly MDSV01 (sample SAMN05326640, study PRJNA326480) | marine metagenome | isolation source: seawater | place: Atlantic Ocean: North East | collected 2012 | reverse complement strand
TTAATATAAAGTTTGGGATAGAATTAAATAGTGATTGTCTATTCTCATTCATATTATCAAATGCACCAGCTTTTACCAATCCTTCTAATTGAAGCTTATTAATATCTTTGGGGTTAACTCTATGTAAAAAATCATTTATTGATTTAAATTCACCATTATTAATTCTTTCTGTCACTACATTTGATATTGCTTCATATCCAACATTCTTTATTCCTCCTAATGCATAATAAAAATTTTCATCATCGAATTTAAAGTCTGCGTAACATTTGTTAATATCTGGTCTTACGACATTTATTTTAATTCTTTTTAGCTCTTCATGAAATTCACTTAGTTTGTTTTGATTAGATATATCCATTGTCATTGAAGCAGCAAAAAATTCATTTGGATAGTAAGTTTTTAAAAAAGCTGTTTGGTAAGAAATAATTGCATAAGCCGCTGCGTGACTTTTATTAAAACCATATTCTGCAAATGGTTCTATTTTTAAAAAAATACTTGCAGCAACATCTTTAGCAATTCCATTTTTTATAGCTCCAGCAATAAATCCTTGTTTTTGTCTTTCTAATTCGGCTCTTTTTTTTTTTCCCATTGCTCTTCTTAAAATATCAGCTTCACCTGCTGTAAATCCAGATAGTTTTTGAGCAATTTGCATTACTTGCTCTTGGTAAATAATAACTCCATAAGTTGGTTTTAGAATGTCTTCTAAAAGTGGATGTAAATAATCAGGAGTTTGTCGACCATGTTTACAGTCATTATAAATTGGAATATTGTTCATTGGACCAGGTCTATAAAGTGCAACTAATGCAATAATATCTTCAATATGATTAGGTTTCATTTGCAATAAAGCTTCACGCATACCAGCGCTCTCAATCTGAAACAATCCCACAGTATTTCCTGAGGACAATAATTCAAAAACTTTTTGATCGTCAAATTTTATATCTTCTATTTTAAAATCTTTAACTTTTTTGTTTATTAATTTTTGAGTTCGATTAATTACTGTTAAAGTTTTTAAACCTAAAAAATCAAATTTTATTAACCCAGCATTTTCAGCTGAATACATGTCAAATTGTGTAGATGGTAATAATAGATCAGCAGAAGAATCTTTGTACAATGGCACTGAGTCAGTTAACTTTTTATCGGCTATTACAACTCCAGCAGCATGGGTTGCTACGTTTCTATTTAATCCTTCTAATTTTAGAGAAAGATCAGTTAATTTTTTTACTTTTGGATCTTCATTCACCAATTTTTGAAGTCTTGGTTCATTATTAATACACTCTGTTAAGCTCTGAGGTCTTGAAGGATCAAAAGGTATCATTTTAGAAATACTATCCACAAAACCATAAGGAAGTCCTAAAACTCTTCCAACATCTCTAATTACCATTCTAGCTTTTAATTTTCCAAATGTAATTATATGTGCAACGCTTTCTTTATATTTTTTTGTTAAGTATTTAAAAACTAAATCTCTTTTTTCTTCACAAAAATCTATGTCAAAATCAGGCATAGATATCCGGTCAGGATTTAAAAATCTTTCAAAAATTAAGTTAAATTTAATAGGATCAACATCAGTAATAGATAAACACCAAGCAACCAAAGAACCTGCCCCAGAACCTCTACCTGGACCAACTGGAATATCGTTTTTTTTTGCCCATTTTATATAATCTGAAACGATCAAAAAATAACTTGGATACTTCATTTCAATTATAATTTTTAATTCATGATCTAATCGATCTTTATATTTTAAAAAAATAGGATTGTTATCTAAGTCATCATTCTTAATTTTAAAAACATTTAAAAATTTGGTTTTTAAACCATCAAGAGAGTCTTTTTGTAGTATTTCATCAGCACTAACACCCTTTTCAGAACTTATGTTAGGAAGAACAGGTTTTGAAAATTGAGGTCTAAAATTACATCTAAAAGGAAGATTATAATTATTTTTTAAAGCTTCAGGTAAATCTGAAAATAAGTCTAACATTTCCTTATTGGACTTCAAATAGTGTTGATCACTATATTTTATTCGATTTTTATCATTAATATATGTCTTTGACCCAATACAAGTCAAAGCATCATGGGCTTCATGCATATCTGATGTTAAATAAAATACCTCATTAGTAGCAATAATTGGTATTTGAATTTTTAAAGATTGTTCAAGATTAAACTTTTCAAAAGCAATCTCGTTTCGATCACCATGTCTTTGTATTTCTAGGTATAGTCTATCTTTGAATTCAAAAAATAGTTTCTCATATAATCTTTTAATTTCTTCAATACGACCTTTCTGAAATAATTTTCCAAATAATCCTTGAATAGTTCCTGATAAAAGTGCCATTCCATCTGTATTGTTAAATAGATCTTCAATATCTAAATGTGGGACAGAAAGATCATCATTTTCTAAATAAGATTTTGAAGATAACTCAACAATTCGCTTATAGCCTTCTTTATTTAAAGCAATCAAGGGTAATAAACCAAATGTGTCTTCAAATTTAAAATAAATTTGTGTTCCGATTATTGGTTGAGTTCCAATTTTAGACAAATTTTCGGAAAATTCTAATGACCCACATAAATTTGATGTATCAGAAAGACCTAAACAAGGTATTTTATTATTTTTACAAAAATCTTTTAAATCTTGAATTTTTATAGCACCTTCACAAATTGAATATTGAGTGTGTATTTTAATATGATTAAAGTTTTGATTATTTAATTCTGCCATGAATGGTGTTTATATTACCATTAATCATTTCTAATTTGCAATCAGCCATATTTGCAAAAAATCTATTATGAGTTGCATAAATTATTAATCTATTTTTTTTTTTAAGGCTTTTTAAAATTTTAAAAACTTCTTTTGCTGTTGATTGATCTAAGCTACCAGTGGGTTCGTCTGCCAACAAAATATCTGGTTCGTTTATTAAAGCTCTAGCGATTGCAATTCTTTGCATTTCTCCACCAGATAATTCAGATGGATAATGATCTTCTCTTGAAGATAGACCCATATTTTTAATCATCCTCTTTGCTTTTTCAATTGATTTATTTTTATTATTATTTAAAGCCAAAGACGCAAGATAAACATTTTCTAAAGCTGTAAAATCAGGTAGTAAATTATTTTGCTGATAAACTATGCCAATTTTTTTAGCTCTAATTTTGTCATTGATAATAGTATTAGAAAAATTTATTTCCTTATTATCAATTAACAATGAACCTCTAGAAGGTTTGTCTATCATAGATAAAATATTTAACAATGTAGATTTACCTGATCCAGATGGCCCCATTAGAGAATAAACTTTACCTTTTAAAAAAGAATAATTTATTTTTTTTAAAACTAAAGTTTTTTTATCATTAAAAAAAGACTTAGATATATTCTTAAGTGAAATTAGATTATTCATATTTTAATCCTTGTACAGGATCTAATTTTGCAGCTTTCATAGCAGGAAAAATTGATACTATAATTGTTATAAATATAGAACTTAGTGAAATTACTAAAATGGATATTGGATTTATCTCAGACGGCATTGTACTTAAAAAATATATTTCTTCTGGGAATAAACTAATATTAAAAACAGAACTTAAAAACTGTCGTAAATTTTCTACATACTTTGAAAAAGTTATTCCTAAAATAATTCCAAAAAAAGTAGCTGATGTTCCAATAATCAAACCTATAAAAAAAAATATTTTAATAATAGATTTATTTAATACGCCTATTGATTTTAAAATGGCGATTTCACGTGTTTTATTTCTAACTAATATTGTTAATCCTGAGATAATATTAAATGCTGCTACAATAATTATTAATGATAAAATTATAAACATTACATTTCTTTCAACTTTCAAAGCTGAAAATAATGATCTATTCATATCAGCCCAACTATATATAAATTCATTAGGAAAAATTTTTTGAACAGTTTTTTTTTGGTTTTCAATACCTTGTGGATTTTTTAGATAAATTTCTAAATTTCTATTTTTATCATCTAAATTAAAAAATTCTTCTAGTGTATTTAAGTTGATAAAAGCTATATTTTTATCAAAATCAACTAAGCCTGTTTCAAAAAGTGATAAAATAGTAAAAGTTTTTTGTTTTGGAAGATTTCCTATTATTGTCTCTACTCCATTAGATGACATTATTGTAATATCGTCTCCTATTTTAAGATCTAAATCAAAACTAAGTTCTTTACCTATTGATATATAATTTTTCTTTAAATTATTTTTATCACCTAAAAAGGTTTGTTTATTTGTTACTTCTAACTTTGAATAATCTTCACTTGAATATCCTCTTAGGACTATTCCCTTAGTAATGTCTTTCTTTATAATAATTGCTTCTCCTGAATTGCTTAAAATTAAATTCTTCGAAATCAAATCGAGTTTTTTTTGATTTTGTTTATCTATTTCTATTTTATTTTCATAGGGTTTAACTGTTATGTGTGAATTAAATCCAACTATCTTGTTTATCAATTCTGTACGAAATCCATTCATTACAGACATAACTACAATCAAAACTGCAACACCAAGACTAATTCCGATAAATGAAAAGATTGAAATAATGTTTAAAAAACCATCTTTTTTTCTGGCTTTTAAAAATCTCAATGTAATTTCTTTTTCTAATGTAGAAATCAATTTTTTTCTTTTTGTTTTTTTATAATATTAACAATATCTTTTAAGTTGAGTTTTTTTGAATCTTTTCCAACTTCTTTAAATTCTAATAAGTCTCCATCTGCTTGTTTGCCGATAATAATTTGATAAGGAGATCCAATCAAATTCATTTTTTTTATTTTTGAAGAAAAGTTTTCATCTGTATCGTCTATAATTGTTTCAATGTCGTTTTTTTCTAACTCTAAATTAATTTCATTTGCTTTATCTAGTGTTGTAGCGTCATTCTTGTTTATCATTGGAATGATTGAAACATCATAAGGTGCAACAGAAATTGGCCATTTCATTATTTCATTTTTTTCATCATATTTAGCTTCTATAATTGCTCCTACAAGTCTAGATACACCTATTCCATATGAACCCATTCTTACAAAATCTTTTTTTCCACCTGGCAAATCTACGGAAGCTCCCATTGCTTTAGAATATTTGTCTCCAAAATAAAATATATGTCCAACTTCAATTCCTTTTGTTTTTATTTGATTCTTTTCTAAAACTTTTTTTACAAATTCTTCTTTATCGAATTTTTCATCTGTTACAGAATAAAATTCTTCATATTTTTTTCTTAAGTTATCTAATGATTTTTTTTCTAATTCTGTGCCATCGCTATTTACATCAAAAATTCTTTTATCAGTATAAATTTTACTCTCACCTGTTTCAGCAAGAATAACAAATTCATGTGAAAGATTTCCTCCAATAGGTCCTGTATCTGCAGCCATTGGTATTGCTGTAAGATCTAATCTTTTAAAAGTTTTTAGGTAGGATAAAAAAAATTTATTATAAGAAAATAAAGCTTCATCATCGGAAATATCAAACGAATAAGCATCTTTCATATAAAATTCTCTACATCTCATTATTCCGAACCTCGGTCTTATTTCGTCTCTGAATTTCCACTGTATGTGATATAAAAGCTGTGGAAGAGATTTATAAGATTTAATTGAAGATCTAAATATATCAGTTACAAGTTCTTCGTTGGTTGGACCATAAAGCATTTCTCTATTTTGACGATCTTTAATTCTGAGCATTTCATCTCCATAATCTTCATAACGTCCACTTTCTTTCCAAATTTCACTTGATTGAATTGTGGGCATTAGAATTTCTTGAGCGCCAATTTTATTTTGTTCTTCTCTAACAATTTTTTCAATTTTTTTCATAATTTTAAAGCCGAGAGGTAACCAAGAATAAATACCTGCTGAAGATTGTTTGATCATTCCTACTCTAAGCATTAACTGGTGAGATTTAATTTTAGCTTCTGAAGGAATATTTTTTAAGATGGGTATAAAAGATTTCGAAATATACATTTTAACTATTTGAATTTGTTAAATTTAAATTTGCACTAAATTGATATTTGTAAAAGGTTTTTTTCCAGTCATTTCTTTAGTATATCTTCTACACACAATTTTTAAAGCATCAATTAGGTTATGTTCTTGTTTTCTATTTACCAATGAAAATGTTCTAGTAGTTTTTTCAATTGCTTCCTCTAAACCATAAATAAATTCATCCTCATCAACAATTGGTATACCTCTAAATGTCAATATTGGTGTTTTATGAATCTTACCTTTTGATGTTATTAATATTGTGACTTCTATATAACCATTTGCACTTAAATTTTTTCTATCCTTTATTGATTGAGAATCTTCTTCAACACTTACATTACCGTCTAGATAAAGTCGACCACTTGGAGCTTTATCAAATACATGGGGTTTACCAGGAAATAATTTAACTATATCTCCATTTTCTACTTGAACAGGATTAGGAACTTTCATTTCTTTTGCAAAGTTTATATGTTCAATCATATGTCTATGTTCTCCATGAACAGGTATTGAACATTGTGGTTTAACCCAATTATACATTTCTCTAAGATCTTCTCTATTAGGGTGTCCTGAAACATGAACAAATTCACTTTCTTCAGATATCACTTCAATTCCATTTTTAACAAGTTGGTTGTGTAATTTGTACAATTTTTTTTCATTACCAGGAATAATTTTCGAAGAAAAAATTACTGCATCATCGTTTTCAATAAATACGTCAGGATGATTATAGCTAGAAATTCTCATCATAGCACCCATTGGTTCCCCTTGACTGCCAGTACAAAGGTAAACTATTTTTTCTCTGGAAATATTTTTTGCTTCTCTAGGATCTATCGGTTCAATAACATTTTTCAGGTATCCGCATTGTCTAGCAGCTTTAAAAATTCTATGCATTGATCTTCCAACCAAAGAAATTTGTCTTCCAGTTTTTTCAGCACAATAAAAAGCTGTTTCCATACGTGCTACATTAGATGCAAAAGATGTGATAATAATTCTTTTTTTTAAACTACTCATTATGTTCAACATACTTTTTCTTACATCTAATTCCGAACCAGATTTACCCATACTAAAAACATTTGTAGAGTCACAAATCATAGCAAGGACTCCTTCTTTACCAATTTCTTTTAAACGATCAGAATTCATCTTACCTCCAATCAATGGTTCATCATCAATCTTCCAATCTCCTGTATGTAAAATTATTCCAGCTGGTGTTTCTATTCTAAGTCCATTTGGCTCTAAAATAGAATGCGTTAAAGTTATATATTCAATTTTAAATTTATCTAAAGTTACTGTGCCATTTAACTGAACTATATTTAAGTGACTTACTATATCTATATTTTTTTCTCTAAATTTTTCTTTAATTAGTATAGCTGTAAATGGTGTTGCAAAGATTTTACATTTTAATTTAGGCCAAAGGTGTGCAACTGCTCCTATATGATCCTCGTGAGCATGAGTTAAAACAATTCCTAAAAGATCATCTTTTTTATCTATAATAAATCCAGGATCTGGATAAATAAGATCTATTCCAGGGAGAGAGTCGTCAGCAAAAGTAACTCCAATATCGACCATAATCCACTTATGTTCACCTGGTTTCCCATAAGCAAACAAATTCATGTTCATACCAATTTCACCAGAACCCCCTAAAGGGCAAAATAATAACTCTTCTTTCATATTTATTTAATTAAAACGGTAGCTTTTATTAGACCTTCAATAGTAATATCTTTATTTAATTTAACTTTAGTATTTATTGAATTTTTAAACAAATTAGCAAATCCTCCTGTTATTATAATTTTAAAGGACCTTCTGGTCTCTTTCTTAATTAAATTAATTATATTGTCAATTAAACCTGTGTAACCCCAAAAAAAACCAGCTCTTACAGCGCTATTAGTATTTAAACCAATAACTTTTTTTGTTTTTTTCAAATCGATACTAGGAATGAGTGACGCTTTATCAGATAATGTATTGAGAGACAATTTTACACCAGGAGCAATAACACCCCCATGATAAGAATCTTTTATTAGAACATCAAATGTTGTGGCAGTACCAAAATCTAAAATTATAAAATTATCTTTATGATTATCAATTCCTATAGCATTAGCTAATCTATCTGAACCAATTTGCTTATAATTAACTTTAATATTTATTAGTTTTTGAATTGGAAGAGTTTTAAGTTCATAACATTTTATTTTATAAGCTTTTAATAAAAATTCTTTAATTTTTTTAAATGATTCTGGAACAACACTACAAAACAAGCATTTTTGAACAATATTATTTTTCAACTTAAAACTTTTTAAAGAATTTTTAAGTAATGAATAATCAATTTTTTTTGTATTCAGGCTAAGTCTTTTAATAATCGCTTTATTTGAATTAACTAAGCAAATTTTAGTTTCTGTATTTCCTATATCACCAACAATAATCATTTATATTTAGTTATATTTTTTATATTAAATCTAGGAAGGATTGGAATAAATTTTTCATATATTTTTATAAGTTTAAAAACAACACTATTAATAGAAATCTTTGTATTAGTCAGATCAAGAAGACTAATAGTTGGATAATTTATAATATTTGGACTCTTAATCAAGTTTATACCTATACCTATAATGATAAATTTTTCATTTTCATGATTTAATATCTCTTGCAATATTCCTGAAATTTTTTTTTTTTCAATCAATAAGTCATTAGGACTTTTAATTAAAATTTTACCTTTATAAAAGTTTGATATTACTTTTTTAACCAACAAGCAATTAATTTTAGTTAATCTTGTTAAAGATAATTTAATTTTACCTATAGGAAAAAAAATACTAACAAATAAATTCCCTTTATGAGAGATCCATTTTTTTCCGTATTGACCTCTGCCTTTTTTCTGTTTTTCTGCAATTATTATTCCAGATTTAGTTTTATTACTTTTAATAAATCTTATAGCTAGATCATTTGTACTATTTATAGTTTTAAAATTAAATTTTTTTAACTTCATTAAATGATATTAATTCTTGATACTATCTCTACTAATTTACTAGGAAAGATAAAATAAAGAAGAATTAATAATGTTGAAAAAGAAAGAGATATTTTTAACCAAATACTATGGTCAGTATCATATTTTTCTTTTTCTTTATCAAAATAAATAACCTTAATTATTCTTAAATAGTAAAAAGCTGCTATTACGGTTGAAAGCAATCCAACAATTGCTAGAAAATACATTGACTCTTCTATAACTGATTTAAATATATAAAACTTAGCAAAAAAACCAGCAAGAGGTGGTATTCCAGCTAATGAAAAAAGTATTATTAATAATGATAACGATAAAGCAGGATGATTTTTGGACAGTCCAGACAAATCATCTACTCTTTCGAAATATTGATCATTTCTTTTCATCATTAATAAACAGCTAAATAATCCAAAATTCATAACGATGTATATAAAAATATAGACAATAGAACTCTGTATTCCATCATTAGTTCCAGCTGCCAAACCAGCTAAACAATAACCAATATGACTTATAGAGCTATAAGCTACCAATCTTTTTAGATTATTCTGACCAATCGCTGCAACAGCTCCAAATATCATAGAAGCAATTGAAAGAAAAACAATAATAGTTTGCCACTGATCGATCATATTAATAAATGGAATATATAAAAATCTAATAAACACTGTTAAGGCTGCTATTTTTGGTACTACTGCAAAAAAAAATGTTACTGATGTAGGTGAGCCCTCATATACATCAGGCGCCCACATATGAAATGGTACTGCAGATATTTTGAATGCCAAGCCAACTAAAATAAAAACTATTCCAAAAGTTAGAGCATAGTTATCAGGGTTAATTGTCTTACTTATTATATTAAAATTTGTTGATCCGGAAAAACCATATATTAAAGAACAGCCATAAAGTAATAGGCCAGAAGATAAGGCACTTAACACAAAATATTTAAGCCCTGACTCAGATGATTTTAATTCATCTCGCTTAAAAGATGCGAGCACATACAAAGCTAATGATTGTAACTCAAGCCCAATATAAAAAACCATAAGATCGTTTGAGCTAATCATCACCATCATTCCTAAGATAGAACAAAGAATTAAAATTGGGTATTCTATTAAAAAAATCTTAGATAATTTTAAATATTTTCTAGAAATAGATAAGACAATTGCTCCTCCTAAGATTGTTAAAACTTTCATAAAAGATGAAAGATTGTCAATTATATAACTGCCCCTAAATAGAGTAGTATTTATGTCTAAAGGATTATTTAATATTAGAATTCCTGTGATTAATAAAAATCCTATTGAAAGATAATGTACCAAATTTGAACTACTTTTTTTAAAAACTCCCAAAATCAATAAAAACATTATTGAAAGTGACGTAAAAATCTCAGGCAAAATAAAACTTAAATTAATCATTTTTTTGAACCTCTGGCATATACATGTTTATGTTAAATTCATAAATATCTAATAAATTATTTACTGAAACTTCAATTGTATTATTTAAAATTTCTGGATAAAAACCAAAAAATAATATCGGTATGGCTAAACTGTATAAAATAAATTTTTCTGAGTTGTTTAAATCTTGAATTTTAAAAAGATTATTGTTTATTAGTTTTCCAAAAATAACTCTTCTATATAACCAAAGCATATATGCAGCGCCTAAAATTACTCCTAGACTTGCAATAACAGCTACAAAAAAATTATCTATAAAAGCACCTATTAAAACTAAAAACTCACCTATAAAGCCTGAAGTACCCGGTAATCCTATGGCAGCTAAAGTAAACAACATAAATAAAATTGAATATTTGGGCATTACCGAAACAAGTCCACCATAAGTTATAATTAGTCTTGACTGCATACGATCATAAAGTACTCCTACGCAAAAAAATAATGCTGCAGATACAAGGCCATGACTTATCATTTGTATAATACTTCCTTCAATTCCTTGTTGTGTATTTGTAAAAATACCCAATGTTACAAAGCCCATATGCGCTACT